>Ga0070752_1003127_pt1 | contig 10212 bp, 10 predicted proteins | sample VirMetDEL_Aug_30_FD_77440 | JGI IMG/M metagenome (GOLD analysis project Ga0070752, IMG submission 77440) | Aqueous microbial communities from the Delaware River and Bay under freshwater to marine salinity gradient to study organic matter... | ecosystem: Environmental > Aquatic > Marine > Coastal... | reverse complement strand
CGATGCGCCAAAGGTCACGCTAAAGCCCTTGGGGATCAGCCAGGCCACTGCTGATTCCCAACAGAATCCAGTGGCCGGCACCGCTATGCCGGCTCCTGCTCCTGTGGTCTCCTCGCCAGCTCCAGCTCCAGCTCCAGCTCCAGCTCCAGCTCCGGCGGCCATACCTGCAGCGTCTGTGCCTGTTCCCGTCCCGGTTGAAGCAAGCCCGGTAGCGCCGCCGCCGGCCCCGGAGCCCGTCGTGAGCGAGCCGCCGCCGCAGGCTGAGCCCGCAGCGGCGCCGGCAGCGAATCTTGCGCCTGAGCCCGTCGCCCCTGCGGTTGTCGATGTGCCTTGGCAAACTGCCACGCCTGCAGAGCCTGCGGTGGAGGCTGTTCAATCCGCTGCTGCGCCTGAGGCGGAGCGTGCAGAGCCGCAAGCGCCGGAAACACCAGCGGTGGCCGCGCCAGCGCCGAGCGCGCCTGTGCAGTCTGTCGTGGGCGTCGATGGCGCTGATGACGAACCGCCGCCCGGCGACTACGACTATGTCGAGATGGACGCCGAAACGCTCGACTACGATTTTGGCCACGCCGAAGCCGAGACACCTGTGGTCGAAGAGCCGTTGCCGGCCGCCAAGCCGGCAACCGGTCTGGCGGCAGAGTGGCTGGCGTTGTTTCCGCAGTTGGGCCTTGGCGGCATGACCGGTAGCATCGCGGCCAACTGCACCCTGATCGAGGCCAACGGCGACGATTGGCTGCTGCACCTGGATCCCGCGCACAGCGCGCTGTTCAACCCGACTCAGCAGCGTCGCCTGAACGATGCGCTGAACCAGCAGCAGGGGCGCAGCATCAAACTGCGCATCGAGCTGTGCAAGCCGGAGCAGGAGACCCCGGCGCAGGCGGCTGCCCGTCGCCGCGCCGAACGCCAGCGCAGTGCCGAGGCGTCCATTCATGCCGATCCGCTGGTGCAGCAAATGATTCAGCAGTTCGCCGCGAAGATTCGCGATGACAGTATCGAACCTATCGATACCCCCAGTTAATTCTGAACACCGAGGATACCGAGATGATGAAAGGTGGCATGGCAGGCCTGATGAAGCAGGCTCAGCAGATGCAGGAAAAAATGCAGAAGATGCAGGAAGAACTGGCCAATGCCGAAGTCACCGGCCAGTCCGGTGCCGGTCTGGTCAGCGTGGTGATGACCGGCCGTCACGACGTCAAGCGCATCTCCCTGGATGACAGCCTGATGCAGGAAGACAAGGAAGTGCTCGAAGACCTGATCGCCGCTGCGGTCAACGACGCGGTGCGCAAGGTCGAGCAGAACAGCCAGGAGAAGATGTCCGGCATGACGGCCGGCATGCAGCTCCCCCCAGGCTTCAAAATGCCCTTCTGAGCATGTGACGCCCAGCCGGCACGCATTACTGCGTTGCGAAAGGCCCCGAGCATCCTCATTTACAGACGTAAACTCCGGTGCTCGGGGCCTTTCGCGCCTTGTACTGCATTCCGTCTGGACGCCCCCTTGGGCTTGTGGTGGTAATGACATACGCCGGATTAGACGAGCGCGTAGCCCGGATGAAATCCGCGGCGCTTGTATGCCCTGTTTCCCCGGATTGCTTCCGGGCTACCAACCTGTAGGACATCCATGAGTTTCAGTCCCCTGATTCGCCAGTTGATCGACTCCCTGCGCATCCTGCCCGGTGTGGGGCAGAAGACCGCGCAGCGTATGGCCCTGCAACTGCTCGAGCGTGATCGCAGCGGTGGTCAGCGTCTGGCGCAGGCGCTCAACGCGGCGATGGAAGGCGTGGGGCACTGCAAGCGCTGCCGCAGCCTGAGTGAGGATGAGCTGTGCCAGCTGTGCCTGGATGAGCGCCGCGACGACAGTTTGCTGTGCGTGGTGGAAGGGCCGATGGATGTGCACGCGGTTGAGCAGACCGGGTTTCGCGGGCGCTACTTCGTGCTCAAGGGCCATCTGTCACCGCTCGATGGCCTGGGCCCGGAGGCCATTGGCATTCCCGAGTTGCTCGAGCGCATCGAGGCCGGTGCCTTCAGCGAGGTGATCCTGGCGACCAACCCGACGGTGGAAGGTGAGGCCACGGCGCATTACATCGCGCAGATTCTCGTCGGCAAGGGCCTGGTGGCCTCGCGTATCGCCCACGGCATGCCGCTGGGTGGCGAGCTGGAGCTGGTCGATGGCGGGACTCTGGCGCACGCCCTGGCTGGCCGCCGTCCGATCAGTCTGTAGTTACCCCAACCGCCGGACCCGGAGTGCCCGTGATCGCTGACACTCTGCGTCGTATGAGTCTGCTGCTCCTGCTTGGCGCGCCGCTGGCCGTACAGGCCAGCCAGTGCCCGAGCGGGCAGGTTCAAGTCTGTCTCGGGGCCTCCTGCCTGTGCGTGCCGGATCCTGTGCAGGTGCGCGAAGGCGGCCTGAACATGGCCGCGGCTCGTCTCGAAGCCTGGTTGCTGCAATCTCGCCAGGCGGCGCTACGCGCCGGCACCGAGCCCATTCCTTTGATGATTCGCGCCCAGCTTGCGCCGTTCTACGACGACGCCTTGCTCGATGAGGTGCGCTATCGCGTCGGTATCACCGATGAGATGGATGCCGCTACCGTCATGCTGCAGAACCCGGACGTGCAGGCCGTGACCCTGGTCGATGTGGTGGTGTTTCGCGACGCCGCTGCCGCCGCGCAGGATGCTGCGCTGTGGGCGCATGAACTCTGGCATGTGCAGCAGTACCGCGAATGGGGCACCGATGGCTTCGCCCAGCGCTACACCCGTGTCTTCTAGTTCGAGCAGGGGACGGCATACGAGATGGGCGAGCGGGTGAGAAAGGCATTGCGTGAGCCAGAATAAAACGCTCGCTTGAAAACCAAGCAAGCGCTAGGTTAGGGTGGCCAAAACAATAACGGGAGTACCCGCATGGCCGCCGTTCTGTCGTATTTCGATGAATCCCATCAATTGGTTCGTGATTCCGTTCGGCGTTTCGTCGAGCGTGAGATCCTGCCGTTTATCGACGAATGGGAGGAGGCCGAGGAGTTTCCTCGTGAGCTGTACCTCAAGGCTGGCGCGGCGGGCATTCTCGGTATCGGCTATCCCGAGCAGTACGGCGGCAGCCATGAGGGTGACGTGTTCGCTAAGGTGGCAGCCAGCGAGGAACTGATGCGCAGCGGCTCCGGTGGCCTGGTGGCCGGGCTCGGTTCGCTGGATATAGGCTTGCCGCCGATCCTCAAGTGGGCCAAGCCGGCGGTGCGTGAGCGCGTGGTGCCGCAGGTGCTAGCCGGCGAGAAGATCATGGCGCTGGCGGTGACCGAACCTTCAGGCGGTTCCGACGTGGCCAATCTCAAGACCCGCGCCGTGCGTGACGGTGATCACTACCGCATCAATGGCAGCAAGACCTTCATCACCAGCGGCATACGTGCCGATTACTACACGGTGGCGGTGCGCACCGGCGGCGAGGGTTTCGGCGGCGTCAGCCTGCTGCTGGTGGAGAAGGGCACGCCGGGTTTCAGCGTCGGCCGCAAGTTGAAGAAAATGGGCTGGTGGGCCTCGGACACCGCCGAGCTGTTCTTCGACGACTGTCAGGTGCCGGTGGAGAACCTGATCGGCGTGGAGAACGCCGGTTTCGCCTGCATCATGGCCAACTTTCAGAGTGAGCGCCTGAGCCTAGCGATCATGGCCAACATGACCGCGCAACTGGCGCTGGAGGAGTCCCTGAAATGGGCGCGCGAGCGCCAGGCGTTCGGCAAGCCGGTGGGCAAGTTCCAGGTGCTCAAGCACCGCCTCGCCGAGATGGCCACGCAACTGGAGGTATCGCGCGAGTTCACCTATCGCCAGGCTGCGCAGATGGCGGCTGGCAGGAGCGTGATCAAGGAAATCTCCATGGCCAAGAACTTCGCCACCGATATCGCCGACCGGCTGACCTACGATGCGGTGCAGATCATGGGGGGGATGGGGTATATGCGCGAATCCCTGGTCGAGCGCCTGTACCGTGATAACCGCATTCTCTCCATCGGCGGCGGCACGCGGGAGATCATGAACGAGATCATTGCCAAGCAGATGGGGCTGTAGACGCGGTACTTGGGCCTCTATGGCGCGAATCCTTGGTCGAGCGCCTGTACCGCGACAACCGCATCCTTTCCATCGGCGGCGGTACGCGGGAGATCATGAACGAGATCATCGCCAAGCAGATGGGGTTGTAGCCGCTTCTGTGGGAGGGGCTTTAGTCGCGATCAGTCTTAAAGAGGCGGTAAAGCTCGCCGCTCAAGCGCCGCCCACGGAAAGCGGTGATCAGGACGCTTGCTGATTCTGCGCTGCCTGGCGCAGACGGGCGATGTCGCGCTGTGGCGGCTCGCCGAACAGGCGACTGTATTCACGACTGAACTGCGATGGGCTTTCGTAGCCCACGCGGTAGCTGGCCGCCGCCGCCTCGAGGTTGTCGCACAGCATCAGCCGGCGAGCCTCCTGCAGGCGTAGTTGCTTCTGATACTGCAGTGGGCTGAAGGCGGTAACGGCCTTGAAGCGATGGTGCAGGGTGGACGGGCTCAGGTTCACCTCACGAGCCAGCTCCTCGATACGCAGCGGCTGGTCGAAGTTCTTGCGCAACCACTCGATGGCGCGGGAGATGCGCTGGCTCTGGCTGTCGGCAATCACGATCTCATGCAGGCGATGGCCCTGCGGGCTGAGCAGCATGCGATAGAAAATCTCGCGCAGGGCCAATGGCGCCAGCATGGCGATGTCGCGCGGGGTTTCCAGCAGGCGCAGCAGGCGAATCACCGCATCCAGCAGGCGTGGATCCAAACGGTCGAGAAACAGGGCGCGTTGTGAGGCGGCATCCGGCGCCGGGATGGGCGGCATTTCGGTGAGCAGGCTGCTGATCAGCGCCGGGTCGATCTCCAGCGCCAGGCTCAGGTAGGGCGCCTCCGGGCTGGCTTCGATGACCCGGCCGGTCACCGGGAGCACCACCGATGCCACCAGATAATTCAGCGGGTCATAGACGTAGAGTTCGTCGCCCAGGCGGATCTCCTTGCGCCCCTGAGCGATGATGCACAGGCAGGGGTCGTACACCGTCTGCATCGGTAGGCTCGGCGTCGTCGCGCGCGCCAGTTTCAGACCGGGAATGGCCGTGAGGTGCAGGCCGTCCTCGGGGACGAAGCGTTCGACGAGGCGCGCCATTTCATGGCTCAGTTCGGCAAGGGGCGTGTCGAGATTTGTGGCGGTATGGATGGGTGAGTGCATGGCGCGCCTCCAGAAAGTCAGCGAAGCCTAGCCAGGTTTTTCAGGCAAGTCATGGGGTGCGGCAGGATTAGGCAAATATTTGCCAGTAATGGGCAAATTCCAGCAATGGCGAGTATTTCAGGGGCTCCTTGGCAGCACCTGCAGGATCTGTATCGAATTCGCTGGATACAGTTTTAGGCAAGAATCTGCCAGTAATCGACTAACGTCCTGATGACCTTGTGCGTGATCCTTGTCGTCATCGCGGCTTCCCTGCGCCGACTCGAATGCCCGCCAAGCGGTGCCCCAACGCCTGATCAAGGGAGCGAGCCCTGTCCAGCAGAGGGCTGATCGCGCCACTGACGCTGTTGTTGCTCGCCACTGCCTGGCTCGACTCCAGGGTCTCTGGCGGGGCGGCTCGTGCTGAGCCTGACGCAGCGCCACATGTTTTGCAGCCTGAGGCTGCCGGTATGTACTGATTCACTTCCAGGAGGTTGCCATGAGCATCATTCACCGTATGACCGTTCGCGCTCGCCACGACCGCTCGATCCGGCTGGGGCAATGCCTGGCGCGCTTGCACGAGGTTGGCCGGGATATTCCGGGCTGCGAACGCCTGAGTGTGTCTGCTCTGCATGGCGATTCGCTGACCTGGCAGGTCGAGGGGCAGTGGAGTTCGGCAGCGGCACGCGACGCTTTCCTTGGCAGCGAGGGACTGCGTCAGGTAATCGCTGCGGCGATAGACGAGGGGCTGTTCAGTCATCTCGAATGCAGCATGGAGTTGCAGCGACAGGTTGCCTGAGGCCGCTCAGGCTTGCCTTTGTGAATTTATCTCTATAGATTTTCATGAAATTAATTATTTTAAATTTCATGAGTCGTCTATGTTTCGCCACGCCAGTGAGCACGTCGACAGCTACTACGCGCAAAGCTGCAGTGATCGACTGAAGCATCATCCGATCCTGCAAGGTGATTTGCAGTGCGATGTGCTGGTGGTCGGTGCCGGTTTCAGTGGCCTGCATACCGCCTTGCGTCTGGCCGAGGCTGGGCGCCAGGTCGTTCTGCTGGAAGCCAGTCGTGTGGCCTGGGCGGCTTCGGGACGCAACGGCGGGCAGGCGATCCTCGGTTGGTCCTGTGATATGCCGCCGCTGGAAAAGGCACTTGGCATCGAGCGTGCGCGGCGTCTGTGGAGTGGCATGGCCTGGGCGGCCAACGAGCTGCGCGAGCTGCCCCAGCGCCATGGCTTCGATTGCGATTATCGCCGTGGTCATTTGTGGACGGCGGTGTTGCCCCGGCGCGTAGCGCTGCTGCACGAATGGCAGGAGCAGGCGGCCTATAAGTGGGGACACCGCGCGCTGCAGTTCGTCTCTCGTGAGCAGATGCCGCAGTGGGTCGCCAGCGAGCGCTACCAGGCCGGGCTTTACGACCCCGAGGCCGGGCACCTCAACCCGCTCAAGCTGGCACTCGGTCTGGCCGAGGCCTTCGTTCGCGCCGGTGGGCAGATCTTCGAGCAGAGCCGTGCGCTGAGCCAGGAGGCGTATGGCGGCCGCTACCGTGTGCGTACTCAGCAGGGCAGTGTGCAGGCCGATCAACTGGTGCTGGCCTGCAACACCTATATCGATCGCCTGGAGCCGCGTCTGGCGCGGCGCATTCTGCCGGTGGGCACTTACCAGATCGCCACCGCGCCGCTGGGGGCGGAGTGCGCCGAGGCACTGTTGCCGCGCAACACCTGCGTCACCGACAACCAGTTCGTCCTCGACTACTTCCGCCGCACGCCGGACCACCGTCTGCTGTTCGGCGGCGGCTGCACCTACCTCGGCGGTTTGCCAAAGGATATGGCGGCAGCGACGCGGCCTTTCCTCGAGCGCGTCTTCCCGCAGCTGTCAGGCGTGGCCATCGATTTTGCCTGGGGCGGCCATATCGACGTCACCCGTGCGCGCACGCCAGACGTTGGCGGCGAGAACGGGCGCTACTGGCTGCAGGGCTTCTCTGGTCACGGCGTGCTGCCGACTCTGGCGGCGGCGCGGGCGGTCAGCGATGCCATCCTCGGCCACGATGAGGAACTGGCGTTGTACCAGCAGCTACGCAATCCCGAATTTCCGTTCGGCGAGCGCCTGGCGGGGCCGCTCGAGGCCGTCGGCAAGGCCTGGTACCGACTGAGAGACAGCTTCTGAAATGGACAGCCCTGACATGGACAATAATCTGGAAATGGCGGCTCTGGCCGTGCTTATCCACGACTTGCGCAAGCACAAGAAAGTCACCCTCAACGAGCTGGCCGAACGCGTCGGTCGCTCCGTGGGCTTTCTCTCCCAGGTCGAGCGCGGCCTGTCGCGTCCGACGGTGGCGGATCTGACCGCCATCGCCGAGGCGCTCGACGTGCCCACCACCTATTTCTACAGCCTGCCCAAGCCCAAGGCGCTGGACTGGGTCACCCGGCCGGATGAGCGCCGCACCCTGTATCTGGCCGGTGGCATCACCGACATCATGGCGTCACCCACCTTGCAGGGCGCCTTCATGGTGGTCGAGAGCCTGCTCGAACCCGGTGCCAGCAGCGGCGAGCGGCAGATGAGCGACCGCTCGGAGCAGGCCGGCTACGTGCTCGAAGGCCAACTGACGTTGTGGCTGGGTGAGGACGAGAGCGCCACTTTGCATCCCGGCGATGCCTTTCAGGTGCCCAGTTACGCGCACCTGCGTTATGCCAATCAAGGCGACACCCCCGCGCGGGTGTTGTGGATCTACACCTGACCTCCCGTGAATCGGAACTAACCATAATGAACGCCACCCGAGTCGAGTTGCTCGACGAAGTCCGCCAGTTTCGCCAGGCCCACCCCGAGGTGCGCTTCGTCGACCTGATCTGCCTGGACATCCCCGGACATTTCTACGGCAAGCGCTATCCCATCGAGATGCTGGAGAAGGTCGCTGCCGGCAGCGCTCTGAAACTGCCGCAGAACTGCGTGCTGCTCGGTGCCCAGGGCGGGCTTTACGAGATCGGCGACTACTGCTTCCACGATGGCGACCCGGACGCGCCACGGCGCCTGATTCCCGGCACGCTCAAGCGGGTGAACTGGGAGCGCCAGCCGCTCGGGCAGATGCTGATCAGCTCCGATGGCACCGAGGCGCCCATCGAATTCGAGCCACGCGAGGTGCTGGCGCGCGTGGTGCAGCGTCTGGCTGCGCGCGGCATTCGTCCGGTGGTGGCCTTCGAACTGGAGTTCTACCTGTTCGACAAGGCGCTCAAGGACGGCTTGCCGCAATACCCGCGCGATGACCTGAGTGGCGATGCCGACGACCAGCCGAACATGCACATCGAACGTCTCTCGCGCTTTGCCGAAGTGCTCGATGACATCACCGAGACCGCACGTCTGCAGGGCATCGATACCACGGTGATCACCGCCGAGATCGGCCCGGGGCAGTTCGAGATCAACTTCAGTCATAACGCCGACCCGCTGCAGGCTGCCGACTGGTCGGCGCTGTTCTGCCGGGTGACCCGTGGCGTGGCGCTCAAGCATGGTCATCGTGCCAGCTTCATGGCCAAGCCGTATCTGCAGTATCCGGGCAGTGGCATGCATATCCACGTCAGCCTCTACGACGAGGCCGGTGACAACCTGCTGGCCCGCGACCAGCAGCGCCCGCTGCGCCATGCCGTGGCCGGTTGCCTGGAGCTGTTGCCGGAGCTGATGCCGATCTACGCGCCGAACCACAACAGTTACCGCCGTTTCGGCGCCCAGGTGAACTCGGCCAGCCAGGCCAGTTGGGGCTTCGAGGACCGCGACGCCTGCGTGCGCATTCCCGAGTCGGACGCGCGCAACCTGCGCCTGGAGTTCCGCCTGCCAGGCGCCGACGCCAACCCTTACCTGGTGCTGGCGGCGCTGCTGACGAGTATCGAGCAGGGCCTCGACGCTCAGGTCGAGCCCATCGCACCCCTGAATGACGACCGCGCCAGCGGCGTCGACTTTCCCAAGGACATGCTCGACGCCGTGCGCCGCATGCAGACCAGCGAGCGCGTCGCCGCCGGCCTGGGCAGCGAGTTCGTCATGGTTTATTGCGAGAACAAACGCCAGGATCACCTGGCCTTCATGCACGACATCAGCCCGCGTGAATACCGCTGGTATCTGTGATGTCCCGGATCGAAGGAGGCGACATGAACAACTCGAAAACCGCACATTGGCAAGCCCTGAGCCAGGCCCACCACCTGGCGCCGTTCAGTGATTACAAGCAGCTGGCCGAGAAAGGCCCGCGCATCATCACCGAGGCCAAAGGTGTGCACCTGTGGGACAGCGAGGGCAACAAGATTCTCGATGGCATGGCCGGCCTGTGGTGCGTGGCCGTCGGTTATGGCCGCGAGGAACTGGTCGAAGCTGCCAGCGCGCAGATGCGTCAACTGCCGTTCTACAACACCTTCTTCCAGACCGCCCACCCGCCGGTGCTGGAGCTGGCCCATGCCATCTCCCAGCTGTCGCCGGCCGGCATGAACCATGTGTTCTTCACCGGTTCGGGTTCCGAAGGCAACGACACCATGCTGCGTCTGGTGCGCCACTACTGGGCGTGCAAGGGCCAGCCGAGCAAGAAGATCATCATCGGTCGCGAGAATGGCTACCACGGCTCCACCGTGGCCGGCGCCAGTCTCGGTGGCATGAAGTTCATGCACGAGCAGGGCGACCTGCCGATCCCCGGCATCGCCCATATCCCGCAACCGTACTGGTTCGGTGAGGGCGGCGAGCAGTCGCCGGAAGAGTTCGGCATCTGGGCTGCCGATCAGCTGGAGAAGAAGATTCTCGAGCTGGGCGAAGACAACGTTGCAGCCTTCATTGCCGAGCCGATCCAAGGCGCGGGCGGCGTGATCATCCCGCCGGAAAGCTACTGGCCGCGCATAAAGGAAATCCTCGCCAAGTACGACATTCTCTTCGTCGCCGACGAAGTGATCTGCGGCTTCGGCCGTACCGGCGAGTGGTTCGGCAGCCAGTACTACGATCTCAAGCCCGACCTGATGACCATCGCCAAGGGCCTGACCTCAGGTTACGTGCCGATGGGCGGG
>Ga0070752_1003116_pt1 | contig 10240 bp, 9 predicted proteins | sample VirMetDEL_Aug_30_FD_77440 | JGI IMG/M metagenome (GOLD analysis project Ga0070752, IMG submission 77440) | Aqueous microbial communities from the Delaware River and Bay under freshwater to marine salinity gradient to study organic matter... | ecosystem: Environmental > Aquatic > Marine > Coastal ... | reverse complement strand
AGAAATGGTTATCTCTAATGGTAGTGATGGAGAAACATATCGTATTGAAGTTTTAGTCACCACTTCAGATTCTCAAACTTTAGAAGGTGATGGTATTCTATTTGTTTCAGATAAGAGGTAATTAAATGAGTTGGCAAAATACTTCACTTATAATGCTCAGAACACTACTAAATGATGCTAGTTGTAGCACAGAAAAATATACAGATGATAGACTAATGGATCTATTATTGACCTCTGCTTACATTATTAGAATAGATATTAATTTTAATACTACTTATACTGTAAATGTTGGAAGTCAAACTATTAGTCCTAATCCAGAAGCTCAAACAGATGGAGATGAATTTATCTCTTTTATGGTACTAAAAGCTGCATGTTTAACAGATGAATCTAACTTTAGAACTGCTGCTTTATTACAAGGTGTTTCTGCTAGATGTGGTCCTGCTAGTATTACTACAAGTAATTATGGTGGGTATCTAAAAGAACTACTTACTGCTGGTCCTTGTAAAAGCTACCAAACCTTATCTGATCAATATAATTTCAGTTATGAAGGTAAGCGTATAATCAAGGCAGTAATGAGTCCATTTGCTGCTAATGATTTTGACCCCGGAACTCAAATGGGTCAACTCGGTATTGGCGATTTACAAAACTCACATAGACAAAGAGGTTACTAATTATGTCAGATGTAGTTCATTTAGTTTATAGCACAGAAAGTATTGATAATGGTGGTGCTAGAGTTGGTGCCCCTAAAGGTTTAGGTGTAGAAGCTGTTACTGGTTCTCCTGCTCCTAATTTTGAAATTGATGATTATTCATCTGCATTACCAACTACTGGAACTATTTTTACTAAATACGATACTAGATTTACTGGTTGCCCACCTTGCACAACTAATTAAGTAGGTGAATAATGGGTCTATTTGATAATTTCAGTTCAATAGATTATAGCGGTTTACAAACCGTATTTAATGATGCCATAGGTTCCATGATAGACAGTATTGCTTGCACTGTTCCATGCACTTTAGAATATGGTGTTACTAAATATGAGAATTGTACTAACTGTGTTTATGATCCTATAGGTAGAAAGTCTTCTAATACCTATGAGGCAGGTGGTCCTGTTCCATTTCCATTTGGTGGATTATGTCCTATGTGTAATGGAGAAGGTAAAAGACCAGTTATATCTACAGAAAATATTAATGTTATTATAGTTTATAACCCTAAAGAGTTTATGAATTATGATACTTCTGTAAATAATCCAGAAGGACTTATTCAAACTATGGGTAGATTATCTTTGATGAATAAGTTTAGACGGGCTAAGAGTCTAAAGGCATCAACAGATATTCCTAGTGGATTTACAAGGAGTTATGAAAGAATTGATGAACCTACTCCATGTGGATTTGGTGATAGCACTTTTTGTGTTTGCACATGGAAGAGGATCTAGGAATGGCTAGTAATATTAAAATAAATAATAAAGACTTGTTGAAAGATGTGGATAAGGAACTAAAGAAATTAATAAATAAAAATATTCCAAAGATGCAAAGAATATTAAATGAGAAAATAGGAGATATAGTTTTTCAGAGATTAGTCAATGGTTTACCAATTATTCAAGGCAATGATTTAGCAGAAATTGGTGTTCCAGACATCAATAGTAGATTAATATCAATTATGCAAACAATCTCTAAGAATGTCAGGATCAAGATTTCTCCCGGCAAACAACTTAGAATGACTATTAATATTATAGAAGAAGATTACTCAGATATTTTATCATTACCAGAATCTGTATATGCTTATACTAGTTCTAGAGGAAGTGGTGTGTTAGAATGGGTTAAATGGATATTACTAGGTGGAAGTGGCACTATTATTGGTGGTTTTGATTTTTCTCCTGTTCCGAGTCCATTTTCTAGAACTGGTGGTGGTTTAATGGTTGCTGGTGGCGGTTGGAGCGTACCTTCTAATCTAGCCGGAACATCACAAAATAATATTTTAACTAGAGCATTAGATAATATAGAAAAAGATATCAAGATTATAGTTAGTCAAGAATTACAAAGGATACTTAAATGAGTTGTGATCTAAATAAAAAGTTTGTAAAAGTAGATCATGTGGGTGAGAATCTACTTATCAATCAAATGGAAAGTACACTTAAAACCTATCTTGATTGGGGTTTATTGAGTGTTGGTGGATGGACAAATATTACAACTCCTACATCCGGTGCATATGGTGGCACTTTTGATACATTAAGACTAGTGTCTGATCCTGCTTATACAGATGGACAAGTATGGGAATCTGCAAGAAAAGATTGGGTTTGGGAAACTGGAATGGATTATTCTGGAGTTTTATCTAATGGAACTGCTACAGGAGTAGAACCAGTTACTGTTACTGGAGTATCTATTAATGGAACTACCTATGGAACTGGAGATGCTACTTATGGACATCATTACAATTATCCATTAGGAAGAGTTGTTTTAGATACAGCGATTAGTACTTCATCTACTGTCAAAGCAGAATATAGCTATAGAAATGTTCAGGTATACATTGCTGATCAGGCACCATGGTGGGACGAATTCCAGCAAAACTCTTTAAGAGTAGATGATCCTACTTATTCTGTTGCTGGTTCTGGCAATTGGTCTATTTTATCAAATAATAGAGTCCAGTTACCTGCTATTATTGTTGAGGCAGTTCCTAGAAGAACCTTTACTCCCTATCAGATGGGAGATGTTTCTCAGTTTGTTTATCAAGATGTTTTATTTCATATTATTGCAGATACAAGATGGTGGAGAAATAACCTAGTAGATATTATCTCTTTTCAAAAAGACACAACCATCATGATGTACGATAATAATACAGTGGCACAAAGCGGTGCATATCCTTTAGATTTTAGGGGTATGTTAGTCGATAGTTCAAAAACATATCCTTGTTTAGCAAATGACTATCCATATAAATCTATGCGATTTTTTAATGCTATTGTAACTGAGATGAATACTATAAACTCTAGACTCTATCAAGGCACTATTAGAGCGACTTTCGAGCTTGTGAATTAATAATGGTGTATATTTTCATGATACAACCTTTTTTGTTTACTAAATTAGGAGAGTTTTATAATGGCAAATAGAATATTTTATGCTGTTCAGCAAGTTTCTATTGGTCCAGATGCTTTGGGTCAGTATCAAGTAGTTAAAGGTGTACAGTCAGTCTCTATGACTACCACATTTAACCTTGAGCAGGCTTTTGAGCTTGGTCAGTTAGAAATTTATGAAAATATTGAAGGTGTTCCAAATATTGAGATGACAGTTAATCGTCTCTTAGACGGTAATGCTTTACTTTATGTTTTAGCATCTGCTACACAAAATAGTGACGCTTATAGTAGGGCAGATGATATTAACTTGGCTTCATCCAATGAATCTATTCTTAAATTAGGTATCTGGGACGAAGCTTCTTACTCCAATGCACAAAATGGTGTAGCACCAACTAACGAGGTTAGTATTAGTGGTGCTGTTATGTCTAGTGTAAGTTACACTTTTGGAGTTGATGGTAACTTCACAGAAGAAGTATCATTCACTGCAACAGATAAGGCATGGGGTAATACATCATGTACAGTTGCTGCTGCTTGGGCAGATGATTTACAAAATGGTGTTTTTGCTGGAACTGATGTTCCTCAATATGCTGGTGGTGTTCAAAGAAGACAATATTTTGATACTACTGGGTCCACAATTCCAACCATTATTCCTGAAGGTTCTAGTAGATTACAATCTATTTCTGTTTCTGCTGACTTTGGTAGAGAAGATTTATTTGAGCTTGGTTCAAAAGGTCCATTTGCTAAAGTAGCAACATTCCCACTTGAAGTTACTTGTTCTATTGAAGTTCTATCTTCTGGTGGTGATAAAGTTAATGCTATGGCAGAATCTTGTTCTTCTGCTGGCGGTTCATGTAGTTCTGCTGGTAACTTAACAGATCAACAGATTGTTATTAAAACTTGCGATGGCACAGTGGTTGATCTTGGAAATAAATGTAAGCTCCAATCAGTGTCATACGGAGGAGGAGATGCTGGTGGTGGTAATGTAACAACTACATTTGATTTTGTTACTTACAACAAGCTTTCTGTTTCTGGAACTGGAACAGTTAATTTTGCATAAGATTTAAAGACTAATATGGGGGCTATGATGACGATAGCCCCTTTTTAGTCAGTAACAAGCGATAGCCCTGACAAGCAATATCACCCAAAATTGTGGGCGAGTAAGTTACTGACATTTTTTAAGGATAATACATATATGGAATCACAGGAAATTGAATTGAAGTTATATCAAATTATAACTGGAACTTTCTATTTAAAATATCAGGCTAAGGACTACAAATTAGTACCAAATACTTCTGAGGAAATTTACAAAGCTAATCTTATATATCAGGATATAATGGAAGATTTAAAGTTTGATGATCTTAAATCTTGGAAAGATGCTTTAGTTATTTCTCATTATAAAAATATATGGACTTTTGAACAAGAGAAATCACTAGAAGGTTTACATGAAGCGTTAAAGACCAACAAACATCAATATTACAAACATTTTTTTGATGTAAATAAATCCAAAAAGATTAATAAGATTATCAATAGTTTAATTAAGGGTATTAATAGATCTTATAGTAATAAATATTATTTATATGAGACTACTAAAGATTATTATGCAGAGCAGGTCAAAGAATCATTTTTGATATATATGGGAATTAGAGACAATAAAGGTAATCGGATTTTTGATGAAAAAGATTTTTTTAATACAGATAGCCCCTTGATTAATTTATTTAAAAAAGTAAAAGAAGCTAACTTTATTAGTCAAGATGATATCAGAGAAATAGCAAAGAATGAACCTTGGAGAACTATGTGGGGATGTTCTAAGAATTCTTTACCTTTTGATAAAAATCCTTGGGAATGGACAGTTCCACAAATTACATTAATATCTTTATCTAGAATGTATGATAATGTTTATAAAAGCACAGAATGCCCTCCAGATGAAATTATAGCAGATAATCATGCAATAGATGGGTGGTTTATAGAACAACATGAGGAGAGGAAAAAAAGACAAAAAGAAAAAAATACAGAAGAAAGATTTGGGCGTTTTAATGGAAACAATGATCAAGAAATTTTTCTGATGGCTAATGAAAAAGGTGACATACAAGACATATATAATATGAATGATGCTCAATCTAAACATATTATAGAAACTAGAAATAAGGTTATTTCTGAAGCTGGCACAGTAGAACATGCTAATTTACCGGATGTACAAATGAACATGCAGATGCAAGCTACTCAGGAATTTAGACAGAACATGAGGAAAAGATAATGGACAATGAACATTACAAAGAAAATTCAAAAAAAAGATTGCTGAATAATATAAAAAAGAAATTCGATACTACAATAATTGGCAGTTTAGCAGCTTTTGAAGAAGAGTTTGGTTATCTATGGGGACATGGTAAACATTATTCTGAACTAACCGATCAGGAATTAGAGTTTAAGGATATGTGGAACGATGTTAGATCAAAGATTTTGGATAATGGGAATTTTAATCTGAGGAGTGCTCAGTCAGAAATCTCCCAATATACACTAAGTTGGAATAGATATGTTACAAAATTTAATTTTAGGAATCAAGGAGAATAAGATATGTCAGATGAGAAAAGAGTATTTAAAGTGCAAATTAGTACTGGTAAAAAGGATGGCAAGGAAGTTTTTGAGGAAAAGGAATTTGCTGTTGTTAAGCCAACTGTTGCCGTATTGAATGAAGCTGCAAAATTAAGACAGCGTGTTTTTAATCAGGCTTTTGAAGAAGGTGGTTTACTCCGACAACAAGTAGAGAAAGAACTCAAAAGTAGAAATTTATGGAATGATAAATTACAGCAAGAATATGATTTACTTCAAGCAGAGGTAATTTCAATGCTTTTACAGCTAGAACGTGGTGGTATTAAATTATCTGATGCTAGACAGCTTGCTTTAGAAATTGCTGATAAAAGACAACAGATGGTCAATATGTTAGTTGATCGTAGTGAGCTTGATAATATTACATGTGAAGGTCAGGCAGATAATGAAAGGTTTAACTTTTTATTTGCTAATTGTTTGGTGTATAATGATACAGGAACTAAGGTATTTAATAGTTTAGAAGAGTATATAGCCAATCCATCTCATCCAGCAGCAGTGCAAGGTGCTTCAGAATTTTATTACTTATTGTCTGGTACGGAAAACTTAGATAATGATTTACCAGAAAATAAGTTTTTAAAGAAATATAACTTTGTAGATAGTGAATTAAGATTTACAGAAAGAGGTACAGGTAGGCTTACTGATAAGGCTGGAAATTATATTGATGAGGATGGCAATTACATTAAATATAATGAAGATGGCACTACATACTTTGTAGATTTCTTAGGTAATAAAGTAGATATTGTAGAAGGTGAAAGTGCTAAAAAAGATGAGCCATTACCGTTTTTAGATGATGATGGTAATCCTGTAGATGATGATGGTAATCCGATTGTTGCACAAGAACAAGAGGAAGAAAAGCCAAAAAGAACTAGAAAAAGAAGAACTAAAAAAACTGAAACAGTTGATGCTGATGCATAATGTTATGGGTGGATAGTGATCGTGGATAGTACTAAATTGCATTAGGTGTCTACGGTCACTTTATGTTTATTTGGAGATATAGATGTCTTTTAACATTAATGCACAAATTATATTATCTCAGCCTAAAAACCTGAATAATGTTACTAAAGATATTAGTAATAAACTGGGTAAGGCTACTAAAATCAATTTAAAGATTGGTAATATACAGCAGCTTAATAATATTAGTAAGCAGCTTAATACTTTAAACAAAAACTTTAGTGCTCTTAATTCCAATTTAAACAGTATTAAAGGAAATTTCAATACTTTAAATAGTTCACTGAGTAAAGCTGCTTCAAGTCAAGGCACCTTATCAAAACAAACCAATAGAACAAATCAATCTTTAAAAACTCAAGCAGGATTATTAAGTAACTTAGCTGGTAGATTTAAAAGTGTAGCCTTACAAGCTGTAGCATTTGGTGCTATTTCTAGACCTGTATATGATTTTCAAAGAGCATTGACTGGTGCAGTTAAAGATTCTGTCAGATTTCAAAGAGAAATTGTTAAAATATCTCAAGTTACTGGACAATCTGTTGGACAATTATCTAATCTAACAGATCAAATCAATGACTTATCAGTTAGTTTAGGTATATCTGCTAATGAATTAGCTGAAACTGCCAGAATTATTGCTCAAACTGGTAGAACAGCAGAGGAAACTAGAGTTATTCTTAATGCTCTAGGTAAATCTACATTAGCACCTACATTTGGTAGTATTACTGATACTACAGAAGGTTTGGTAGCTGCATTAGGTCAGTTTAACTTACAAGCTAAAGATTCTGAAGCTATTCTTGGATCTCTAAATAATGTATCAAAGAATTTTGCAGTTGAAGCCGAAGACTTAGTTTCTGTTATTCGTAGAACTGGTGGTGTGTTCTCTCAGGCAGCAGGTGATAGTAAAAATACTGTTGGTGCATTGCAAGAACTATCTGCTATCTTTACTGCTGTTAGATCTAATACAAGAGAGTCAGCAGATACAATTGCTGCTGGTTTAAGAACTATCTTTTCTCGTATTCAACGTAGAGATACAATAGAATTCTTAAAAGGATTTGGAGTTGAATTAACAGATGTTAATGGCAAATTTATTGGATTATTTCCTGCTTTTGATGAGTTATCTAGAAAGCTTGATTCATTAGTTAAGTCTGGAGATGCAGTACAGTTAAGTGCTATTGCTGAAGAACTTGGTGGTATTAGACAGATTGGTAAATTGCTACCAGCAATTGCTAATTTTGAAGACGCTAGAGAGGCATTAGCAGCAGCACAACAGGGTGCAGCAGAAGGACTTAGTAAAGATGTAGGTAAAGCATTAGATACAGTAGCGGTAAGATTAGGAAAAGTCCAAGCTGCTTTCCAACAAGTAATTAGAACTGTATTTGAATCTGATGCATTTCAAAACTTCACTAAAAATCTTTTACAATCCGCAGAAGGTTTTTTAACATTTGCTAATGATATAGTCAAAGCTATTGAACCAATTCTTCCCATCTTAACCACATTAGGTGCTTTTAAAATAGGTGCTGGTATTAGTGGTTTAATTAAAGGAGGTGCAGTTGGAAGTGCTGTAAGTACTATATCAGGAAGGGCAGGTGCTCAAGCAGCACAGCAGAATGTTCAAGCAACCAATACAACCAACAGTATTTTAAATAAGATGTTGGCCCAAATTACTGCTTTAACGAATATAGTTAAAAGTAGAGGGTTTGGAGGTTTTGGTGGTAGAAGAAGAGCTAGTGGTGGATCTATTCCTAAATTTGCTAATGGTGGTAGAGTATATGGTCCATCACATGCTGCTGGTGGAGGCATTGCAGAACTTGAGGGCGGTGAATATGTAGTTCCTAAAAAGTATGCTCCTTTCGGAGGCAAGGTTACTGCTGGACAAGCGATTGTTAGAAATCCAAATAGAACTAGAGATACTAATATAGATCTAGCGGGGGATTCTCAAGCGGCACTTAGAGGAGGTAAAGATGGTTTTATTGCAGGATCTACTGGAAAAAGTAGATTAATAGGAAATACTATTGATAAAGCTACTTTAAAATTATCAAACAATCCAGATCTCTTTGGTGGTATATTCTTAAGACCTTCTGGAGTAAAAGATGAACGTCCCGGTTTTGTTTCTGGTAAAGATTTAGCTTCGGTGTCTGCTGCTGCAAAATTTATACTAGCAGAAGGTAGTCCTACATTTAAAGGAGGTACAAGTCCAGTTGCTGGTAAGCTTGCAGCATTTAAGAAAAAATTTAAGGATGAGAGTGATTTTCGTTTAAGAATTCGTTCGTTAGATACTGGTGTTTCTGAAAACCTTGAAGAAAATATCTTTGATGGTGTTATTAATGCTGTTAGAACAGGTAGCACTACTTTATCTAATAAATTAGGTGTTCCTGCCCCGACTAATCTAATAACAGAACCATTCTTGAAGAAGTTTAATATTGATCAAGTTATTGGTAATATTTTTGAAGCTGTATTGAATGATCTTGGTGCTCCATATAAAGATGATGATAGTTTTGTTAAAGGCACTGGTAATGCTAATTTTGATTTTCCAAAAGGTTTAACACCTGAATTAAATAAATTATTTGGTGCTGGTTTACAAAAAGGCCAGCCTCCGATTGATGCTAGAACAAGCGTTAATGCTGGACAGGTAGCTGGATTATTAGATAAAATTAAAAAATATTACATAGATGAACTAGAAAATGATTTAGCTCCATTTGCTGGCCTAACACCTGATGAGATTAAAGGGGCATTAGGTGTTGCTAAATCGAAAACAGGAGATATTAGAGGAGGATTTACTAGAACTAAATCAGTTAAGCGTGCTGCTGGTGGCGAAGTTCCTGTTAGAATTTCTAATGGTGAGATGGTTGTCACGAATCCAAGAGAAGTAGCGGCTAATAAAGGCACTTTGCAGTCAATCAATAAACTTGCTGCTGGTGGATTTGCTTCTGGTTATGTTGCTAAAGGACCGGGAACTGGAACTTCTGATAGTATCTATACCAGCTTACCAGCGGGTGCATTTGTTGTCAATGCTAAATCTACTAAAAAGTTTTTAGGTCGTGCTGCTGGTGGAAGTATTCCAAGATTTAAAGATGGCGGAACTAATTTAGTTGATTTAACAGCAGGTAGGAGAGAAGCTGCTGCTGATTTAAGATTTGCACAATCTTCAGGTAATTCTGCCGCAATGGTAAAGGCTGAACAAGAGTTGCAAAAATTTGATAAAGCTCTTAGTAAGGCTCAAAAACAAATAAATAAAAATGCAAAAGCTAATCAAAATAGTTTTAAGGCTACTCAAGTAAAAACTGCTGCTGATCAAGCGAATGCTAAAGCTGCTCAAGCACAAACAAAAAACATAGGAGCGTTTGGGGCTAATCTTAAACAGATTAATCAAAAAACTACTCCAGCTATACAGACTAAAGGGCCAAATCTTGGTGCTGGTAATCGTACTGGTGGTGGGTTTAGTCAACGTCTTGATAAGATCGCTGGCGGCTTGGGAGATAAGTTATTAGGTATTACATTCGCTGCTCAAACTTTAAGTGGTACATTATTTGAAGCTGATAGCACTATGGGTCAATTTACTAATCAAGTATTGACTGCTATTACTACTTTGTCTTTAGTAGGTAGTATTGTCCCTCAAGGTGGATTT
>Ga0070752_1003114_pt1 | contig 10244 bp, 13 predicted proteins | sample VirMetDEL_Aug_30_FD_77440 | JGI IMG/M metagenome (GOLD analysis project Ga0070752, IMG submission 77440) | Aqueous microbial communities from the Delaware River and Bay under freshwater to marine salinity gradient to study organic matter... | ecosystem: Environmental > Aquatic > Marine > Coastal... | reverse complement strand
GGAGTTAAGGCAAAAATATCGGATAAGTGTCTGATAATCAAGTAGTTAGGTATTAAAATAAGGTTAAAAGCTAAAGTGCTGATAATCAAGTAGTTAAGATTTGGGGAAGTGTAAGTAGCTGATAATCAGTAAGTTACAAAGCAGACAAAGTACCACTAAGTGTAAGTACCTGATAATCAGGTAGTTATGAAAGGATAAAACGTAAGTGTCTGATAATCAAGGAGTTACGATGATATGGTGTACCACGAAATGTAAGTGGCTGATAATCAGATAGTTAGGCGTAAGTGGTTGATAATCAAGGAGTTAGGGAACATTGTCGTAAGTAGCTGATAATCAAGGAGTTAGCCGTAAGTGTCTGATAATCAGGTAGTTACGGCATTATTTATTAATAAAGGAACGCGCGAGGCTAAAGTGTTGATAATCAGATAGTTAGCATTAAGATAAGGTACAATGGCTGTAAGTGGCTGATAATCAAGGAGTTAGATGTAAGTGGTTGATAATCAGATAGTTAGGAATATTGGTGCTTGTGATAGGTGTAACTAACTGATAATGAGGCAGTTAGATAGGTACGACGGCTGTATGTGGCTGAGTATCAGATAGTTAGATGCTTATGTATAATCATTATAAATAAGGTAATAGTATTAGTGCTAACTCGCTGACTCTCAAATAGTTAAGCTACACGAATTTGTGTAAGGTGCTGATTGTCAGGGTGTTAAGTTTGTTAATGTAGTGTTTAACAAAGTTTACATTTGAATAAACAAGCCACGTAAACCGCTGAGTATCAGGCAGTTAGCCCACAAATAGTAGGCTTTCAACGTACATAGTTAAAGTAAAAGTCAAAATAATCAACCGTAAAAGCCTGAAAATCAACCCCGTAGGGTCAAAAGAATCGGTTTTCCTTTCAGAAGGTACACGCTTCTATTTAAGTAATACTTTCAGTTGTAACCCACTCTTTCTATTTTGAAAAGTGAAAAAAATGTTGTATCTTGCAATGACAGAAAAAGTACGTTATGACAAAATATGCTATAAATTGGCAAAAATTGGAAGATTTGAGCCTTCCTGACAAGAGTTCTCCTGAGTATGAATCCATTAGAGCCTCACAGAGACGGCAAGACCACGCTAGATGGGAGTTCTTTAAAAAGAGATGTGACGATATAGACACGAAAAAATAACCTATAAAAACAGCTTAAATTATGCAGACAAGATTGGGTGAAGAAATTGAGTACGAAGCTACAATAGAAAATCTTAATAAAATTCACAAACTTTTAAGAAAATATAGATTCTTCTACTACGAAATGAGTGAAACCTTAATTTCGGACTACGAATATGACAAACTTGAGAGAACGTACACTACATTATGTGACAGATTGGGTATCACAAGCAAGGATAAAATTACAAATTTTGTAGGTTTCAGCTTTAGAATACCATTTATATTAATTAAAGAAGATAAAAAGAAGAAAAAATGAGAAAATTCATTAGTATTTTAGATTGGGTCGGAGTTATGTTAGTAAACCTTGCATTTTTCTTACTCGCAAAAGTAATTTATCCACTGCTATATCCGTTTAGGAATACAAAATTAGCAAAGATTAAACCTTTTTGGTGGTTTTTTGACGATGAAGACGGAAATTATGGCACACAATGGTTCAGAGACTCATTATCTTACGGTCACAAGACAGATTGGTTCTCTCGATTCAGAATTGCTTACAAATGGAGTGCTTTAAGAAATGCCGCTTGGAATTTACAAGCCTCTTTAGCACCAAAAGACGGTACAAAGGTACTTATATCGAGTGGTGGCTCGGCTGTAAAGGGCGGTGTTGAGGTTACAAACCCTCTTTTGTTTGCAAATTTCAAATATGTTAATGAAAATGGACAATACACTAATAATATAGGAGATTATTTAAGCCTAAATCACTCAGTTATAGGTAAATTATGGGCTTGGTACGAAGTTGATGGTAAACTTTATTGGAGATGGAGTTATGCAAATGAAGTATTTAAAGGCTTTTGGGTCGAGTGGCATATGGGAATTAACAATTATAGATACACATTTAGACACAAATGGAAGTTTAATTTAAAAATAAAATAGAGTATATTTTTTTATATCAAATATTTTTTGTATATTGCACCCTGTTAAACAATAAAAAACAACAATTTTCAATGAATTTAGTCATTACCATAGCGGATAACACAGTAAGAAAGGGCGGAGATGCTCTATCTCGGGGAAGCTATATGGTAATGTAACGTAAATTTGCATACTAACTAACTAGGGCTTCTCAGAAATGGGAAGCCTTTTTTTATGGGGTAGACAAACAAGTGGCTCGTGGAGAAGGTTTGCACCTTTCTCGTTGTGGGTTCAAGACCCACCTATTCCACAATAATATTATGAAAAAGGTACTTAAGAAATATAAACGTTAAAGTACCTCTCCGAAGCGAGGGGCAGACTCCCTCGTGGCTGAATGGCGAAGCAGGCGGCTTTTAACCGTCGGGCACAGGTTCGATTCCTGTCGGGGGAACAAAATATTGGAGTATCGCTTAATTGGTTAAAGCACTCGGCTGATACCCGAGAGATTGTAGGTTCGAGTCCTGCTATTCCAACAAGAAGAAAGAGACCTTATACTGTTCTTTAATTAGTGGAGAAGGTGACAGGTGTGGAGAGACACACATAACCGAGATGTAGCTTAATGGCTCAAAGCGCTACGCTTCCAACGTAGAGACGGGGTTCGATTCCCACATTTCGGTCAACATATAATGCGGAGTAATTTTCAATAGGTAAGAAGACGGTCTCATAAGCCGAGGTATGTGGGTTCGATTCCCATCTCCGCAACCAATACAGGGTAGAAGTGTTGGTTAATTGGTAACATTCCTGACTGTCACTCAGGAGATTGCGGGTTCGACCCCCGTGTGCCCTGCTAAATAATGCCCCGTGTAGTATAACGGTTTATTACGGCTGTTTTGTAATCAGCAGATGCGGTTCGAATCCGACATAGGGCTCAACAGTACCCACCATACCTCTAAAAGAGTGTGTCCTATACCTCATATGTATCCAAGGGTGGGTCTTTTGCTAAATGCTTCGGTAACTCAGTTAGGTTCAGAGTACTTGTTTTACACGCAGGAGGTCGAAGGTTCGAGTCCTTCCCGAAGTACAAATGCCCGTGTAACCGTGCCATTTTTCTAAATTGGTAAACGTAATTGGAGTTGAAAATGAGTGTTCGAATCACTCGGCGGGTTCTATGCTGTCGTAGCTTATGAGGTAAAAGCGCAGGTCTTATATGCCTGAGATAGCAGGTTCGAATCCTGCGGACAGTACAAATTTGCATATTTCAAATTAATTTTGTATATTTGCCATATGAAACAACATATACAAGTATTAGAGCAAGCATTGAACAAAGCTACTACTATGGGAGCGTTCACTTTGAAAGAAGCAGGAATGGTCGATAATTCTCTATCGGCACTAAAACACGAATTTGCTAAGGGAAGCCTTGACAAAGCTATCGAAGAGATGAAAGACAATAATTTAGTTGAACAAACTAAAGAAGCAACAGAGCAAGGAGATAACCATGCCGTAGTTGCAGGGAATGATTAATGATTACGGTTTTACCGTAATAAAAGTATATTAAAAAATTTTGTATATTCGCAACATGAGAGCATTATTTAGTTCATATTGTAATTCTAATTGGTCGTTTACCAACGGCGCAGGATTCGTATGTTCTAAAATTAATGGTTTCTAAGAAAGCAATTTTTTTATAGAGAACTAGGAAAGTCCTGCCAATTTGGTGGGACTTTTTTATTTGTGGATATAGCTGAGGTGGTTTAGCGCTAGAGTGAAGTCCTAGAGAGGTAGGTTCGACTCCTACTGTCCACACAACACGGAAGGTAAAGCAGGTGCAGTGGAGCGCCGACTAGCCTTGAAAACTAGGTCTCGGGTAACACCGAGTGGGGTTCGAGTCCTCTTCCTTCCGCAAACAGAGAGTAAACTTACAAGGCGTGAGACTTACCTGCTAAGTAAAGTGGTCGTTTCTTCGGCTGAGGTTCGAGTCCTCTTCTCTCTGCATATTGACTTGGGGCTTATAAGGACAAGCGAGTGGCTGTTAACCACAGGATAGTAGGTTCGAATCCTATCAAGTCAGCAAAAGCGTATTGGGCTAAGGTAGCCAAGTGGATTCCAAACCCACAGGACAGAGTTCGATTCTTTGAGTACGCGCTATGTTATTTAGAACGATTCTAAATAAGAGTAATTGGGAATATATACCGTAGGGGTAGCGGGGCAGTCTGTAAAACTGTTGTCTTAGACTCGGGTGGTTCGACTCCATCTGTTCCCACAATAACTCTCTGTGTCCGAGTGGCGAAGGTAGACGGTTGCAACCCTGAAAGTCGCAGGTTCGAGTCCTGTCAGAGAGTCTATTATTATTTTTGTATCTTTGTCAAAAATGATATAAAATGGATAAAATAAATTTTGCAAAAACTATGGCTTCCTTTGAAAGCGGTATGATAACACAATTTGAGGGTAGAGTTCTTTCAAAATTCGGAGATAACCAAGACATAGACAGTGGTGTAACTGAAATGGTATGGAACACGGGCGGTATAGAAATACTACCTTCGGGTAATGATATAACACACATATCTTCTTCTAACGCAGGAGACACTCAACAAGTAAAAATTTTAGGTCACAATTTAATAGGAGACAGAAAACAGTTTACAGTTCAAACTGTAACTTTAGACGGTCAGAATAAAGTAGCTTTAGACACACCATTATTTAGAATATGGAGAGCGTGGAATATAGGTTCTACTGACTTTGCAGGTATTGTATATATTTACCAAGATGATACAGTAGTATTAGGAGTACCTCAAACACAATCTTTAATACACGCTACAATACCTATCGGTACAAACCAAACTAGGAAATGTGCATTATCTGTATGCAGTGATACAGTATTCTTTATAGAAAGATTAATCGCAACTGTAAAAGGCTCTGTTAAAGCTAACGTAGATTTTGAATTACAAATAAAAGAGTTTGGTGGAGTATGGCGTTCTGTAATGCCTTTAAGTATTAGTAGTAACGAATCTTTCAATGAAATTATTTTTGATACTCCATTATATGCACCTGAGAAATCAGACATAAGAGTAATAGCGACGTCGGATACAAACAATGTAAAAGTCTCTGCTGTCTTTAACGGATTCTACCTCGGAATATCTTAAATATTTTTTTCGTATATTTGTAACTAACGTTAATAATTAAACATTTTAAAATGGCAAAAAGAACAACAAAGACTGACCCTAAGAAAAAAGGTACAGCTAAGAAAAAAGGTACGTTAAGTGCGGCACAAAAGAAATTGCTTGACACTCAACAAATATCTGATGCACGTGCAAGAGCAGTAGCAAAAGGTAAAATGACTTGGAATGAGGCTCGTAAGCAACAAAGAGCGCAAGATTCAACTACTATGGTTACAAGAACTAAAGTAGGGAAGAAAGTAAGAAGTTCATCAGAGAACTTACCAAGCAAAAGAAAGTACACGAAAGCAAAGCACAAAAGAGATAATAAAGGAAATATAGTAGCATATTAATATCCATTTTGATATATCAAATATTTTTTGTATATTAGCAATATGAAAACACTACGATTACATACACAGCAACTCTTAGAGCCGAAAAATTTCGGAGAGGGAACTCGTATGCGTATGTGTGACGAAGATTGGAATTAATCAATTCGGTTTTTATTAAACATAACTCTACGAAAGAGCCTCTCAGAAATGAGGGGCTTTTTTTATGGAGTAATCTCTAGGTGTTATGCAGAGGCAACACAACGGTAGTTTGGAACTATCGGCTCGTAGGTTCGAATCCTACCACCTAGACAAATGCCCGAGTAGTATAAATAGGAGTAGTACCCTTGATTTTCACTCAGGATGATGCGGGTTCGAGTCCCGTCTCGGGTACAAATTGGAGTATAGCACAATCGGTGGTGCAGGGGTCTTTGAAGCCCAAGGGTGTAGGTTCGAGTCCTGCTACTCCAACATTTAAGAGCCTGCACGTGCGCCAAATTGGAAAGGCGGTATAGCTGTGAACTATATTACGTGGATTCGATTTCCACCGTGCTGACCACCCCTTGTGACGTAAAAGCGAATGGTAGAGTACCTCGGCTTAAACCCGAGAGTTTTGTAGGTTCGAATCCTACCGAGGGGACAAATAGCTTCGTGCCGTAAAAGCGAATGGTAGAGTACCTAGGTTTAGACCCTAGAGGTTTGTGGGTTCGAATCCCACCGAAGCTACAATGCGTTTATAGTTTAATGGATAAAATTGGTGGTTACGACCCATCGGATGTGAGTTCGAGTCTCGCTAAACGCTCTTTCTTTTTATGGCTGTTCTTTTTAACCAATCGGATATAAGTTCTCCGTCACTCCGAACAGGTTTCTTAGCCATATCTCTTATGATTTCATCTGCTCTATCAAAGTCTTCTTGAGTAAGACCTTTCCATTTAACACCTTTTTTCATCTCTTCTTCTTTCGGGGGGATTACTATAAGAGTACCTTATTATATAGTACCTTTATACTTAGTTTACTTAGACTCTATACAGCTTTAGGTGACCTTATTAGATAGAGTTAGTCCTAGAGAGAAGCATCTTTCAGCTAATCCACTAACTCTTCTCTTTTAAAATCATACAACTTTAGTATGACCTTGATTGAGTAGGATAACTATTTTCAGAAGAAGGATAACTTATCTTCATTAGTACAGGCAGGTTATCTTCGTTTGCCTTGTTGCTTTCGTACGTCCCTGTCTAGCAACTTTATAATCATAATACCGACACGTTATTGTTTCTCCGCAGATATTACAATACAAATATACGAAAAAAAATTGAGACTACCAAATAGGGTACATTGTCTATTTTAGGGGGATACGAGAGGTTTTCTTATTTAGAATCTGTCTAAATAGTCGTTTTTTGATAATATGAATGTACAATACATTTTAATCTGTCATCCTGTACTACGTGAAAAGGTAAAACTAAATAAGTTCCTACTTCAACTGTATCTATAAGATATTGTACAAAGTCTTCTTCACCTTGTTTTAGTGGGAGATAACTGAATACTACGTCGAAGCCCTTATAAAAACTTTCAGGTAGTTTCCGCATATCTTCTATGATATAATTGTAATCCTTCAAATACTTTTCAAAAGAGGCATCTATCTCAACACCTGTTACGTCGAAACCTATATTAGACGCAAACCTAAGTACCTGACCTGAGCCACACCCTAAATCTAATAGTTTCATAGAAGGGGCGTAGATATTTTCTAATTCTCCTAACATAGTGTAAGGAGTAGGTATATTACCCCAATATTCTTTATCTCTTCTATAATCAAAAACACCCTGACTTTTTAAGTAATCAAGGTGTTCTTCGTAGTCTTTTTTATTTGACATCATTAGTATATCATTACCATAAAGGAAGTGTTTACAAGTAAATCATCTACTTTAGTTGTACTAAAGTCGTTAAATGTATTAACATTAATATTAGTTACATCGGCTTTTGAGTCATAAGTTATAGATGTCCTATGTAATACATTAGAAGCATTTGTTAGCGTATTTAAAAACACTAACATTGTAGCAGTTAAGTCTCCGTCTACCGAAGCCGTATAAGTACCTGCCGCACTACGAGCCCAAGTAAATGTAAGACCTGTATCGTTCTGTAATATTGTTGGAACAGGCGCACCTGTACCTGTTTGGTTTAAGATGGCTGAGTAAGCCGTATAACCCACCCCACCACCTGTTTCAAAACCCACTAACGAATCTAAATCGGCAAGTAACAATGCAACCGTAGCATACGCTACGTCAGATGTATTTGTCCAATCAGAGAAAAGGGTTGGTTGTTGTATATACTTTTCTGTATATTTACTTTGAAGTCCTACATAGACTTTCGTTAAATCGGGGTCTCCGTTAGAGTCAACCTCTACCTCATTGTAGACTAATTGGTATTGGTTTTTAGCATATTCCAATCCGTCTAAAGTAAAAAGGTTAGCACTCGAAGTACCTGCTTCTATTTTTGGCATAATTAAAAATTTTAAGTTCGTTCAAAGATACGAAATTTTTATTAGAGATACAGTTAGGGTGTTTTACATAAACATACTATTGTAATAAAACTTTAACCATATGTCGCACTCAACTAAACTACCACTAAATAAAGTTTTAGTACTAATTATGTTCTCTTCTATTTTAGCGTTTAGTTCACAAGTAGCTTCTATAATAGAATATCCTGTTGTCAACAAACCTGTATTTTTCTGTATTTTTATTCTTTTTATTGTTTCCATATTAGTTAGGGTTTTTAACTCCGAAAGGTAAGTATTCAGGTTGTACTCTTGCGTAGAAGCAGTGCATAATTGCCTCTACACCTGTATTATTAGCATTAGATGTCGCTACCACACGTATATCTGAATTAGGTGGCACTAATATAGGTTGGCGGAAAGAGAGTTGCCTTGAACCATTAGCCGAAGCCACAACAGCCGTGTAGGTAGTTCTAAACACATTCCCTTGAGGTCTTATTTGAATAGCGAAATCCACAACTGCGGCTGAGTTCGTTTTGTTAACACTAACAGTAAGTTCTGTTAATATTAAAAACTCGTCGTAACAAGTGGATAATGCCGCCTTAAGACTTTGGTTATCTTCGGGGTTTACTGTCAAGTGTATAGTTGTAGGGTCATTAGGTACTCCTGCTGTTATAGCGCCATCCTGATATACATATACTGTACCAACAAAATCAGAGTTGTCTGAATTAAATAAACGTTGTACTCTGTGCATACCTAATGGTAAAACTACTTTATTTTGACCATCTAAAGTGACAGGTTGTGATACAAATATTAAATCTCCGTCCGCATCTATTGTATGTCCTTGAACAGTAATAGTTTGTGTATCTGTTGCGTCAGAAGAAGATACAGTATCTATCTCATTACCTGTTACATAAGTTTCGTCACCGCCTGTATTCCACACAGTCTCTTGAACAAGGGCGTCTATATCTAAGTTTTTACCAAACTTTATTACGTATCCACCGTGAAGGTCTACATCTACCCTTTTGTCGAACTTTTTATATATAAGGTTCTCCCAAACTACAAAATCATCTTTTTTCATAATACAAATATAAGAAATTAAGGTACATAAAAATTTATTATCTTTATAAGACTATGAAAAAATTCTTAAAGTTCTCTATATTATTTATATTAATCTCAACTCTATTTCTACGGTGCTGTGCAACTAAGACACAGCCCGTACAAGTAGATTTCTTCGCGTATAAATACGTACATGAATTCAAAGCAGAAGCAGAATTAGAAGGTATCGACCCTGAGATTATTAATGACAGTATCCAAGATATTGTATTCTACCCACTAGATAAAAACTACTACGGACTATACTCTAAAATCAACAAACAAATAGTATTAAATTCTTTATACGCTTACGACACAATAGTATTAAAGAAAACTATTTATCACGAATTAGGACATCTTTACGGTCTTGACCACGACACAGGTGGTATAATGGGTACAGGTATTTCCGAAGAGCAAATACACAAGCTGTACTGTCCCAACGATGGCGGGTCTGATAAGATTTGGGAAGTCCACAAAGCGTACCTCTTCTACAAGATAAGAAAACACCTAAGAGATTTGGATAAGTCAAAATAAATTTGTATATTGGGATATGAAAAAAATATTCCTATTGTTGCTACTTGCAACTACTATGGCATTCAGCCAACAGAAAGAAGGTAATGTAGACTCATTGAAAATCTACAAACCTAAGAACCATAAAGTATTAAAAGTACTAACCAATCCACAACTTCTTGAAAGAACTTTAGACTCTCTTAGAGTGGCTGAGAAAACTGACGTATTTAACGTAGTCGCCTACTTAGACAACGGTATCGTCTTACAATGTACATTCAGAAAGAAACACTACTCAAAATCAAACTAATATGATAAATAGACTTATAAAAGCACTTAGAAACAGAGAAGTTGAGATAGCAGGTCACAAAGAGAAGTTAAATCACGCCACTAGATTAGCAAGTACATTAGAGGAAGCACTCACAGACGAGATGCAGAAGAACGCGAGACTACGTAAAGGTATGATGTTAGCGAGCAAAGAAATCAGCAGACAGCGTATAGAAATCAACTCAATTCAGAAGTCTTTCGAAAAAAATAAAGCGTAAAGTCTGTTAAACATTTGGTAGTTTCAAATATTTTTCGTATATTAGCATCAGAGAAATGTTAAAAAACCGAAAATTATG
>Ga0070752_1003112_pt1 | contig 10257 bp, 7 predicted proteins | sample VirMetDEL_Aug_30_FD_77440 | JGI IMG/M metagenome (GOLD analysis project Ga0070752, IMG submission 77440) | Aqueous microbial communities from the Delaware River and Bay under freshwater to marine salinity gradient to study organic matter... | ecosystem: Environmental > Aquatic > Marine > Coastal ... | reverse complement strand
TCAACGGGCCATGTTCGTCAGGTAATCCGTAAGACTGAGGTTGTTTGCGGGTTGTGTAGGCATATCGCGCAATACGCCCACACTAATGTTGTATATAGTTATACTAAAAAATAACTATTTGTCAACACTTTTTTTATCTGGCTGAACCAGATATATCATAGATAAACTTTCCACTACGGATAGCTTCCATGATTTCATCAGATTTCGCTTCATATTCTTGAGGCGACATCTTTTGAACTTGTGACTCTTTCATGTATGTACCAGAACCATCATCTTGTGGTTTGCTGCGTGACCTACGAGAATCGACAGATTTTGCGGCAGACTTATCTGATGCAGACTTTTTACTTGACATACCTTTGTCAGCCTTGTACAAATCAATTGCTCTTGCTGCTGACTTAGCATCATTGTCATTTTCATACAGTGCGTCTTGTACCCACTTAGGCTGTTCTTCTGCCCATTCATGGAACTCATCGCTGTCACGAATTTCGTCAAAGTCTGGATGCAGTCGCATAAGTTCTGCTTCAGCTTTTTCTTTCTTTGCTGTGTACTGCATATCGTCAATTACTTTCATGCGTTCTTCTAGGCTATCTGCCTGTTCTTTCGCTTTTTTGATAGCAATTGTTTCTACGATTGCAGCAACATCTGGGTATTGTTTAGCCCAACTTTCTAAGTCTTCATCTGACTTAGGCAGTCTCATTTCTTTTTTTGTTGCTGCATTTAGTTGAGACTTGAGTTTTTCGATTTCCTCTTTAAACTCTTCAGCCTGTTTCTGCTGATGTCTACGCAAATCAGAGTAACGCTTCTTAAAGGTTTTTTCTTCAGCGTTGGTTGGTTCTTCTTCTTCTGGTTCAGAAGATTCTTGTTCTACTTCACCTCTTTGCTCCTTGAGTAACTGCTCAAGTTCTTCTTCTTCCATTTTGCGCTTTTCTTCGTTAGTATACTTACGATTTGCAAACGCGACTTTCTTTTCAGGCTGCATTTCTTCAGCCATAATTGTAGCAGACTCTGCCATTTTATTTTACTCCTTGTTGGGGCCAACGTAGCCACACCTGTCGGGTGGGGGATGGGTAGGCCAACTGATTGTGGTTTATTATTTAGAAGCTAAACCACCACGCTTCATCTTTTTAGCTTTGGGTTTTGGTTTTTCAATTAAACCGCCCTTTGCTCTATATCCCATTCCAAAACTTCCCGAATCAGAAGACCCTCCAGAATAACCACCATAACTAACATCTTTTCCTGCAGTACCGTATCTATCGCCACCTGTAGTTGCAGGTCCATCACCTTCTTCTTTTTGTTTTTGTATAGTTTTCTCTTGCTGTTTTATAATTTCTTGACGTTGTTTTTCAAGTTCAGCCTGTCTAGCCTCTTCTTGTTTAGCCCTTCCGATTTCCCTAGAAAGCTGTGTTAAACTTTTATTAAATCCTTGATCTGTTTTTAACGATATGCCCAAAACTGAAGCGGCAGCTTTTAGACCATTACTGACTTCTTTTTCGGTCTTTGGTTTTTTCTTATCATTAAAAAAGATGCTCTCCATATCTTTAGATACAGATTTAACAGTTTTAGCAATTAAGTCTTGTTGGGCAAGGTCCATATCACTAAAAGACCTGACATCTGTGTAGTCAGCTTCTACCCTGCCATTTACTATATCTACATCTCCACCTCTAAAACCATCGACAACACCACCAAACAAGGCACTACCAATTTGTTTAATAGGCGCACGTTTTTCTTTGTTCATAACTTCACCAAGCGCACCTGTTACACCAGCTTTACCAAAAGCCTCGCCTAGCGTACCTAGACCAAATCCATAACTGTCAATTACGTCACGCAATTCGTCTGAGAGTCCTGATCTGTCATAACCAATACCTGTTACGTCCGTGGTAGTATATTCAAGTTCTATACCTGGCCCCTCACCTTCCTCTTTTTGTACAGTAGCCGTTGGCACTTCCGGGACTACCGCCTCTACTTGCTCTGTAGGTTTTGGTGTAAAGCCTATTGGAATAGGATATATAGGCTTACCATCAACAAACGGAATAGTCATCGACTCGCCTGTTTCACTATTTACGTACTCTCGCAACTCATCATATCTGCCTGTTGTTGTAGGTAATAGTTCCTCAAAGGTTGGAGCAGTCGGTGTTACAGGAGTTGTCATTGGTGTGAAGCCTGTCTGCAGCGGAACTTGTGGGGCAACTGGTGCTACAGGCATTTGAGGTGCTTGGTAGGGCTGCTGACCATACGTTGCGAACTGTGACGGCTGTTGATAGACACCATACGGATTAGGAACTAGACCACCCTGCTGAAACTCCATAGGTTCATCTTCCATGTCTAAATCGTCAAGATCAAATGGAATATCATCTGGCAAGGTTGCTTCATCTGCATTACCCATTTGGCCCATTGCTTCCATGCGAGCAAGACCTGCTTTAGCCTCCTGTCGCATTTCCATAAGTTTTTCAAGACCCCAATATCGTACTACATCTGCTGGAAATACAAACTCACCTTCACTTAGTTGAGCAGGAATATCATCACGAACTTCCTCACGAAGTGAACCTGGTGGCACATCATTGCCTGACTCTTCGTCAATCATGCCGCCTTCATCCATAAGACCGCCATCTTCAAACATATTCATCTGTCTTTCCATTGCCATACCGCCCTCGTTAAAAGTTGCTGGTCTGCCGACCCTATCTGGATTTTCAATCTTTAGTTCTCTAAGTTTGCCAATACGTGCTGCACGTTCTGCTGCAGTTTTAGGTAACTTTGGTTTAGCCAAAACTAACGCACCGATCTGAACAACTTCTTCTGCCTCAAAAATTGGCATCATAGTATCTTTATCATAAAAGAAACTATGCCGTTCAGGATTAAATCCTACTTGGACATATCCACTTTTAGGATCGGCTAAATATTTCTGTGCTAACTGAAATGCTTCTTCATCTGAAAGGTCTTGCCATTCACCTTTCATAGTAGCCATAGGAAATTTATTAGTTTCATCCTTTGCAATTTTACGAACTTTTTCTGTTGATGTGCTTATAGAAAAATCTACATCTTTTAGAACAGCAGTACGCCCATACACATTACCCCCTTTGTTTGGGAGTGTCATACTAGCTACCCAAGTATTGTAATTGTTGTACGCAGGAATGTCTAAACGACTATCTACTATGGTTCCTTTTTCAATCTTCTTATTAAGACCAACAATACCTTTTGATGCTTTGCTTTTACCTAATGCTCCAACAGTATCTTTAAATGTAGGAACCATAGTTTGCAAATCTTCTAAGGTAAATTTAGTGGCGGGTTGATTTTCACGAATGTATTTACGATACTCTGGACCAGACATTAGACCCGATTCTAATTTCTTTGCTTGTTCAGGGTACTTTCTAGTTTCACGCCGTTTTTTCTCAGCCTTATCTACTTGGTTGCTTGGGTCATCACGCCATGCTTGGAGTTCGTCTGGATTGTCTAAAAATTTATTAGCCTCTGCTTCATCGACTTTACGAAACTTTTTAGCGAATGCACGAACAGGCTTATTAAGAATATCACCACCTGGTAAAAAGCCCATGCCTAATGCGGCAGTTCCTATTCCAGCACTAAGGTAATCACCAGAAGATAAATCCTCTGCTACTTCTTTTGCAACTATTGCTTCACCAACACCTGGAACATTCTCTGCAACAGTCTTGCCTGTCGCTGCTAAACCAGCCATTTGGTCTGTAATCATTTCTTTTTTAGTGCGACTGTCAACGCCACTTTCAATATCTTCTGTCTCTTGTATAGCCGTTGCTATACCGCCTTTATTCATCTCTGGTGCTTTAAATGTTTCTAATTCTTGTAAAAGGTTTTGTTTCGCCAATTCACGTTCTTGGATTTTGTCTGGATCATCCTCTGATGAAAACATGCTCATAAACCTATCAAATAATCCAGGTTGTTCTGGTTCTTCTACAGGAGTTACAGGAATGGCATCTGTTGTGTCGGGTGCTACATCTGTTTCTGGTAGATCGGGCAGTTTTACTTCGTCACCTATATCTGGCAGTTCACCTTCGTAGTCAAGAGTAAATGCCTCATCTGTCTGTGCTTTTGTCTCAGGTGCTACGGGTGCAGATTGTGGTTCAGGTATAACAGTGACGGGTTCAGAGAAGCCTTCTGCGACATCTCTTGTGACAGGCTGTACAGTTACACCTAGTGTATCGCTAACCTTTGTTTGTAGATTGGCCAGCTGCCGTTCTTTATTCTCTTTCTGCGGATCGTCCTCTTGAATGTCACCAAAATGTGCATTTACAAAAGCGGGAACCGTATCTGCATCCGCAAGTTTTTTCTTTTCATTTAAATGAACTGCGGCCAAAAATGGATAGTGTTTTTTATGGTCTTCTGCAGAAATATCGCCAACACCATAGCTGCCGTATACACCACCCTTTCGATTACGTTTATTAATGCCTTGTTCAATAAAACCTTTAATGTAGCTTTTGACATCACTGGGAAGCTGGGTGTAACCTTCCTTAAAGTTACCAGCCTCCATATTATCGCGCTTTTCAGTTTCGCTATCGCCCGGATAAAAATAGTCCAACGCTGTGCTATAAGTAATCTGCAAAGGACCAAATGCGGAAGACTTTTTAGAGGCACCTGTAAATATGTAGGGCCAGCCAGTCTTTTCCTTATATGCACCTACCTCTGCTTCCTGCAAGGCACTGTACATGTCAGCAAAACTTCTATCACCTACGGTCTGACTTGTCAGAGTATCGTATAACTTATTATACTTTTTAGTACGCACACTCTGTGGCATACCCTGAAAGTTTGGTGCCTGCTCTTCAGCCATCTAGTTCACTCACTTCATCCCTGAGACGCTTGATCTTACGTAGCACAGAAATAGAACCCTGCGCACGGAGTATCTCTACATTATTGTCTGTTTGTTCTAAAGTCTTCTGGTGCGTTGCAATTAACGCATCAAGATAATTACTGAAGTGCGTCCACTGGCGGTTGTTGGCCACCAGCGGCTTCAGCTTGCTGTACAATTCCTTGTCCACCATTTCCACTAAATCCTTGTTCACCCGGTATTGGTACTTGTCCTGTACCTATTGTTCCACCGCCTGCACCTGTTGGGTCCATCGCATCAGCACCTGCTGGCGCACCTTGCGGGGCTTGGGCAGGGGCTTGGAACCCTTTAAGTATCTCAGCTTGCAGAGCAGCTTCATTCATATTATTAACAACTTTGTCGGGGTCAAGGTCCATAGACTTTGCAATCTCTGTGATTACATACTGGAACTTAGCAAATGGGGCAAGGGCTGGATTGCTTGCAATTTGCAGGAATTGCATCAGACGCTGGCTACGAATTTCGTTAGCCATAAGACTTTCTGTACCACGTGCCTTTACTTCTAGGTCGCCTTTAATTTCTGGATCGAAGTCAAACTGCATATTGAAGCGGAACAAGCCTTCACCCAAAGGACGAAGCAAGTAGTCATCTACGTTTTTGATAACACTCTTGATTGATCCTTGTGCAGCGCCCATAAGCATTGATATGCCAGAAGCAGTACGCCCTACACCAGACACTCCTGTTTGACCATGTGCAAACGATGGAAAGCCTGTGCTTTCATCTGCCAGAACACGTGCCTTGTCAAACATCATCATGTTTTCCTGTGACACATTTGGATACTTTGTACCAAAGATAGCCTGACCCGGTGCGCCACCCTGACGCCTAAATACTTTACCAGGATATACAGACAAATCCTGCCCCGGTACTAAGTTTGTTTCATCTACCTCAATAAGCAGATTGCCAGACAGTACCGCATTGTCAACAGCCATACGCATAAAGCCATTCATGAGTGTTTGTGTGTCATCCATGTTTTCTGCAATACCTACACCAAAGAAACTGTATGGGTTTAATTCATACGGTGCAGCCATGTATGGAATTTTAGACGGCTTAAATGGGTTAAGCACAAGACGAATCAACTTGCCATTACAAATCCATGCGTTTGCTTGTAGTTCATCAAACTCTTCAAAGTCTTTTGGAATATCTACGCCCTGCTCAATGAGCATCTCAACGTCAACCATACCCCAATACTCAAGGACTTCAAAACGGTCAATACCATGCTCTGGTGCATAGTCTGACAAGTCGTCTTCCCAATACTTCTTAGTATAGTTTTCGCCACGAGAGATAACTTCATCAATAACAGAAGAACGGAAGTACGGACGCTTCTTCAGAGAACGCAATTGAGTGCGTGACATCTTATGGCGTTCAATTACATACTGCGCCTCATCCATGTTATTAGCGTCTGGGTCTGGATAAAAGTTCCAGACAGAAACATGAGATACTTGAGGAACAGTCTTAAAGGTTGGATCATACTCGCCGTCCTCATCCCAATTAGGATATTCTTTGTCAACGGCAAACGGACCTTTCATAACGCCTGTACCAAACAACGCCATCTCAAATGCAGTACTACGCAAATACTTTGTTGCGCTAGACTCTTCAAGTTGATCGTGTATCTTCTTCTGCATCTTTTTAGCAGCAATCATTGCTGGGCTAAATGTAATGGCAGTTGGAGTTAGGCCTGGCCCCTCCTTTAACTTATCCTGTATAGGGTCAAGTTTTCCCTGCAGAGGGCCAAGCATGTCCATCAAAGTCTTCTCTGTAGCACCTGCTGGTAAGTCTTTGCCATCTCCTGCAAAGCCATAAGGACTTTCTAGGTCAGACAAACCCATCGCCTGATCTGGTGCTTGAGGATCAAAGTGTACATTATCTACGACACCTTCAGGAAGTTCTGTAGGTTCAATAGAAAGCGGAAAACGACTGTTGGCAAAAAGTACATCGGTAATCTGCCCATACGCTGCCAAGGTCTTTGTTTTGGTAATCTTAATAAAGACACGAGATTTCTCCGTTTCGGTAAACTGAACATCAGGCCCATACAAACCACGATAGTTGCGGTATGCCTTTAGCCAGCGTTCCTCATCGTTATACCGATAGTCTTCTGCTTTTGTGTAGCGTTCTTGGATGAAGTCAATGATAGAAGAGACACCTGCATCTTCGGTATCGCTATCATCTGTATCATCTAGCGCAATAGCATCGTCTTCGATTAGAATGTCATCTTCTTCCATTGTATTTCCTTTTAATATCCAAATGTTGAGTCAGCTACTTTCATCCCAGCTGACGGTCTTCCAATAGGATCGTAGTCAAATATACTAAATCTTGGTCTTGACATTATACCATATCTTAACGCATCATACAAGTGGTCTTCACTATGCGTGTCAATGTCCTCTGGATTTTTCTTGTCAATCGGCAGGGCTGGTAGTTGGGATATAAGATTGGTGCAATTGTCAAAGATAACAAGTCTAGGTTCCTCTGTATATTCGTCTATTTGCAATCGGCGGTGTATTTCGTTTTTGCCAGCTACGCGACTGCCTCTGCTTCTATCTGATGGACGCCAACGACATCCCTTCATAATCATTTGTTCAGCAAGGCTAGGACCAGTATCCCCACGCTTATGCCAAAGAGAACTATCAAGAACACCATACTTAATGTTGCCATCCCCAGATTCCAGTTCAAGTATTTGCTCTGCCAAATCTGTTGCAAGAACTTTAGAAACGTAATGCTCCCGGTATATAATAAGTTGCTCAGAAGGAGAAACAGCAAACCAAAGAACCCCACTAAATGAACCGTAACCATAATCACAAGCACGAAACTTGACCCAATTATGAGGAATGGGGAAAGGATCAACCACATGAATTTCTCTGTTAAATTCCGTAAAGGCTGCACCTTCTTTGATATCCCAATCACCTTCTAGTAGCTGTCTCCGCTGCTGCTCTGGCATAGATAAGAGCATTGCTTCGTAGTCACCCGACTCTGCCAAGTAAGGATTGTCAGATAGTCTTGCTGGGATAAACCGCCTTTTGAATAGAGGCTTGCCAGCTTTTGCATGTCCTGCGGGATACCGCAAGACCTCTCCTGTTTCAGAATCTGTAGCATCGAAAGACCTGTTATATGGCGCAGGGTCGATGAACATCTTCTTGACCCAATGATGACCCCTACCACCGGGGTTAGTTGTAGCCCTCATAAAGATGGGCAAATCTGGTGCAGTAGACCGTAGACGAGATCGCATGTAATTCCATGCATATGGTGTGGCCCATTGAGTCAACTCGTCAAAGCCTATCCAACTAAAAGCCAGACCCTGATAACGCAAGACATCATCATCTCTGTCGAGGTATGACATCCACAACCTTGCGCCAGATGGCGCGGTCCACTGCATCTTCCGTTCTGACCACTTAATACCAGGCCAGATTTTTGGGTACAACTCCTGCGACTTGAATATGAGTTCTCTCAATTCTTCTGTTGTGTGTCGTAACAAGAGTCCACTAAACTGTGGATGCCCCATGTAACGTAGTGGGTCTGCAAGCATTGCGTAAGACTTACCCCCACCCGCTGAACCGCCGTAAAGAACCTCTCGTTCACTAGCCGCTAGAAACTCAGTCTGTGGACCAGGATTTGGCTTAAAGAGTACGTTAGCGTGTTCCTCAATAGCCTCTGTTTCATATGAAACATCCTTGACCTCAACAGTTGGCTTTTGCGCCTGTTCTTTCTTCTTCGAGGGCTTTCGCTTTGGCGATTGCCTTTTCCGCATATTCTGCCCACTTGCGGAGGCTTGCAGCTTGGTTCTTACGTTGTTTTTCATTACCTAACCGTTTTCTCAATCCTACGTGAGATATATATCTTCCGCTATTTGTACTCAACCAATTAGATACTTCACGATACGAATATTGATTTACGTATTTTCTTGCCTTCTCTAGCAAGTCTAATTCAGCTGGTATAGGGTCAAGAAGGTCGGAGTCTTCTTCATTTACCTTGTAACCAAATGGTACAGTCCGTGCTATGCGTGGTATCTGTACCCATTCGTTTTCTTCTTTAATGTCTGTTGGCTGTGGTAGCTTCCACCGCCCTGCGCTTCTAGTCATCGTCTTCTACAACTGCTTTAGGTGGCATAAGCATAACACCACCTGTTGCTTCTACCTGCATCTTCTCTGTCTTCACCAGACCTACACGGTCAAGAAGTTCTTTAGCGGCAGACATCTTATCGCGAAGACCCAATTCCGTTGGGTCAAACAAAGCACCAGTCATAGCCATTGCAGCCTTTGGTGCATTACGTGCCATATACATTTGTGTGGCTTCTAGGATTTCTTCTTTCAATCCACGGACAATAGCGCTGGTACTGGAAGTCTCAGAATAACCTGCCATCTTTTTTGCTAATACCATATCACCGCCAGCTTCTTCAAAGAGTACTTCAAGAAACTTTTGTTGCCTCTCGTTTAATTGCCTAGCCATTTGTTCTCATCCTCTGTATAAGGCCACATTACATTTCACCTGTGTGCATAGCATGTGCTAATTTCGTTGCCCTTGATTTTACCTGATTTGCCCACCTGCTGTCAAGCATTTCTTTTGCTGCGACATCAAATTTATTTTCATGGACTGCCGCCCACATATTTTTAAACTTGCACAGGCGTGGTACACCCATGTTAAATGCCATGTCTACCAATATAAGCTGACGCACAGAGTCTAGCCTGTCTACGCAAGGGTGCGCACGTAACAGTTCTTCTTCGACTATCTGCACGTCATTCTCTGCTAGTGCCATAGCATCAGCTTCGGTAATACCATATTCATATATATGGTCAATAGTAGGAATGTCTAGTTCGTCTAGTTCTTCCTTGCTAATGCCACGGTCTTCTAGGTTCCGTCCGATACCTATTGTGTCAATACCCAAGGTATCTTTATATACCTGTAGGCGCAAACCTTCATGCACAATAAGTTTTTCAATTAGTTTGCTCTTGTCGTATTTCATTTCTCATGCCCCATCCAAACGGCAAACGCACCAGTCATTGCGCCTGTTACAACGCTAACTAAAGCGGATTGTTGTGTTGTAGGGTCTGGTAACGTCATAAACCACTCCACTACCCGCCAAGCGGATATTGACATCATAATCATCATCAATCGGGGAAGTAGCTTCCACGCCAGAACTCGTTCCATTACCAGTGTCATTATTCTTCCTCGCTTGATTTTCTGTAGTTTGTTGATGTGCTGCCCACATAACCATTATTTTTTTCCAAAGAATTTTGTAGCGCTACGTACCCCAAAAGAAGCCGCAACGATAACTCCCAAGGAATATTGATACCATTCAGGCATTGCTTCCAGTTGGGCGAATCCATTCTTTACTACTTCTTCCATACCTGGAATGAACGCAAGAATGAGAGGAATGCTGAACAGTATCGTAAGCCACTCGTCTTTCCACGAAGACTGAC
>Ga0070752_1003110_pt1 | contig 10265 bp, 10 predicted proteins | sample VirMetDEL_Aug_30_FD_77440 | JGI IMG/M metagenome (GOLD analysis project Ga0070752, IMG submission 77440) | Aqueous microbial communities from the Delaware River and Bay under freshwater to marine salinity gradient to study organic matter... | ecosystem: Environmental > Aquatic > Marine > Coastal... | reverse complement strand
TGGACCAAGGCCTTCAACGGGTTGCGGCTAATGCGTACGATTACCTCCTCGACGACGAGAAGGACTTCTGGCTTAACCGGGCTATGGAGCGGTTCATTAAGGACCGTGCCTTTATTACCGGTGACGTCAAGCGCGTAGGGTTCGAAGGGAACCAGAAGCGCCTCGATGATATCCGTACCCTTGTGGTACAGGACTACACGGATACGTGGGCTGCCCAGACGGGCGCTCAGTGGATTCAGACTGACCTTCCTGCTGACTACCTTTACCTCGTCAACCTGCGAGCAGATATGTACCTTGACCGTTGTGGTCAGGTGACTACTGCAAGCGGTGAAGATGTGGTGCCTGTGAGGGTGGTAGATAACGCTGAGGTTCACTTCATGAATCGCAATCCGTTCGCTAAATCCGTAGTGGATTCTCCCCTTGCAACCGTGTCTCAGGAGGACATTAAGGTCTACCAAGACGGAGAAAGTTTTATATTAAAAGGAATCTTTGCTGATTACATTAGGATTCCTGCAGAGATTGACTTACCTTTAGGTCAAGATTGTGAGCTCGCTGACCACACCCATCAGGAGATTGTCGATATCGCGGTCAAGAATATCCTTGAAGCGATTGAGTCTCCGCGCTATCAGACAAACAGTGGAGAGCAGCTAACATCCGAATAACCCCGAGTAGAAACTCAAAACAATTTAAGTCATGGCTAATACCAAAGACACCCTTATTATCGTTCAGGCTTCTGGAGCTATGGACGAGTCCGTGAACGCCGCTGGTCGGGTTCTCGGTGCCGATGCTACCTATGGCCTCGACAACGCCACTCCTACCGACGCCGCTACGTTCGCTACGGCTGAAGGTTACACCCTCGACGCTTTTGCTGCTGCTACGGCTGGCATCACCGACGTTGACACGACGGGTGTTGCTACCGGTGAGGAGCTCACGATTACGATTATCGACGTGACCAACGGTCGCCGTCAGTTCCCTCGTAAGACTTTCAACGCTGCTACTGCTGCTGCTCTCGCTACGGCTATCAACGGTGCTGAGCTCGAGACCGGAGACGGCCTCTCTTACACGGCTACGGAAGCTGCTGGTGTTATCACCATCACGTCCCCCGCTAACGTTATCGCCAAGTTCGCTGCTAACGCTGACTCTACCATCACCGAGACGACCGCTCCGGTCCTCAACACTGGTTTGACGAACGCTCAGGCTGCTGCTCTCGTTGGTGACAAGGTTACTAAGGCTGGTCGCACGAACCGCGTTGGTTTCCCAATCATCGAGCCCGGTACGTACACGACCCTCGGTCTGTCCACGACTGCTAACTACGATGTGCTCACGAAGCAGATTGTGTCCGCTGTCAAGTTCGACAAGAACCAAGGCAACAGCTACCAAGACGTTGAGAACGTCACCATCATCATTGTTGACGGTGCCTCTCTGACGGCTAGCTAATCTCCGGATTAGAATCACTTTGAAGGGGGGAGTGGCAACTGTGCCCTCCCCCTTTCTTTTTTATTGAACTCATGGGCTACCTATCTTTTAACATCACAAGTACCGATAACATCACCGGCATTAAATTAGTTGCTGCGTCTTCTGACTTTGCACAGGCTGATGACAGGTACGAGGTTACTACCCCGGGAGGTCAATTCCTTAACATCGACGAAGCCGGCGCAGATACTGCAGCTTGGGCTACGGCAGGTGTAAGCTTCTCTACTTCTACGATTGAGACGTTTAGCATCTCCACTGCCCTCCTTACCAACGGCTTCCCCACTGCTAGCAACACTGGTTGCTACACTGACTCCACTAAGGCTACGGCCATTGCTGGTAGCGCTGTGGCCCTTGGAGAGGGAGCATACGGTGTGGGATACAACAACGACAGCACTGCTACCTTTAAGGTGTACCTGTACGTTCCCACTATTCTCGATGGAATCGACACGCTCGCAGACAGTGTTATCAACTGCCAGTGCTCTTGCAACGTAGACGAGGCTAAGGCTCAGCGCTACATTAAGGCACGTGCATACCTCGACCTTATCCAGACTAAGGCTAAGGCGGCTACCGCACACACCGAGTTGGCAGAGATTAACACTATGATTACTACCCTTACCAACTTCCTTGGTGGTACGGATGACATGTGCGGGTCATGCTGAAGTTCAGCACTAAAGCAGAGTTGACGGACACAGACGTGGCCACGACTACGCGGGGTATCATTACCTTTGACCTGAAAGAGGCCCCTTACATGCTCAAGGTTAGCGCCAATGCATGGAAAGGAGACTCTTACAACCAAGATACAGTCGGTGGATTTGTCACCGGCTTGTTCCTCTAAGACACAGATATCTCAGCTAGCTCTAGGTTAGCTGGGATATTTGACTTATATTTGACTTAAATAGACTCGTTATGTCAGCAGCAAAATACGACATTATTACACAGGAAGGAGCGGGCCTCTCGCTTACTCTCGTGTACAAAGATGACGCTGGTAACCCTATTGACATCTCTACGTACGCTCCGCAAATTAATGTGACGGACAATGTACTGGATGACACGGCTGACACTTACGTTGGCGCTTTTGTTACTGACGGCACAGACGGTGCGTTTAACATTACTATTACTCCCGCTCAAATTGAGACGTGGCCGTTTAGGAATGGTAGGTACACCATCGAGCTAGATGCCGTTAGTGGCCTTGTGTTGGTCTATGGTAAATTGCAGGTACGTAATCTCCCCTACTGATGCCTGTACTTGACTTAACACAGATTACGAATAAGAACGTAGTCGAGGTTACAAACAACGTCACCAATACAACGGTGGAGTTGAATGCTGGTCTTGTACTACCTTCTCCGATTTCTACGCTTGAGGATTTAACAGATGTCACTGCAGGCGCAACACCCGGCCAGATTATCCAGTGGGATGGTACGGCTTGGGTACCTGTAGACAACGAAGGCGGCATTGACATTGCTGCTACCAATGGCCAGATTCTCCAATACAATGGAACTGAGTGGGTTGCAGTTGACCTTTCGGCTGCAGGCGACGACCAGATTGATGCTGACATCAACGTAACTGACACTACTGGTAACTACACACCGGGTATGACTATCACGGCGGGAACTGACTTTGAAAGTATCTTCCGCTTTATGATGGAGTCGTACCAAGCGCCCGTTGCCTCACTGGGCGACTGGACTACTGGCACGTTCGAGCACGGTGCTACGTTCACTGAGGACGGATTCACCTTGTCTTTTAGTAATGACTCTAACATCAATACGGGAGTTACTGGTACGTACACGTTTAGCGATACGTACATCAGCGGCCCAAGTAACACTGCTACTGCAGTTGACGGCCCATACACCATCCCTACTATCAATGATACGCTACTCGTCACTAACACGAGCGCTGGCGTATCAACGCTCTCTAGAAGCGGCGCTGCGTCTTTCACCGTCACTGGATTCGAAGACACGAACGGCTCTGCCATCAACACTGTATCTGCGTCGTCCACTGTGCGTTTCCGTTACTGGATTCTGGATAGTGGTAGCGCCATAAATACTACGAACTCCGCAACCCTTGCGTACCCTATGGTAGTCGCTGCTGACTCAAGCCTTAACGGTACGGGTGGCGGAGTTCTTGAATCCGGGTTGTTTAGTACCGACTCGCAGCTTGGCATGACTATGCCGGGCTCACACGACTACGTGTACTGGTGCTTCCCGGCCGCTGCTGAGATTAGCAACGTGGTAATGAACGGCTCTATCAACCTGTACGCAGGGGACAAGGCCGACCAGACCACCGCTGTTATCCATTGTGGCGAGTTCGACTTGATTAACCAGTTTGGTCAATCTGTTCGCATGGAGCTCCTGCGCTCTAAGGTGTCTAACGCCTTTGCTGCTGGAACCGTAATTACTGTCTCATAATGGCTATTAAGTTTCCAGATAGTATAACGCAGAACAACTCGAACTACATCACGGTCTCCGCTATTGACGGGGACGTGCAGGGTCTGTACTTTGTTGCAGACATTGCTGCTCGTGATGCAATCGGAGGCCCTGACTCTGCCCTTGACAATCACCGTGCTGAAGGTACTGTGGTCTACACGGGTGGCGTGCCTTTCTACTACACGGGCAGCGGTATTGCTGACGCGCAGTGGACAGACACAAATAACTGGCTGCAGGTTGGTGGTACCGACCTAACTACGATTGACGGCATTGGCGACGTTGACACTAGCGGCGCTACTGAGGGTGACCTTCTGCAGTACGATGGTACTGAGTGGGTCCCTGTCGAGTTCACACAAAACACGTTCTCTACGATTATCGTGGGGGATTCTGCATACAACATTGACATCTTCTCTACGGACTACACTGCTGTGCAGTACACGTACGTGTTGAAGAACCTTGGCACTGGCACCCGCACGGGTACCTTTGCTGTAACACAAGACAACAGCGAGGTCGAGTTTACCGACTTCTCTACTAACTCAACCGGAACTGATACGGAGCCTGAGATTACTGCAACCCTTGTAGGGAGCACTATTGAAGTGGCTGTGACTAACGGGGATGGATACACCTTCAAGGCGACGGCCACCCGCCTTTGATTTTAATTAATTAATCTTTAAACATTATGGCAAACGAAACAATCCTGCGGAAAGGGTTTATCGCAAACGCTAACTCTAGCGTTACCGGTACCTTGACCGCTACCAGTACCTTGACGGCTTCGGGACTTACGTACCCGACGACTGACGGTACTGTGAACCAAGCGATTGTCACCAACGCAAGCGGTATTCTTTCGTTTGCTTCTGTGACTCTTGCTGGTGCAAACATCAGCACGCTGACGAACGACAGCGGCTTTATCTCTGACCTTACCTCTGAATCAATCGGTACGCTCAGTGATGTCGATACGTCTGGTCTTGTTACCAGCGACATCCTCCAGTACAATGGTACTAACTGGGTGCCGGTCGACATCGACACCATCATGGGTGCCCAGAACTTGGATGACCTTGGTGACGTTACCATTACGTCTGCTGCTAGCGGAGACTTCCTCCGTTACAGCGGCTCCGCGTGGGTCGACTCTACTATCCAAGACGGCGACATTGCTCAGTCCGCAGTGACTCAGCACGAAGCTGCTCTGTCTATTACGGAGAGCCAAATCTCTGACCTCGGTACGTACCAAGCTACGAGCGAGAAGGGTCAAGCCAACGGATACGCTAGCCTCGACGGTAGCGGTCTCGTGCCTGCTGCCCAGCTCCCTAGCTATGTGGACGACGTTGAGGAGTACGCTACGGACGGTGACTTCCCGGGAACGGGTGAGACTGGTAAGTTGTACGTTGACATCGCTGACGGAGACGTCTTCCGGTGGACTGGCTCTGCTTACCTCAACCTGACGGACTACGCTAGCCCGGTGCACACGCACGTTGTCTCCGACATCACGGACTTTGCTACCGAGGCTGCCGATGCAGCTGACACACAGATTGCCGCTGCCTCTATTGCTGACCTCAGCAACGTGGGCGCTGTTGGTACGAACGGTCAGGTGTACGTGTCTAACGGTACGTCTCTGGTGGCTACTACGCTAAACCACGACAACATCTCTGACTTCGATACCGAGGTTACGACGTTGATTGGCGCTACGGCTCCTGCTTCGCACACGCACACGGCATCTGAGATTACTGACTTCGACACGGAAGTTGACAACCAGATTGCTGCTGCTAGCATTGAGGACCTGAGCGATGTGGCTGCTATGACTGAAGCCGCTGGTGATGTGTTGAGCTGGAACGGTTCTACGTGGACCAACGCCAACGACATCGTCTACGCTCGTGCTTCTAAGGCTGTTGCTACTGACGCTGCTGACACTATCGTGACGCTCGACGCTACGTCTGTGGGTGCTGCTCAGATTACCTACACTATTAGCGACGGCACGAACATGCGTATTGGTACGCTGCTCTGCATCTCTGACGGTTCTAACATGGAAGTGTCTGACATCATCACGAACATGATTGGCGCCGAGGCTACGATTCCCGAGTTCTCTGGTAACATCAGCGGTACGGATTTCCAAATCCAAATCAGCGATGCTTCCGGTTACACGGTGAAGACTGCCACTTTTGACATGGCCTAATCCATAAACTATGGCTAACGAACGCAACCTCCGTCAGGGATTAAAGTCCCTCGCAAACTCAGACATCAAGGGCCAGCTCTCTATTACGGGAGCCGGTGCCTCTGTACCTATGACTATCACCGGTGCTACGAACACCATCCTTGAGATGCGTGACCAAGCTAGCGGCGATGTTCTGTCTTTGTTTAAGAGTAACGGAGACGAGCTGTTCAAAGTCACAACCTCTGGTATCACGGTGGGGGGTAGCTACACGCTGCCTCTCACCGATGGTACCGCAGGTCAAGCCCTGACTACAAACGGTTCAGGCGCACTGACCTACAACACAGTCCTCTCTGCAGGGGACAACATCTCTACGCTTACCAACGACAGCGGGTACTTGACTGGTATCACCGCAGAAAGTATTGGTGACCTGAGCGACGTAACTCTTACGTCTACGGTAGCAGGCAGCCTCTTAGTACAACAAGCAGACGCTAGCTTTTTGAAGCTGGGTGCAGGTACTTGGACTAATTCTTACGTTGAGCTTGACGACCTTAAAGACGTTGCAACCGGCGCTAGCAGCGGAGACGTGCTTACCTACAGTGGTACTACGTGGGAGCCCGGAAGCTTTAACCTCCAAGACCTTGCTAACGTAGACGGAAGTCTTAACGTAGGTACGAGCCCACTTATTGGAAACGTCTTGCGTTACGATGGTACGGACTGGGGGTTTGCAGGTAGTACAGTGTCTTACACTACGTACAACAACACGCCAAGCACTATTTTGTACGGTGCGGTTGTTAAAAAGAATGGTATTAACTCTGGTACTACAGAGGATTACTTTACTGCTGGTAATGCTACTAGCAACACAGACACTATCCTTGGTCTTGCTTTGCGCGAGATGACTACAGGAGACCCTTACGGTTCTGTGTTAGAGAATGGAATCATCGGTAACGTTGACACGTCTAGCTTCTCAACTGACGACAAGCTCTACGTCTCTACTAGCGGAACACTGACGGCTACTCCACCTACCACCGGCCCTGTAATCTACATTGGTCGCGTGCTGTCGTCAAGCGTTAATGGTGCTATCCACGTACAGGTGGAGCAGAACAATGCCGGTGGTGTTGTATCTAACGCTACGTTTAGTGAGGGTGAGTCAGTCATCTGGGACGGAGACGCGTTTGTTAACGGCAACCCCTCTGTTCTTATTGACGTACACAACGACAGCGGCGCCCAGATTGATAAGGGTGAGGCCGTATATATTTCAGGAGAGCACGCCAGTGGTAAGCCTACCATTGCTAAGGCCGCTAACGGCTCGAGCTCTACTATGCCCGCAGCTGGTTTGCTGCAGGCCGACATTGCTAACGGCGCAGAAGGTAAGCTTGTAGTTTCTGGTGCTCTCGGCAACTTAGACACTAGCGCCTTTACAGCAGGCGATGCTTTGTACATTGACAGCACGGCAGGTGCTTTGACATCTACTCGCCCAACTGCTACGAGTGCGCTTGTGCAAAAGGTCGGAATCGTCACACGAGACCACGCTTCTAGCGGTGAGATTCTCGTGATGGGTGCTAACCGTGCTAACGACATTCCAAACGACCTTGACCTTGATACGCTTACTGACGTTACTATTGTCGCAGGTACTTTGGCAACTGGTCAGGTTCTTGAGTACAACGCTATAAGCTCAGTCTTTACAAACGTTACACCTACCGCTTCTACGTTGCAGCAGGTGACCGATGCTGGGACAAGCACTGACGACATTATCACTACAGGTGGATACGTTACTACAGGTAACGTTACTGCTATCGGAGCAGGTAACAATACCTTCAGTGGTAACATCAACGCTAGTAGCGGAGTTACCGCACTGGACAACACCTTGTCTAAAGCATTTGTTACTAGCTCTACAGACTCTACGGCTAGTGACTGGACTGCTCTTGAAATATACAGGCACAGCAATACCCCAGCAGCCGATGATATCCTTGGGTCTGTTGTGTTTAACGGAGAAGACGGAGCTAGCACCAAGCTGGCTTACGGTTCGGTTAGTGCAGAGATTGTAGACCCATCTGCTGTTTCTGCAGCAGGAGCTGTGGTACTGAAGTACGGAGAGACCGGTACTCTTATTGAAGGGCTTAAGGTAAGTGGAGACGGAGTAGAAGTTAAGAGCGCCTACATCCTGCCTGCTAGTGCTGGTACGTCTGGACAGGTTCTTAAGTACCCGTCTTCAGGTACTACCCTTGAGTGGGGAGACGGAGGCGGTACAGCACCTGTTGGTTACTACAACGAGTCTTTCCGTACCTTTACCAACAGCACAGAAGACCTGTACTACTGGTTTCCGGGTGACGATGACTACGGACTTAACGACCAGATTGCTGAGAATCTGTCAAGCCTGCCAACGGCTACGCTAGGTGTCCTTAACTACGGACACATTGTACCTTCCGGTTCTCGTACTTTTGATATTACTTTCATTGCCTCAATGACTGACGGCTCCGGTAACAACATTAGTGTGTACAACAGTCAGGACGTAGAGGTTTACTTTTACCGCCTTGACCAAGCTACCGGTTGGGACCAGATTGGTTCTACTCAGACCATAACTATGGACGCTACTAACACCAATGTCCCAAAAGAGTTTACTTACACCATCTCTAGCGAAACCTTTACCGCTGGTCAGAGGTTTGCAGTTGTGTGTAAGGGCACACAAAACGTAGTAACCAACACCTTCTTTATGTGGGGATACAATGTTAAAGTAACGTAAGCATGGGACGCACAGAACTACAAGACATCAGTATTCAAGTTGCCGTGTTAAGTGACCAGTTCCGCCGTGCGGAGCGTCACATGCAAGAGCTTGATACTAAGTTAGATGACGTTGTCGAACGCCTTGCACAGCAAGAGGTCCGTCTGCAAACCAACACTACCAATAGCAGTAAGTACTTGGGGTGGGCTGTAGCAGGATTGTTTATGCTTGTCGAAGCGCTGATGCAGTTTGTCGTTAAATAAATTGTGTATCCTACACTAACTAACTATATTTGAATATGCGATTTATCAATACATGGGGTAACACCCACAAACAAGCGGACAAGTTTCAATGGAAAGTCCGCCTTGGCCGTGTTACCGTATTTGATTTCTACACAGACCTTAGCGACCGTAAGTGGGCGCTTACCTTTATGAACTTTACAATTAAGCCATGAGCGACCGTAAAAAGTTTCGTGATACCAAGGTAGGCCAGTGGCTCGGTGATAAGGCGCCAGACATTCTGGAGACCGTATCTGACCTTACACCTGATGGTGGGGTGTTGGATGCTGTCGCTGGTTTAATTCGTGGTAAAGAGGATATGCCTGCTGAGCTCAAGATGGAGTTTGAGCGTATGTATATTGAAGAGCGCGTTACTCTAGAAGAGGGCGTGACTCGTCGGTGGGAGGCTGATACTAAAACATCCTACTGGCTTCCTAATAATATTCGACCTATGTCAGTGGCTGTGCTGCTGGCAGCGATTGTTATCTTCGCCGCTATGGACTCTATTGAGGCTATCGGTTGGGATACCCCCGAGCATTGGCTCAGCCTTCTCACCACCATCGGCATGACTGTCTTTGGTGCGTACTTCGGAGGGCGTAGCTGGGAGAAAGTAAAGAAAGCGAACTAATGGCTAGCTTGAATCAAATCGTCTACAACCTCGCAGAGCAGGCAGGCGACCCAACTAACACGGTACTCATCGAGCGACTTAAGTTCATGGTGGAGTACTACCGCGCGTTGTTTGTGCGACGAGACTCAGAGCGTAACTTTAACGTCCCGGACAGACTAGCACAAGACTTGTCCTACGAGATGGAATGGGTTAGCTCAATCGAGGCATGCGGCATCGCCCTTCCTTGCCAGTTCCTGCGTACGAAGGAAATGGTGCCCGCGCCAATTAACACGAAAGGAAAGAGCGGATTCCTGTACGTCGGTACACCCGATGGAACGGAGTCTTTTCAATATGTTGTAGAGGCCCAAGTGCCTTACGCTGTAACCGGTAAGTTCTCCGGTCACGTGCCCAAGTACTTCTACAAGAATAGCCGTATTTACGTGGCCAATACATCAACGCAGTGTATCGACGTTAAGCTTATTGCCGAGAGTCCTGTGACCGGAGGGAATGCCGGCGGTGGTGGTGTCACGTGTCTCAGTCCCGATGCCGAGTATCCTATTACTATGGATATGGTGCAACGTGTGACTGAGGCTATCTTTAAGAACGAGCTTGCAGCTCA
>Ga0070752_1003109_pt1 | contig 10267 bp, 13 predicted proteins | sample VirMetDEL_Aug_30_FD_77440 | JGI IMG/M metagenome (GOLD analysis project Ga0070752, IMG submission 77440) | Aqueous microbial communities from the Delaware River and Bay under freshwater to marine salinity gradient to study organic matter... | ecosystem: Environmental > Aquatic > Marine > Coastal... | reverse complement strand
TCCTCTGACAACTGCCCTTGCATAGTCAAGCCTTTCAAGAAAATCAGCATCCATGTTGACTTTGCCAGAAGTTCCTGTGCTTTGACAAGAGCTGCATTTGCAATCAAATTCTGAAAATTTAAAATGATTCATTGTTTGTGTGTTTGTTGCCACCAGGATACAAATAGACCTTCTGCTATTCTACAGGCTATGTAAAAAGCAAGAAAATCCATTTTATTTGCTCAAGTGTGTTCCATCACAATACCCATCTGGATGCTGTGTGTTTCCACATTGACATGGCTTTGGTCCTTTCATGACTTTTTAGTTTTCCTAGTGACTTTCTTTTTGACTTTTTTTGCAGCCTCTTTCACATCTTCTTTGACATCTTCAAAAGCTTCCTCTACTTTGTCTGGAATGCCATCTTTGTCTTTGTCTGTGAAAACTCCATTGTAAGTCAAAACACCTACAATGGCTGCTGCAATAATTAAAATTGAAATTGCTACTATCATTTTTTTGTTTTTGGTGGATTAGTTTGTAGGTCATAATCTATAGACTTAGACAACAGAACTCTGTCAAGTGTGTTGTCATAATTCTCTAAGATTTGGGTTTGCAGTTCAATGATCATTTTCTCTAGTCTGTCTTTTTCAGAGACTAGAAGCTCAATCTGATTTTCTTTTTTATCAATTGTCCCTTTTAGTGCATCTACATCATGAGGATCTCTTCCTGTGATTGTGCTTATTATCATAGGAATTGAGGCTGAGATAGCTCCAATGAGCATGAGAACAGTCTCTTTATTAGAAGGTAAAACAGGAAATTGAATGAAAACAACAATGATCCCGATGATAAATAGAAAAATGATGAGTGATCCAAAATATGACCTCAGAGCTTTTGCCCTTCCATTTGTAGGTAGTTTCATTTTTTTAGTCTGTTATAAATTCCAATGCAACTGTAAATGATTGCACTGATTAAACTGATGACTTGAAGCACAGGAGTGACATCCTGCAAGCTGATTAGCAGTGCTATGAATGTCAATCCTATTGTTCTCAAATCTTCCATTAATGTAAGTGAACAGTTCTAACTGGACTTCCATTTCTAGTGAGTGAATAATTTCCTACAGCATACACTTGCCCATAAACTGATCTTGCAGAATTTATATAAGAGTTGGTTGCATTCCCTTCAGCATACCAACTGTAATTCCTAGAGCCACCACTACTCATAGATGGAATATATTCATAGTCATTGGCATACCAAGACACGCCACTAGCACATTGTTTGCCAAAAGTGTGATTGTACATAGAATTTGCAGGCATAGACCTACTCAAGCTAGTAAATCCTGACCTACAACTACCATAGTAAACATAGCCATTGAATGGTCCTTGATTTGCATAGGTAGAAATTGCGTTTCCTGAGCTTGCATAAGAAATAGAGACTGCAATAGGAGCTGCATTTGTCGCTTGACTGACTGTAGAGCCTCGAACTTCTCCTGCTGCATTGATCGCAAAAGCCGTTGCATAGTAAGTTGTTGATGCACTTATAGAGGTCATACTTCTTGAAAAAGTTCCTGTTCCACTCCCAACAGTGTACTTTGTGTTTGAAGCATAATTTGATGATGTCCCAAAATAGAAGCCTCTACTTGTTATTGTGCCACCTCCATCATTTGTGACATTACCATTTATTGTCATAGAATTGTAGGAAACGCTAGAAGCTGAATTTGTCACAACAGTAGCTGCAACAACATCACTTTGTCCATAAAAAGCCTGCATAGAGATTTCTCCAGAGCCTAAGCCTGCATCATCTCTTGCTGTGAGCAATGATATATCCTCTGTCCCAGGCTGATCAAACTCTGCTTCAATGTCTGCAATTAGTGCAATTTGTCCACTTGATACAATCGGCATAATTTAAAATTTTTAATCTCTTACTAACTCAGTTAAACCTTCTCTTGTTAAAATGTCCTCATAGCATTGCTCATAGACATTTCGATCATAGTCATAGTCTGGTAAAATTTCACCTCCAAAAAACAAAGGGTTTTCTGGATCTTCATTTCTAGCCTGTTCACTCGCATAGGCTGCAAATCTGTAAGGCACAACTTTGACTTGATCATATCCTGTTGACTCATCACTTACAGAATAGTAGTGCCTGTCTAATTGTATAAAATAGACAACTAGATAGACATTTGTGTAGTCTGTTTGAGTTCTTACTCGCACAGGTACTTGTATTTCAACAGAAGTACCATCTGGTGTTGTTTTTGTTTCAGTTGTAAACTCTGTTTCACTGTCAGTGTAAACAACATTGCTGCAGTTTCCTATTAAAGCCATTTCTATCTATTTTCTAGTTTTTCTACTTTTTCGCTTAATGTTTTCACAGACTCAATCAGCAAACCTATCAGACCATTATAGTCAACTGTCAAATGACTATCATCAGAGTCAAGAGACTTGACCTCTTTTACTAGATGAGGCATCACTTTTTGAATGTCCTGTGCAATAACACCAGAGCTTTTTGATCCATCCTTTTTCCAATTAAAATCAACTCCCTTGATTTGTTCTATAGTTTCAAGAGGTGCAAAAATTGGCTTGATGTTGTTTTTAAGTTTTTCATCAGATGACACTGTAGTTGATGCTGCAATCACATCTCCATCAACATGTAGATCTCCATCAGCTTCAAGTCTCATTTCATTAGATCCATTTACATAGAAATCCATCTGTGTGTCTGTAGTCCAGGTGATGTAGTCTCCAGAATCTTTTCCAAATGTTCCTGCATAGACAGTAGAGGCATCAATTTGTCCATTGTTTGTAGAAGCAGCTTGTCCAATTCCTAAGCAATGAAATTGAATGTGTCCAGATGTTCCTAATCCTATGGAGTCTCTTGCAGTTGATCCACTCTCAACAACAAAGTTTGTCCCATCTCCAACAACAAAGCCTCCATCAGCTGCTGTCAGAGCAGCTAAAGAGTCAGAAGAGTTGTTTGCGACATAGTCAACTACTGCAGCACTTGTTGGAAGTGTTGTGTCATTGTCATTTGATCCTATTCCTTCAGCTTCAGTCACTATAGCAGCATCTGCAATCTTATCAAGTGTCACTGCATCATCAGCAATTTTTGCTGTTGTGATTTGTGAGTCAGCAATGTGAGCTGTGTCAATAGATCCATCAACAAAATGCTCAGAATCAATTGAGTCATCAGCAATCTTTGCTCCATTTACAGAATCAGCAGCAAGAGCTGTGTTGTCAACACTTCCTGGAGCATAGTGTTCTGCATCTATGGAATCAGCAGCAATGTGTTCTGAATCAATTGCATCATCAGCAATTTTTGTCCCATCTACTGCATCTGCTGCAATCTTTGCTGTAGTGACTGCAGAATTTGCAATTGTCAATGCAGTTGCTCCTGTCACATCTCCTGTGTGAGTTGCATTTGTCACTTTTGCTGTATTTGCTGCAATTTCAGTGTTTATAGAATTTGCTAATTTATCAGCAGTCACTGCATCATCAGCAATTTTAGCAGTAGTCACATTTGCATCTGTGATCTTTGCTGTTGTCACTGCACTGTCAGCCAGGTTTGATGTGCCTACAGCTCCAGCATCTGTTGAGAGCTTACCAGCCAAAGATGTTGTCATAGTTCCTGCAAAGTCTGCATCATCATTGAGTGAAGCAGCAAGCTCATTGAGCGTATCTAGAGCAGCAGGAGCTGCATCAATTGCATTTGCAACAGCAGTGTCTGCATAGGCAGTTGTCGCTATTTTTGTGGAATTATCTCCAGCAGTCTGTGTTGTTGTAGTTGGATTCCCACCTAGTGCAACATCATCTGCAATTCTAGCAGAAGTCACAAAGTCATCTGCATAGATTTCAGCAAAATTGTTTTTTGATTTTGTTGCAAAAGCTCTGAGATTATCACCATCTCCCGAGTTCGCTGCTGTGCCTGTATTTATTACTTCTAAAGCCATTATTTAAAATTAAAAAGTTGTTTGATCTGCAGTGTATATTGTTTGATCTGCAGTGATTGTTGTTGAATCTGCTGAAAGGATTCCTCCGTCTGCATTAAATGGATAGATTGAACCCCATCCACTTGCTGTATTTGTGTCTCCCCACCAGCTTGTTGTATATATCTGCCCATAACTCATAAAACCCAATCGATTTTGAATGATTCATAATTTGGACTCATGTCCTCATTGCTGTTTGAAAACCATTCTGGGAAGTTTGTAGAGGCATTGAATGCCATGTGATCTAGAAACCTCTCAGTGTAGCTCTCAGCTCTTTGTCTTTCTATTTGTACAAGATCCTTGATCTCTTCAGCAGAAGGCTCAGAAGCGTTCTCTGATGTATGTTTAAACACTCCTTTGTTTGAGATAGTGTAGGCTGCTGTCTTTAGGAACTCTGATAGTGTCAAATGGATCAAAATAGGCTTCACAAAATTGTTAAGCAGATCCAGATAGGGATTTGACAGTGAGCTTCCAGCAATGTCAGATGCTAGTTTGTTGTAAAGGTCAGTCCCTATGATCTCTCTGAGATATTGAGTCTGAGCCAGGTGCAAAGCAGGAACAAGCTTGTCACTGTCTATTGAGGAGTCTAGGATGGGACTCTTTCTGATTATATCGTTTTTGCTACAAAATAAAACTGTTGCCATATTAAACTGCTCTTCCTTTATTTGGTCGGTCTCCTGGAGGAGTTCCTTTTATTCCTTTTCTTTTTAGTCCTGGCACATTTGCCACTCTCTTGTCATTTTCTAGATCATCTGTGCTGCTAGGCTCTAGGAACTTTCCTTGAGTGTCTCTTTTTCTGAAAAAAATCATTCTCTTGAAAAAATGTCTGCAGTTAACACCTCCAGAATAGAGAAAAATGCTATAGTTGTCAGATCCTCCTTTTCCTAGTCCTGGATTTGGATCTAGTGCTGACAGTGCATCAATATCTTCTAGCCTATAAAGTAGTCCATGCTTTGTGCCTGCATTTCTTGACATCATCTCAACACAAAACTTTCTTTGTGGATTAGGATTTCCAGCATAGACATATCTCAGTTTGTAAAGACCTTTGTCCTCTTTGCTTTTAGTGTCTCCATCTGCAGTGTTTGCAAACATGTCTATTTTCGACAAACTGTACTCATGCTGTGGATCTGTGACTGCTGTCTCTTCTATCAGTTCCCACTCATCAGAAATGTCCTCTCCATACTGTGACAGCTTTTCTATGATTAAACTTTCATGCTCTACACTTAGATCTGGTTTCTGACTTGACAACTGCTGTCCTGTTTCCTCTTCAACTTGCTCCTTTGTCACAGCATTGTCTGTATCTGTGAACTCTATTGGAGTCAGTGTCTGCACATAAAGATCCAAAGAGATGCCATTTACTCCTAGGATGTCATCAACTGCATCTATAATGTCATTTTGATAAGGTTTAATCACTAGGTTTTCAAACAGATTGTGTGCATTCTGGATCTCTTCTGCATTGTTTCCAAGTGAGTTCCCTGTGTCTCTGATTCCTACTAGAAGAGGTGATGTGATTCTGTGTCCTATCATGAGCTTCCTGGAACACTCCTCAGAGATGTACTGATAGACTTCTGCAGAGTTTGGGGGGTTTATATCCTCAATGGTTGTTTTGTTCTCTACAGAGTCGCTAAATGAGACAATCACTTTCTCTCCATGTACTCCTGTGAGCTTGTCTGTGATCTCTTGTTTGATTTTTCTCATGCCCTCCACTGATGGAGATCCATTTGCAAATGAAACTAGCTTTGATCCAGAAAAAGAGTTCTCAACCTCATTGACCAGGAACTCAGAAATTGAGCATTCTAGCTTTCCATAGTTTAAAGAGCCGATGTAGTCTGGCACTGAATAATAGTGCATTGATGGAATGTGCCTTCTAATGATATAGATTTCATTTTTTGCACCAGATCCAAACACAGGAATCCTGGTCAGATTGTCTCCATCTTTGTAGTCTTTCCATTTTGGATGATAATAGTAGGCATTTATTGCTCCTTTGTCATCACACTTCTCTGCTCTTAGTGTCTCTCTATTGAAATGTGATACTTTGACCACTTTTTTCTGTAAGTAGCTCACCTGGATAGCAGCTTCTCCCAGGAGCTTGTAGTCAAGTGCTATTTTTTTGAGGTCTTTAGCTTTAAATAGTGATTTGAACTGAGCAAACTCATCTGGCTTTTTGGAAGCATTGTGAGCATGCAACCCCTTGCCCACGATTTGATTGACAATTCCTGTGATTGTGCTGTGAGATGTTGGACTGTTTAGATAGACATCTATAAGCTCATCATAGAAAAGATTGTTTGTGCCAAAAGCTACAAAATCCTTCTTTGCATCCTCTATGACTTCTGGAGTCTGATAGGCTTCTAATTGTATTACTTCCAGGCTATTCATAAACTAGATAGTCATTTGTCGAGCTTGTTTCAAAAGTGAATTGTCCTGTGTTGACTGAATAGCTAGAAGCTGTCTGATCTGTCACAAAGAGCTTTTCCCTGTAGATCACTTTTGATGTTGCTGTGTCTGTTATTTTTAAAATGTAGCTCATGTCTTTGTTTGCATCAAAGCCAAATGTTGCTGTGTGTGTTCTATAGTAGTCAACCTCAGCAAAGCTTGTTGCTGTAGCATTGTAGGTCTCTGTGTTGTTTGTCTCATTTGTGATTTGCACCCTGTAGGTAGTTGATCCTGTTGAGTCATAGCTCCTAGGGACAAAGTTGATTGTGTGAGAAGATGATGATCTGTCCAGGATTGTCATTTGCTTGTTTTGTAAATAGCTTTGTTTGTTTTTATTCTACCTATGGTCTCCAGAACTTCAACTCCAGAGTCACCGATCTCTTTTTTCAGTTGTGCTTTGCTGATCTCAGAAAACTCTGAACTGTCAAAAGGCTTTTTAAATGCCTTAAATGTTTTTGTCTTTTTTGCCATTGTGTTTGTTTTTATGTGTTTGAAGGGGAGGTCTTAAATAGAACACTCCCCAAACAAAACACAAAGAGAATTTTTAGCTGTTTGTTCCTACAGTAATTGTCTCAGTAAATGAACTCCAACCTGCTGTTGGATTCGCATGGGTTGCTGAATCAACAAAGTTTGGAGGGAGAGGCTCTTCAGATGTAAATTCCATCACATATTGAGAAGCATCTCCAAATGCACCTCCTGTCTGCATACTAGCAGATGTCAGCTCTACTCCATGGTCTTTGCCTAGCAAAAAGAAATTGGAGTTGTTATCTTCACATATTATCGCTAAACGCTGATAACTTATCAACTTTAACTCTTTTTGATCTTCCTTAGTCAATTTTGGGAGAGATAGAGACAAAACAGTGGAGAAAAACGAAGTGCCATTGTCTCTTGACACATTCGCTGTAGTCTCCATAGTATTGCCAGATCCTTTTAGGTCATATTGAAAAAGTGTCGCTGTGCCATCAGCATCAGTTGCTTCATCATCACTTCCCAGAGTCACAGTTCCTAAATCACTCCAATTCATTAACCAGGCAGTTTTTAATCCTCCGATTTGGTCCTTACAGTTAATTGCACGACCTTTTGAAATATCACATGCCATTTGTTATTGGTTTTTAGTTAGTTAAGAATTATGTGTAATAAACGATCTCTGCAGCGTTTGCAATGTTTACTCCTTGAGATCCTCTCAAAATCACTCTAGTGTTCTGAGATCCATCAAATTTGCTCATGTCGATGACAGAAGCTTGATTGTTTTCAGAAAATAAAGCAGTTGAGAAAATCAAGTTGCTTGCTCTTGTAGCAATCATGTCGTTTGTTGGCATCCCTGGTGCATGGAAAACTTTCACTCCCTCAAAGAAGAGTTCCTGTTGTCCTCTGTACCATGTAGCTCCTTTGTCCTCATAACCAGCAGCACCTAATCCAGAAGCACCAAAGCCTCCTAAACTTGACACGAATGACTTAAAAATGTGGGTACTCACATATAGATAAAGGTCATCTGCTCCATAGATTTCGTTCGGAATTGCCGAAATAACTTTTGACATTTCTGTAGGTGCATTTGCAGCATCCACAGTTGTTCCTGTCACATCAACTACATCAGAGTCAGCAGCAGCTAGAACAGTGATTCCATCTGTTTGACCTTCTGTAGCATTTGCTCCTTGCCAGAAGTTTGTTTCCATGTTTGCAGCTACTTTGTCAACTACATGCTGTAAGATGAAGTCTCCTAAGTCTTTTGCAATTCCAGACTTGATGCCTTTCATTTGTAAAGACTCCCAAGTTGTGCGATAGTTTTTAGCACAAAGCTGTAAGTTCACCTGGAACTCTTCTGGCTGAAGAACCAATTCTGTGGTTTCTAGGGTTCCTGTCGGGCTGAAATCACAGCTGGCTGATTTGATTAAGTTAGCATCAGAAGCGAGTACCTGGATCACTTCTTTGCCTTGAATGTTGTCTCTGATGTCCACTGCTCCAGATGCTAAAGTTTTTCCAGAGAGCAAAGCTGCAGAGAGATAACCAGCAGCCTTCTTGCCACTGTAAGTGTTATCAGTAAATGTGTGTGTAGTTGCCATTATTCTTGATTAAATTGATTTACTAGATTGTTTAAGTATTTTGCTCTTGTCACAGTCACATTCTCAAAAGTTGATTGTGCTTCTGTGCTGACACTTTCTGGATTGTGTGAAATCTCTTCCACAGCTTCAGCAGCAAGTTCAATGTCATTGATGTTTTCCTCAACCTCAGCAGGAGCTTCTTTTGCCTCAAGCATTGTTTTGATCTCAGTGATCATGCTTGACAAGTTTTCTACTTCCTCCTTTGTTGCATAAACTACCTTGTGTGTTGTCTCTTCAGACTTCACTTTTTCAGCAGAGTCATCCTCAGAAGCTTCCACTTCTGATGCTTCTTCTTCAGCAGGCTCTTCACTACCAGCTTCTTTGATTTCTCCTATGATTCCTTCCTCTGTGACAGAGAGTGATTCCCCAGAGTCCAGGGTATATTCTCCAATAGGAAGAGGCACAGAGTCCTCAGAGTCACTGACAATAAAAACTTGCTGTCCAGATTCAAAGCTCTCAGCTTCGATCTGTGTCCCATTCTCTAGAGTCATTGTTGCAAGCTCTACCTTTTGCTCAGATAGCTCAATGCCCAAAGTCTCTTTGATTTGATTCAACATGTCTATTGCTTTCATTCAGTTAAATGTTTATAGTATTAAAACGGATGAGCAGCAGAAAATCGGTCATATTTTTTGACCTTTTTTAGATTGCACCTATTCCCTGGGCATGAGTCTCTCCTGTGCAGCACTTTTTGTCATAGGTTTGCTTGTCTTTACACAGACAGGCTCTGTCTCCACCTACTCTGTTGATTCTGCTGACTGTCTTTCTTGATTTCTTTCTCATTTATTGCTGTTTATGTGTTTGACAAGGCATGTACCAGGTTTGTCCTTCTAGATCATGAGTGTGAAATCCTTCACATCCTAGATCTTTTGCTTTCTCTTCTGCTTTTGTTTGGGAACTGTAGGCAAGTCTGTCATCTATGATTGCCATTTCTGTGTCAATGATCATTGTTTTCAGCTCCTGGGACTCTAAAGGCACACAATTCGGAACTCTCCTTCCATTTTTCATCTTCATTCCTACCATTTCATAGCCTGCCTGGCATGGATTGTCATCATCTAGCATTTCAGAAAGCAGATCAAGCTCTCTTAGTTTAGATCCTGCCCATCTTAGACCAGCTTTGCCACCCCATAGTAGATAAGATATTGTCCCACATGCAGAAGAGTCACTCTCATCATAGTACTCTCCAGCTCTTGACAGATAGCTGTACATCCTCTGAACAGTTTCAATTGTGATATTGCCTCCCTCTGACAAGGTTTTACTCCTTATTTTTCCCACCTGGGTTGCACATTTGTTTCCATTTTTCTCATTGAGTTCTCTTCCTCTCTTTGCATTGTTTTTCACAGCATCTGGATAGTCAGAAAAAGACTCCATCTTGTACTTCTTTTTCTTCTTTTTCTTTTTGCCATAGCCTAGCATGTCTTTGACCTCTGACATCATGAACTCAGCCTCCTGGTTTTCCATTTCAGCAAGCTTCTCATCAATTGTTTTGTCTTTTGGTCTCTGAGTTGCCTTTTCTGACATAAAGGCTTCAATAGAAAAACCTTTCACTTTTTTAGTTTTGATGTAATTGTTCCAGATGTCATCATCATTGACTTTCATAGACACCATCCATGTCCCTTCTGGGAGATCCATGCCATAGTGAGCTGATTTGTCTTTGTCTTTGTTCTCTATGATCCAGGACTCAACAACAGTCATTCCTTCTAGCTTGTATTTATGCTCTAGAGTAGAGTTTGATTGATTGCCATTGACAAAAAACATCTGTGATGTTTTCTCTACTGTCTGTCTATTA
>Ga0070752_1003105_pt1 | contig 10285 bp, 9 predicted proteins | sample VirMetDEL_Aug_30_FD_77440 | JGI IMG/M metagenome (GOLD analysis project Ga0070752, IMG submission 77440) | Aqueous microbial communities from the Delaware River and Bay under freshwater to marine salinity gradient to study organic matter... | ecosystem: Environmental > Aquatic > Marine > Coastal ... | reverse complement strand
TTCGCCCCTGCCGCAAGGCCGAGCATCTGGTGGCCGAGGCAGATGCCGAACAGCGGCACGTCCGCATCGAGCAGCGCCTTGATCACCGGCACGGCATATTCGCCCGTCGCGGCGGGATCGCCCGGACCGTTCGAGAGGAACACGCCGTCGGGCTTCAGCGCGAGCACTTCGTCGAGCGTGGTGCGCGCGGGCACGACGGTCACCTTGGCCCCTGCCTGCACGAGGTTGCGGAAGATGTTGTCCTTCGCGCCGTAGTCGATCGCAACGACGTGCGGCTTGGTGGCCTTGCCCTCGCCATAGCCGAAGCCGAGCTGCCAGTGGCCGCCGGTCCAGTCTTCATTGGCGTCGCGGGTCACGCCGGGGACGAGATCGAGCCCCTCGAGCCCGCTCCATTCGGCGGCCTGTGCCTTCAGTGCCGGAAGGTCGAATTCGCCGCGCGGGCTGTGCGCGATCACCGCATTGGGCGCGCCGGCCATGCGGATGCGGCGAGTCAGCGCGCGTGTGTCGACGCCCGACAGGCCGATCTTGCCGTGATCCTTCATCCATTCGACAAATTCGTTCTGCGCGCGGAAGTTCGAATGCGGGGTCACTTCCTGCCGCACCACGCAGCCCACCGCTCCGAGGCCGCGACTTTCATGGTCTTCCTCGTTCGCGCCGACATTGCCGATATGCGGGAAGGTGAAGGTGACGATCTGGCTGTCGTAGGACGGATCGGTCATCACTTCCTGATAGCCGGTCATCGCGGTGTTGAAGCAGACTTCGCCCACCGCGCTGCCGGTGGCGCCGAACCCCTTGCCCCATATGACGGTGCCGTCACCCAGCACGAGGACTCCCGTCGCGCCTGAGGGTTGCGCGTGCGAAGATGCGGACAGGGCCATGGGCACTCCGGGTAAAAGTTTTCCAGCGATGTTGCTAAGCCTCAGCCGCTAGAGACGCGCAGCCGTTCCGTCAAGCGCAACACTTGGCTTTGCGGCAGCTTGTTCTACAGGACATATGAACCATCCACAGTCCAGCGCATAGAGGCCCCATGCTCCGCGAGAAAATCCAGTCCGAAACCGTTACCTCGATGAAGGCCAAGGACAAGGAACGCACCGCCGCGCTCCGCCTGATCGGCGCCAAGATCAAGGACCGCGACATCGAATTGCGCACCGCGGACAGCAAGCCCGACGATGACGCCATGGTCACCGACGTGTTGATGAAGATGGCCAAGCAGCGCCGCGAATCGATCGAAATGTACGAAGACGGCGGCCGCACCGAACTGGCCGAGAAGGAAAAGGCCGAACTGGCGGTGATCGAGGAATTCCTTCCCCAGCAGATGAGCGAGGATGAAACGCGCGCCGCGATCGCGCAGATCAAGGCCGACCTCGGCGCGGAGGGGATGAAGGACATGGGCCGCGTGATGGGGGAACTCAAAGCCCGCCACGGCGCTACTCTCGACATGAGCAAGGCCAGCGGGCTGGTAAAGGAAGCGCTGTCATGAACCGATTGTTTCTCGCCCTTCCGCTGGCGGCGGCGCTGTCCGCCTGCGGCAGCGCGGACGAACCGCCCACCGACCTTGAAGCCGCGCGCAGCGACGGCGAGGCGCAGGCGCTGGCGCGTAATATCGAAGCGGGCGATTTCCTCGACCTTGCGCTCGGCCCCAAGATCGCCGGGCCGCAGGGCGAGGAAGTGGAAAGCGCGCTTTCGAACGCGGAAGGCAATTTCGCCGACATGCGCAGCTTCGTCGCGTGCCCCGCTGCAATGGCAGTGTGCGATCCGCAGACCGCGCCGGAGGGGACCATCTATACCTATGTCCACGTCGTATTCCCCGGCGAGGACAATGAAGCGGGCACCGGCAGCGGCGAAGCCAACGATTCGTCCGATGTCGAACGTGCAACGTCCTTCCGCATGACGCAGCCGGCGACCGGTTTCACTGGCGCGGCAGGCTATTCCAAGGACGAAGCGCTGGCCGCGATCGGCATGAAAGCGGACGTCGTCATCACCTGCGACGAAGGCGCGCTGGTATGGACGGTCAGCGCAGGCGACGGCGGCGACCAGTGGGAACAGGCCGAACCGCTGACCTTCTGGTGGCAATCGACCGTGCCGCCCGCGGGGCCCGCACCGGCCTATGCCATTCTCGCCAATTACACCCCCGCGACCGGCAGCGGCCCCTATCCCGCTGCGGCACCCGACGCAGTCAACGCCTGCCTGGCGCCATCACTCGACGGATCAGAGGATTGATCGCTTGACCAGACTGAAGAATTTCGCGGCACCGCTGGCATGCATGGTGCTGGCGGCTTGCGGGTCCAGTGAGCCCGAGCCCGTGCCGACCCCCACCCCCACCGTGGCCGCGCCGCGCACGCTGATCGGTGCCGATCTCGACCTGTCGACGCTGGGCGCGCGCATCGTCGGCCCGCAGGGCGCGGAGATCGAAACCGCTCTCAGCAACGGCACCCGCCAGGTGGGCACGCTGGTGAGCTATGTCGCGTGTCCGGAAGGCATCGAGACCTGCAACCCCGGCGAATTGCCGGACGACACGGTCTATACCTATGTCCACAAGGTCACTCTGGCCGACATCGACGATATGGGCGCAGACGAGGCCATCGATGCGCCTGCCACCGGCGAGGCCCCGCCGACGCTGTTTCGCACGACGCGAAAGGTGAGCGGGTTCACCCAGTCGGTCGGTTATTCGACCGCCGAGGCCGAAGCCGCGCTGGGCGATCCCGACGCGATTTCGATCATCAACGACAATGGCAATCTGATCTGGCGCGTCGCCCGCGGCCCCGGCTGGCAACCCGGCGGCACGGTCACGCTGTGGTGGCGTTCGACCATGGCACCGCAAGGCCCGGCAGAGGCCTATCTGCTGGAAGTGGATGGCGAACAGATCGCTGCCACCGGCCCCTTCCCGCCCGAAGAGAAGCCTGTGGAGGGTTCGGCCGCGCGCTAGCGGTATACGCCGGGCTGCAGTAGGATAGCGCCTTCATGGCCCTGTCACCCCAATGGTTAGACGAATTGCGCATGCGGACCACGCTGTCCGCGGTGATCGGTCGTACCCTGCGGCTGACCAAGGCGGGCCGTGAGTTCAAGGCCTGTTGCCCGTTCCACAACGAAAAGACGCCGAGCTTCTACGTCAATGACGAGAAGGGCTTCTACCATTGCTTCGGCTGCGAAGCGCATGGCGATGCGATCCGCTGGCTGACCGACCAGCGCGGCCTCCCGTTCATGGACGCGGTGAAGGAACTGGCGGCCGAAGCGGGCATGGAAGTCCCCGCCCCCGATCCGCGCGCCGCCCAGCGCGCGGAAAAGCGCGCCAGCCTGCACGATGTGACCGCCGCGGCGCAGGCCTGGTTCGAAGGCAATCTGCGCGGTGCCGACGGGTCGCAGCCACGTGCCTATCTGTCCCGCCGCGGGTTTTCGGACGCCACGATCCGCGAATTCGGCTTCGGCTATGCCCCGGGCGACCGGCAGGCGCTCAAGCGCGCGCTTGGACAGTTCGATGAAACCATGCTGAGCGAAGCCGGCATGCGGATCGAGGTCGAGGGCAAGGATCCCTACGACCGCTTCCGCAACCGGCTGATGCTGCCGATCCACGATGCACGCGGCCGGGTCATTGCCTTTGGCGGCCGCATTCTAGACAGCGAGGCCAACCCCAGCGCCCCCAAATATCTCAACAGTCCCGACACGCCGTTGTTCGACAAGGGCCGCACGCTCTACAATCTGCACCGCGCCGCCCCCGCCGCGCGGCAAAGCGGGCGGATGATCGTGGTCGAGGGCTATATGGATGCGATCGCGCTGGCCAATGCGGGCATCCGCGAGGCGGTCGCCCCGCTGGGGACCGCGCTGACCGAAAACCAGATCGAATTGCTGTGGCGGCAGGTCGAGCGCCCGATCCTGTGTTTCGATGGCGACACTGCCGGACAGCGCGCCGCAATGCGCGCCATAGCGCGGGCGCTGCCCATGCTGCGCCCGGCGCATTCGCTGGCTATCGTGCGCCTGCCCGCGGGGATGGATCCCGATGACCTGATCAAGGACAAGGGCCCCGAGGCGATGGAGGCGCTGCTGGCGCAGCCCGACAGCCTGCTCGACACGCTGTGGGAATTCGAACGCGCGGCCTCGCCGCTCAATTCGCCCGAAGACAAGGCCGGGCTGAAGGCGAGGCTGCTCGACCATGTCGACAGCATCCAGCACCCCGATATCCGCGCGCTGTACAAGCGGGAATTGCTCGAGCGCTTTTCCGCCTTCGCCTTTCCGCCGCGCCCCCCGCGCGAAGCGCGGCCGCGGGGAGACTGGAAGAAGTCCGGCTTCAAACCGGCAGCCCCGACGCTGGCACCCGAGGCGCGCGAGCGGCTGATCCGCGCGATGCAGGGCGGCGCACGCGACGCGTTGACCCGGGCGGTGATCGCCGGTCTGGTGCGTTTTCCCGACCAGATCATGCGCCATGAAGACACGCTTTCGGAACTGGCGCGGCGTGATCCAAATGTCGGCCCCGCCATCGATTCGCTGCTTGAAGCTGCCGAGGCGCTTGATTTGTCCGCGCAATCGACCATATCGCTTGAAACAGGCCTACCCGCCCCACCGGAAAAAACCTTGTTCGCCTTCCTCGATGAAGGCACCGACCCGGATGATGCGCGCGAGGATCTGGCCGAAGCCGTGTCGTTGCTGGTCGAAAGGCCGGCGCTGGAATCCGCCCTTTCGGCGGCTACAGCGCGGTTCGAACGCGATCCTGAAGGCTCCATCGCCGAACAGGCCCGATTGCGCGAGCGGTTGTTGGCCCTTAACGAGCGGTTGAAGCGTTTTGGTCGCAGGAAGGCTGCAGCGGCCGACGAATCGGAATCATGATCCCCACGGGTGCGCGGCCCAAGGGCAAGACAAGACTGGACTGAATTACCTCATGGCCACCAAGTCGAAGACCAAGGACGACGGCGACGCTCCCCTGATCGATCTCAACGAGGCATCGGTCAAGAAGCTTATCACCAAGGCAAAGCGCAAGGGTTACGTCACTTACGACGAACTCAACGATGCGCTGCCCCAGGGCGAGATGAGTTCGGACCAGATCGAGGATATCCAGTCCGCGCTGTCCGACATGGGCGTGCAGATCGTCGAAAGCGACGAGGAAGCCGAGGCCGCTGCCGAGGAAGCCGACGAAGTCGAAGAACTGGCGGCCAGCGCCAAGAAGGACACCAAGACCGCGGCAAAGCCCGCAGTCAAGAAGGCTGCCACCGGCGAACGCACTGACGATCCGGTGCGCATGTATCTGCGCGAAATGGGCGCGGTCGAGCTGCTGAGCCGCGAGGGCGAAATCGCCATTGCCAAGCGGATCGAGGCGGGCCGGGACATGATGATCATGGGCCTGTGCCAGAGCCCGATCACTTTCCACGCTATTATCCAGTGGTCCGAAGCGCTCAATGCCGAGGAAATGCAGCTGCGCGAGATTCTCGATCTCGATGCCATGCTGTCGAAGGAACCCCCGCCAGAGAAGATGGCGGAGGAAGAGGAAGACGATGACGGCGAGATCTCGGAAGAGACCGCCGGTCCGACCATCCGTGACGACGACGATGACGATTCGGACGAGGAAGGCGAAGACGGCGAGGAAGGTTCGTCCAAGCGCGACGACGAAGAGGAAGAGGACAACACCATGTCCCTTGCTCAGATGGAAGCCGCGCTGAAGCCCGACGCAATCGAACGCTTTGCCCGGATCACCGACCTGTTCGGCAAGTTCGAAAAGCTTCAAAACGAGCGCGTCGATCTGATGGCCCGCGGCGAGACCTTCACCGCGGCCAAGGAAAAGAAGTACGAGGCGCTGTCCGAGCAGCTGACCGCCGAGGTCGAAAGCGTGCAGTTCCACGCGACCAAGATCGAATTCCTGGTCGACAATCTCTATGCCTTCAACCGCCGGCTGACCGCGCTGGGCGGCCAGATGCTGCGTCTGGCTGAGCGTCACAAGGTCAAGCGGGTCGATTTCCTCGATGCCTATATCGGCAATGAGCTCGACGATGCGTGGCTCAAGGAGCGCGCCAAGAAGGACAAGAAGTGGGCCGCCTTCGCCGAGAAGGAAGCCGACGCGGTCGAGCGTATCCGGACCGAGATTTCCGATATCGCCAGTCAGACCGGCATGGCGCTGGAAGAATTCCGGCGCATCGTGACCAAGGTCCAGAAGGGTGAACGCGAAGCGCGGATCGCCAAGCGCGAAATGGTCGAGGCGAACCTGCGCCTCGTGATCTCGATCGCCAAGAAATACACCAACCGCGGCCTGCAGTTCCTCGACCTGATCCAGGAAGGCAACATCGGCCTGATGAAAGCGGTCGACAAGTTCGAATACCGCCGCGGCTACAAGTTCAGCACCTATGCCACCTGGTGGATCCGTCAGGCGATCACCCGCTCGATTGCCGACCAGGCGCGTACGATCCGCATTCCGGTGCACATGATCGAAACGATCAACAAGCTGGTGCGCTGCAGCCGTCAATTCCTGCACGATCAGGGCCGCGAACCGACACCCGAAGAGATGGCCGAGAAACTCTCGATGCCGCTCGAGAAGGTGCGCAAGGTGATGAAGATCGCCAAGGAACCGATCAGCCTCGAGACGCCGATCGGCGACGAGGAAGATTCGCATCTCGGCGATTTCATCGAGGACAAGAACGCGATCATCCCCGTCGATGCCGCGATTCAGGCGAACCTCAAGGAAACCGTGACCCGGGTTCTGGCCAGCCTGACCCCGCGCGAAGAACGTGTGCTGCGCATGCGGTTCGGTATCGGCATGAACACCGATCATACGCTCGAGGAGGTCGGCCAGCAGTTCTCGGTTACCCGTGAACGTATCCGGCAGATCGAGGCGAAGGCGCTCCGCAAACTGAAGCACCCGAGCCGCAGCCGCAAGATGCGCTCGTTCCTCGACCAGTAAGCACACGCGCGGCCAGCGGCTGCGCGTGTGCCTCATAGTGCCCCGAACAAATATTTCCGACGGGCGGGAACCGCATTGCGCCCAATGCTTTTAGGCGCAATGCGGGGAAAAATAAATGGGGCCACGGTCGGGGTATCGACCGGCGCTCGAAAGATGCCGATGTCGGACGGGTCCATTGATTTCAGGCGGGTGCTCGAGCACTCTCCCAACCCCTATCTGCTGCTCGATGCCGAGTTGCGCATAAGCTGGGCCAATCATGCGTATCTCGCAGCCGTAGGCCGCGAATTGGACGATATTGCGGGCAGCCACGTGTTCGACGCCTTTCCCGGCGCGGGCGAAAGCCATCACCTTATCGAATCCTCTTTCGAGCGCGTGCTCGAGACGGGCGAACCTGACGAGATCGCCCACCTCAAATACGATATTCCCAACGCCTCGGGCGGTATGGACGCGCACATCTGGAGCACGACCCAGGTGCCGATCCTCGACGACAGCGGGGCGGTCCGATACATCCTCCAGCACCCGGTTCAGATCACCAAGATCGAGCAGCGCGACACGGCGAGCGTGGTCCGCCGCGCCGAAGCGGTCGAACAGCGTTGACGCGGCGCAACGAAGGAGCTCGAGCGATTGCGCGCCTTGCTGGAACAAGCGCCCGGCTTCGTCGCCGTGCTCGCCGGGCCGGAACATCGTTTCGTCATGTCGAATGCAGCCTATCGCCGGCTGATCGGCGAGCGCGACCTCGACGGAAAGAGCGTGGCAGAAGCCCTGCCCGAGATCGCCGAACAGGGCTTCGTTGACATCCTCGACAAGGTCATGGAGACCGGCGAACCCTATTTCGGGCGCCGGGAAAAGGTCATGCTCAAAAGCGGCGAGCATGACGAGTTGCGCGAACGGCATCTTGAATTCATTTTCCAGCCCATCAGCGGCCCGGATCGCTTCGACGGGGTTCTGGTCCAAGGGTATGACGTGACCGAGGAAGTGCTGGCTGAAGACAGCCAGCGCATCCTGATCAACGAACTCAACCACCGCGTGAAGAACACGCTGGCCGTCGTCCAGGGGCTGGCCCAGCAGTCGTTCAAGGGGGACAAGCAGAACCCCCAACTCGATATCTTTGTCGAGCGGCTCGCCGCGCTGGCCAGTGCGCACAGCCTGCTGACCGAGCGGCGCTGGGAATCCGCCGACCTCAGAACGATCGTGCGCGGCGCGCTCGAGGCGACGGCCGGGACCCAGCAATCGCGCTACACGCTCGACGGACCAGACATCAGGCTGGAACCGCAACCCGCCGTTGCGCTGTCGATGGTCATCCACGAACTGTCGACCAACGCCGTGAAATACGGTGCCTTTTCCACCGACGATGGCTCGGTCGACATTCAATGGTCGTTCGAAGCCGGCGAAGACGGCGGCACGCTGATCCTCGACTGGCGTGAAAGCGGCGGTCCTTCAGTCGCCACGCCGGATCGCACGGGTTTCGGTTCGCGACTCATCCAGCGCGGGCTGGGAACACCGGGTAGCCGGACGACGATCGAATATCTGCCGGACGGGCTGCATTGCCGGCTCGAGGGCAAACTATGCCTCTGAGTGGCAAACGGATCCTCGTCGTCGAAGACGAACCCATCATCGCGTTTGCGCTCGAGGACATGCTGATCGAGGACGGCGCCGATGTGGTCGCCGTCGGTTCACTCGAGGAAGGTCTCGACCAGGCCGAAGCAGGGGTGTTCGATTTCGCCATTCTCGATATCAACCTGCATGGCGAGAAAAGCTACCCGATCGCCTTCCGGCTGGGGAGCAAGGGCGTACGATTCGTCTTCGCCAGCGGCTATGGCGATGCCGAACATCCCGAAGAACTGGCGCATGTCACCACGCTAACGAAACCCTATGTCCTCGCCGACATCCGCAACATCGCAGTGGGCGGCTGACTGGCCGGAGTTCAGCGTGGGCAAACCGCCACAAGGAGGTGGCGAGCGGCACCGGAAACGACTATGGGGCTGCGCATGCGTATTGCCATTGCTTCCGACCACGCCGCTTTCGATCTGAAAGCCGATTTGCGCGACTGGTTGATCGAACAGGGTCACGAGGTCGCCGATCTCGGCCCGGATACCGCCGACAGCGTCGATTACCCCGACTACGGGTACAGGCTGGCCGCGGTTGTCGCCGATGGCACCGCAGATCGCGGCGTTGCCCTCTGCGGCAGCGGGCTTGGCATCTCGATGAGCATCAATCGCCATCCCGCCATCCGCTGCGCGCTGGTTTCCGAACCGTTGTCCGCTTCGCTGGCGCGGGAACACAACGATGCCAACTGCATCGCGATGGGCGCCCGCCTCGTCGGCAGCGACATGGCTAAGGCGTGCCTGTCCGCCTTCCTCGAAACCGATTTCGCCGGCGGCCGCCACCAGCGCCGCATCGACAAGCTATCCAACCCGGACATCTGATCTATGGCTACCCAGGTACAAGACACCGCGCGCGACCCTATGGACCGCTTCTGGCACGATACGCTGGCGGAAGCAGACCCCGAGATCCACAATGCGATCCGTAATGAACTGGCGCGTCAGCAGGACAAGATCGAGCTGATCGCCAGCGAGAATATCGCCTCCAACGCGGTTCTCGAAGCCACGGGCAGCGTGTTCACCAACAAATATGCCGAAGGCTATCCGGGCAAGCGCTATTACGGCGGCTGCGATTATGCCGACGTCATCGAAACGCTGGCGATCGAGCGCGCGAAGCAGTTGTTCGGGTGCAATTTCGCCAACGTCCAGCCCAATTCTGGCAGCCAGATGAACCAGGCGGTTTTCCTCGCGCTGCTGCAGCCGGGCGATACCTTCATGGGTCTCGACCTCAATTCGGGTGGTCACCTCACGCATGGATCGCCGGTCAACATGAGTGGCAAGTGGTTCAACCCCGTCAGCTACGGCGTGCGCCAGGATAACGAGCTGATCGACATGGACGAAGTGATGGCGCTGGCGAAGGAGCACAAGCCCAAGCTCATTATCGCCGGTGGCACCGCCTATTCGCGTAGCTGGGACTGGGAAGCCTTCCGCAAGGTGGCCGACGAGGTCGGGGCCTACCTGATGGTCGACATGAGCCACATCTCCGGGCTCGTCGCGGGCGGCGCACATGCCAACCCCTTCCCCCATGCCCACGTCGTCACCAGCACCACCCACAAATCCCTCCGCGGGCCGCGTTCGGGCGTGATCCTGTGGAACGACGAGGAACTCACCAAGCCGTTCAACATGGCAGTGTTCCCGGGTATGCAGGGCGGCCCACTGATGCATGTCGTGGCTGCCAAGGCAGTCGCCTTTGGCGAAGCACTGCGCCCGGACTTCAAGAATTACGCCGCGCGCGTGGTCGAAAACGCCCGCGCTCTGGCCGAAGCCATCGAAGCCAATGGCCTGCGCGTCGTGTCGGGCGGGACTG
>Ga0070752_1003100_pt1 | contig 10295 bp, 5 predicted proteins | sample VirMetDEL_Aug_30_FD_77440 | JGI IMG/M metagenome (GOLD analysis project Ga0070752, IMG submission 77440) | Aqueous microbial communities from the Delaware River and Bay under freshwater to marine salinity gradient to study organic matter... | ecosystem: Environmental > Aquatic > Marine > Coastal ... | reverse complement strand
GGTCGCCCTGTTTCGGCAACTCGACAAGGCCCGCATCGGTCTGGCCCAAGAGCAGATCGTCGCGGCTCATGCGGACGGTCGCCCGCGTGGAGCCAGCGGCATTGGACCGCTCGGCATTCTGAACGCCGAGATGGCCAAGAAGCGGAGCCATCTGCCAATCCGCGTCCTTCTCGAAAAGGCCGGGCCGGCGATCCAGCAATTGAAGCCAGTCTTCATGATGAGCCCGCTGTCCGTCGCCCAATTCCTGAAACCCGGGGGCACGCAGTTCGACCTTTTGGTCATGGACGAAGCCAGCCAGATCGAGCCGGTGGACTCGCTGGGCGCTATCGCCCGGGTCAACCAGATTGTTGTCGTCGGCGACGAGCGCCAGCTACCCCCCACTGCCTTCTTCAAGAAGCTGACAGGCGAAGACGACCCTGAAGAGACCGACGACGGCATTACCATCCAGGCCAAGGACGCCGAGAGCATTCTCGAACTCTGCCTGGCTAAGGGTCTGCCCCACCGCATGCTGAGTTGGCACTACCGCTCAAAGCACCAGTCCTTGATCGCAGTCTCGAACCGGGAGTTCTACGAGAACAAGCTGTTCATCGTGCCCAGTCCCTACGATGCCGTCGCCGGCATGGGTCTGAAGTTCAACCTGATGAAGGACACCGCCTACGATCGGGGCGGCACGCGAACAAACCCCAAGGAAGCCAAGGCGATCGCAGAGGCCGTGATCCATCACGCCCGGACCAGCCCCGATCAGACCCTGGGGGTGGCGACGTTCTCGGTGGCGCAGCGTCAGGCGGTCCTGAAGGAACTGGAACTGCTGCGCCGGGCCAATCCCGACGTCGAAGACTTCTTCAGCGCGGCTTCGAACGAGCCGTTCTTCGTCAAGAACCTGGAGAACATCCAGGGCGACGAGCGCGATGTCATCTTCATTTCGGTTGGCTACGGCAAGACCGAGACGGGGTATCTCGCCCACGCCTTCGGCCCCCTCAGCGGTGAAGGCGGTGAGCGGCGGCTAAACGTCTTGATCTCGCGGGCCAAGCTGAGGTGCGAGGTCTTCTGCAACTTCACGGGCGCCGACATCGACCTCGAACGGTCTAGGGCCAGAGGCGTCACCGCCTTGAAGCTGTTCCTGACCTTCGCCGAAACCGGCAATTTCGGCTTGGGAGAAGTCACCGGCGAGGATTTCGACAGCGAGTTCGAAATCCAAGTCTGCGAGCGGCTCCAAGCCTTGGGCTACGACGTGAAGCGCCAGAGCGGTGCCTCGGGCTTCCGCGTCGATCTCGCCATTTCAGACCCTGACAAGCCCGGCCGGTTCACCCTCGGCATCGAGTGCGACGGCGCACAGTTCCATTCTTCACGCTCCGCCCGGGACCGTGACAGGCTTCGTCAACAGGTTCTGGAAGCCCATGGCTGGATCATCCATCGGGTCTGGAGCGCCGACTGGTATCTTCGCCCTCAGGCCGAACTGAAAAAGATCGAGGACGCCGTCGCGGCGGCCAGAGCCGAGTGGTCGGCGCGCGACGAGGAGGGCTATAAACCTGCCCGTGCCGTGCCGCTGTCGTTCGAAGCCGAACGGGTCGGCGAAGACCTCGATGTTGTGACCGCCGTGATGGAAGCCGGCGCCGCCTTTGCGGCTGACGGCAACCGCTATGTGGAAGCGGACTTCCCGGTAAACCGGTCAATCGAACCTCACCTGACGCCCATGGCGCAGATGGCGACCTACGTCGTGAAGGTCGTCGAGACCGAGGGGCCGGTCCATCTGGACGAGATCACCGCCCGCATTCGCATTCTTTGGGGGCTCGGTCGCGCGGGCTCGCGAATTCGCGCGGCTGTGGAGCGGGCCGCCAATGCGGCGGCGCAGCATGGCCTGATCGTTGGTGGCCCATTCTATTCGACGCCGGAGCAGGCGGTGGTAACCAGGGACCGCTCCCAGGTCGGATCGCTTACCCTACGTAAACCGGAGGCGCTGCCGCCAGCCGAGATCGATCACACGCTGCTGACGATCGTCGACGCCAATTTCGGGGCAGGTCGTGATGACCTCGTGCAGGCGGCTTCACGCGCGTTCGGCTTCGCGGCGACCAGCGCACAGTTGCGCGAGGTTCTCCATGCGGGAATCGGTCGCTTGGAAGCGAGCGGGGCTGTAAAAGCCAAAGGCGACCTGATCGTGCGAAAGGTTGCGGCATGAGCTGGTTGGCCCTGGACACCTCGTGGCCGTCAAGGCTGCGCTCGGCGCACAGGCCGCCGCAACGCGGGTCCTCCAAGGCGCTCAGCGCGTTTGTCTCCAGTCTGCACCACGGCAGGTCCGACGTCTTCGCACCGGACGCATTGTTGCCGGATCTCTGGGCCCGCGGACCCCGGGCCTACATCGACCACCGGCCTGCCTTGGCGGCGGTTGTCTGACCGGCGACCCGGGGGCTGAGGCGGGCCGGGCTCTCGTCGACGGTTCTCAGGCCTGGAGGCGTCAGGCCCCGGCGCTCACGAATCCGAGCAGAGCTTGGCGGCCGTTCTTGCGGATTGCGGTCTGCGGCGTCCGGTCATGGAGCGCTCGCCAGTTGTCGATGACGAGCAGGGAGCCGGGTCGGGTTGGGACAACGACCTGGACCGCGTCGGCCGCGCGCTCGAGCTGTCCCAGGGCTTCGGCGACGGAGGCGTGCATATCCTGGCCGAGATGGTGGAAGCCTCGCGCGATAGACGGCGCGAAGAAGCGGATGCCCCGGTTTCCGTCCTCGATCTCGGCGATCACCTTGAACCATCTCGGCGGCTGGGTGTCCGAATAGCTGAAGGGCAGCGCTTCGTGCTCGAGCACGGCGCGGGCGCGGCGGCCGTCTTCGGTTCCGGCCATCTGCTCAAGGACGGCGTTCGAGGACGCTAGGCGCCATGCGCCTGCGTTCGGATCGCCGGGATCCGCCCGCGCAACATGCACCAGGCTGATCTTTGGACGATTGTCGTGCGAGGCGAAGTCGCCGTGCCAGCCGATCGCTTCGGGCCGGTCGAACGGGGCGGCGGTCTTTCGCCGGCTGGGGGCGGTTCTGATGATCGGGTCTTCAGGCGTGCAGCCATCGGGAACGTAGGGGCTGCCGAGCTGGACCATGAGCGATCTCAACAATGCGCCCGGATCCTCCTCAGAGAGCTTGGCGATACCTGTCCAGAAACCCCCGGCCTCGAGCGCAGCGCGGATGTCTTCGAGATCCGGCGGCGTATCTGAAAGCGGCGCGATCATGCGGGGCGGGCCGCAAAACGGGTCCTCATAGAGGTCGCGGCGGCCTCTTCGAGGAGGGCGCGAGCGTGCGCGGGATCGTAGGGGTTGTCGGCACGCAAAACCATGCCGGCCCAAGCGTAGGCGTATTCGTCGGCGAGGCTTGTCGCGAAGGTGACGGGATCATCGGTGCTGATGGTCCATGGCAGTGTTTCGAGGTCGAGCGCTCTCGCCTGCTGGCTTGTCTGAGCCAAAAACTCTTGTGACGCTAGCGCGTCCAGGCTGCCCACGACTAAGTTTGAGCTAGGGTTGGACTCAATCGAAATTTGCCAGCGAGCAAGCTGCCGGATCACAATCCGTCGTGCCTCCTCAAGAAGTGTCAGCTCAAACCCGATCAAAGGATCTAGGCCTACGGCGTGTTTTCTATCAGCTAGTCTGCGGAATCCTTTCCGCCAAATATATCGATGCAGAATCTGCAGGTGTGTCGCCTGCTCTGTGCTGAGAGGTGTGTTCGATCCAAATAAGAGTCGCATTTTCCCTCGACCGATCGCGTTCCAGAGATTGGCGGCGACGGCGATGGGATCGTCCCTTGGTTTTAGGTCTGCTTTAATCCTGTCGAGCACGGCGACGATCTGATCCGAGAGCCATCGCTCCTGATCGTCGGAACGCGGAACGCCATCGGGGAATTCGAATGTCGATCGTTGCTGCTTTGTCTCTGTCGCGACCTTGGCTGCGCTCTGTGTGAAGCTCGCCAGGAACCCGAAATCCTGGAGTCGATCAAAATCGCTTACCTCGATGGTGTCGCCCTCGCGACGGGACCACCACTTACTAGGCTCGAGGGTGACGGCCAGGCCGTGTCCAATTCGATCACCGCGTCGAACTAAATCCCACCTAACCGGCTCAGCTACCGTGCGAACCCCGGTCGTCAGCCACGAGAAGTCTTCCCCCGTATGCATCGTCAAGCGCAGTGGCTCGATCTTGAAACGGCGAGGATTCGGCTCTCTCGTGCGCCGATGCAGGGTCATCCCACGGGGGCTCGCTCTCCCGGCGATCTCTGAGGAAATCTCTCTGAGCCCGCTCAAAGTCTGGGCTGACACCCACAGGGGCTGATGTTCTTCGACGCCACAAATATCCACTCCGCGAAGATTGATCAGCCTACGAGGATCATGCCGAAGCGCATTTCCGACGCGACGGGAAAACCTTTCGAGCTTGCGAATGCTGTGGCCATGGAGCGGAACTGAATCTTTCGGCTCACTCCGCTGGAAATGGATCAAGGTCGCGTCTTGTTTTGCATGATCTTGGATGGGCGTAGATATGCGTCCACGCCGCTCGCGACGAGCTATCGCCCGTTCCCGTTCAAGCCAGTCTTCAGGAGAAACTCGATACTCGGTCGATCGAAGATCGAGCTCGGGAGCCTGTGCGGCTTGAGTGCCCAGCGAGGCTTTGGTCGGCTGGTAAGTCTCGATTTGACTGAAGTGATGAAGGAACTTTGAGAGACCGTGTCGACCGGGAGCATGGACGATCATCCGGTGTGTTGCGGTCTTGATCCTCAAATACTGCAGCAACAACTTGTCGTACTCGGGATCTTGCGACTTGGATGAAGCTCGCTGGAACGCAGACGTTAATAGCGCGCTCTCGACCTCCACACGTTTGTCGATGAAGTCGGCCGACGACGCCAGCGGCTCGCCGCTGATCTTCCGCTCGCGGTAGGCTTCGCGACGCTCTTGAGCCAATCGACGCGCCTGAGCTGGCCAAGGGTACGCCATCACCGACTTGCTACCCGATCGTCCAGCCGCAAGGTGATTGAGCTTCGACCAAATATGAGAGCAGTCCGCGCACTTTTTCAGTTCGCCAGGATGCCGGGCATGACGAGCCAGCAAATCGGCCGCAACGACCGCTCGTCGGAGTTGGCTGAACCAGATTCCCATATGTTGAGCGCCAGCACGCTTAGCGGAAGGCCCCCTCGACTTCGGCGCACCCATGCACCTCATGCAGGGGCCGGAATGCAGATGCGGACAGAAGGCTCGTGAGGCGGTCAAGCTTTTGCGCAGCTTACCGGGCTCTAGCCTCGCGCGAAGTCCAATAGACGCCCACAAGCGTTCAAAAGTGACGCTCGCAGACTGATGTAGGTGCTGCTGCGCCACGGGGCCGTCTGGTCCCATTGAGGCATGTAAAAGCCGGATGCGCGAAGGCGCCTTCGATCGCCCTGCCTCGGCCGCGGCGGCCGCCGCCAGGATACCGGCCGGGGCCAAGAGGCTGATGAACCGCCATTGGAGTATCTCTCGACCCGGCTCTTCAGAATTAACTCGAAGAATGAGCTCCCGACCCTCGAATTCGAGGAGTCTCGCACTATTAGCAATAAGCCTTGCGAGGATCGACCGCTTGCCAGCGTAGCGCTCCCCGAGAAAATCGCTCAGCGCACGGTGCGCTGCAAGGTTTGCGTCCGCGGGAGTCGCCTTGAGATCTTCCCTATGGACCTTGGCCTGACGCCTTACCCAGTCGCAGGTCTCGTCATAGGTCGACAGCGTCCGCTCGCTGAGAAATGCGTCAGGGTTACGAATATCACTGACGATTGCTTCGGCTAACAAGCGGTCACGAAGGCTGTCGCTATCGACAGTCATCGGGTCGAAGGGGTCTCGCTATTCCCCATCTCCAACCGTTCGGCCCAAGGCGAGGGATGTCCGTGCAGCGCCATATGTTGGTTTTCGAAACCGGCGATTATTCTCGTGACCCCAGCCTCGTCCTCAACCAAGTGATTAGCGCTGTCCAGCGGTTGTCCCGCAAGCAATGCGTCGGTGATCAGTCGCCGCCGTTCCTGCCTGAGTGTCTCGGCATTCTGCCCAATATCGGCGTGGTCCAAGAGGTGCTTCTGGAGCTCCACCGGCAGCCCGATTTCGGGACGAGCGAGAAGAGGCACGACTCTCTGTCTCCAACCCAAGTACGGATTCTCTAGGAGTGCGTCGAAGTCGTTAGCACGGAACTTCTCAGGTTCAAGCATGACAGGCAGGTCGTCGATCGCTCCAGTCCATTTGAGCTGGTGAGACAGCCAAGCATGCGCAACGCTCAACTGACGACTCTGGCGCTGCCTGATCGAGTTGATCGCGAGCCGCCATTCGTTTGACCAAAGGATCAATCTCAACGGGGATGGATGAATAAGTAGGGGCCAGTTGAACTGCATGACGTGCGGCCTCTGGTGTGTGGTCCAAGCCAAGGCACGCACCATCTCCCAATCCATACCGGGCGCGTCGACGTGATAGAAATCGTCTCGCAGGCTAACCGCCAGCATCGTCTGGGCCTGCTGCGGGCTGAACTCTCCGCCAGCACCCATTCCGAGTTCGCGCTTCGCACGTGTGCTGCTTTGTGGAATGATCAGACCAAAGGCGGGGCTGGCGCTCAAACTGAGTTTCGAGTCCAGGCCGCCTTGAACCACGAGTTGTTCGTTGTAACGCGCCGTCAGCGTTCCTTGCTGGTTGAATACAATCCGGGGCGGCGTCGTCTTCGCCGTTGTCGTTGCACTCGCGTTCACCGCGGCACTGGTATCGGCCTCTCTAAGACCGTCGTTCTCCCCCTCTCGTCCTTCTTCGCGAGCAGATGGACGGCTTATCAGGTCCTCATAGTCTGGTCCGCCGATGAGCCGAGCTACCCCTTCCGCCACCATCTCAGAACCGCTGTCTTCGAGGTCCTGCACACGGTCCCACGACTGTTTTGCTGTTCGGTAGGTCGCGACAGGAAAGCGGAGATCCAACTGCTCAATGCCCCGTGACATCTGCCGCAAATAGCCGGACAGCGGCATGTCCGTCCCGGGCAGCAAGTCGGTCCTGAACTCCGCTTTTGCCGCATCGGCGTCCCATGGCCAGCTCTCAAACAGCTTGCCAAACGGCTTAGCCGAGGAACCTTCCTGACTGTTTCCAGATGGGAATCTCAGGATCTCGGATAAGGACAGGCGCGACAGCCGGTGCCGATGGCGCGTAGGGAATACTTTCTCAAACGACGCTTCTGCGAGCGATCTGGCCCACCGTCCGTTGTCCAACAGAGGATCTTCTCTCATCTGACGATTTGAGAGTTGGTTTTGCTGTCCTAGATAATCGAGTTCCAACATGTCGAGCATGTGTTTTCGGTCGGCTGAAACGATAAAGAATACGTTTTGATCGTACAGCAGTCGAATGGCCGGAAGTATTTCTCGCATTCTTGCGACTTGTAGATCGCAGTCATCAATCATGATCACAAAAACCGTGTTTTGATTGATGTGGTAGGCGTCAGATTTTGGAAGTTGCTTTCCGGTGGAAATGACTTTGTCGATAAATTTCTGCCACTCTAGCCCGAGGGTGTCCCAGTCTTGGATTTGCTCTTCCTGATCGAGAACCTGATCGATGAGTGACTTCCGCGCACTCAGCTCGCCCCAGCCGGTCGCCGCCGTTCGGAATAAATTTTGCCAGCTGTCCAGAACGGATTCGTCGCCGGTGTCCGTTCCCTCGCGTTCGATTCCGCGGTCCAGTTCGGCAGAGAGGCGGCGCCAAGCTTGAACGAGCCCGGCCACGACGGGCATGGAGGGGGGAAGTGGGTCGAAGTCCAGAATGCTCAAGACTCGCACATTCTTGGGTGGGTGCTCGAGCATCTGTCGTTGCTCGGCCTCTGAACTGAATTGCTTGGCGCGCTCACGATACCGTGCGGCAAGGCCTTTCTGCTCGTAAGTCGGCGCATTCCATCGCTCGACCATCGTCAGCATCAATGAAGTCTTTCCCGATCCACGATCTCCATCGAGCAGGACGACGCGAGCATGCCGAGCCTCAGCAACTTGCCAGACCTTTTCGCTTGGTTGGCTGGGACGCTTAGGGATGTTCCGGAAGTGGCTTTCGATTCCGCAGAGGATATCGAGCTCTCTGTCCGACATCTCGCTCGGACACAGACCGCCAGAATCTGCACCCGCCTCGTGATAGCCCATCTCGCCCCCAAAGTTTGAGCGCGTCGCTTCTAGCGCACCCTGCCGGTTACAAACGGTGAAACAGACATCAGGTCAACTATAGAGACTTCTTCGAGACCGGCGTCCCGCATGGCCGCAGCCACCAACTCAGGGTCGCAGCAGCGCAGGCGATGCTGTTCGACGAGCAGTTCGCCGGCGCTTTGTCCGACATAGATGTAATCGGCCAGAACCTCAGCCCCCGGACCGGGCTGGGGGCTGAACCGATGGATGAACAGTATGTCGTCGGGCTGACCGTCGGGGCCCGGTTCCCTGTCGATCTTTGGCCCGGCGTTCATGCGGTCTGGATTTGCTACTTGAAGAAGCAGCAGACCGCCGGCCGTGAGACCCTTCGCAAGCGCGCTAACGATCCGACGCAGGTCGGCTTCGTCATCGCAATAGTGCAACGTCCAGGACAGGGAGATGATGACGTCGTAGCGGGCGACCTCATCGAAATCCTGCATCCGCTCGACGCGCACGCGCGAGGAGGTCAGGCGGTCGGCGGCGGCCCGCACCATGCCTTCCGCGGCGTCGGCCCCGTGGGCGTCGATCCCGTTCGCGATCGCGAGCTCGAGAAACACACCGGTTCCGCACCCGACGTCGAACAGGCGGGGATGGGGTCTGCCGAGGCTGGCGACCCGATCCAGGACGAACGCATGATCATGCTTGTAGTGGCCCGGCGGCGTGTGGAGGTCGTAGCGAGGGGCGTAGGTCTCGAAGAGCTGGTGCACGTCAGTCAGTTTCCAGCGGCGCGGGCTCGACAGGCGTCAGAGTCGTGAAAGCGTCGACCATGCGACGGGCGACCGTTTCGGGAAGCAGGGGTTTCCCCGCCGGGCTGTCGAGGCACAGAAATATCCGGCGCAGACCCGCGCCCGCGCGGGCGCTGGTCGAGGCGTCGCAATGCCTGAGGGCCTCGATCTGCTGCTCGGGAGCGCTGAGGCCCCAGGCCGTGAACGGCAGGTTACCAGCGGGGAGGAGTTCGGCGAAGGCGCGGAGACCTGATCCGGCGCACGTCATGCACGCGATGAGCTGGCGACTGCGAAGCTGCTTGATCCAAGCCTTGTCAGGGCTTCGGTCAGCCTGGGCGAGAATCTCACGATAAAGTCCATCCCATCGAAGCCAGGATGACACCTCGGCGGGGTTGGACTTCGGCGATTTGAGGAAGGTCCCGAAGCCGGGGCGGCGCCAGTCTCCGTGAAGCAGGAGGGTGCGGTCGCCGTCCTCAAGATCTTGGAAGGAACGATCGGCGTCCCATAGCCCCTCGGAGGCGAGCTTCTTGAGATAGGGTGCCAACATCGCGCGACGCACGCCCTTGAGCACCTGCTCGGCTTGGCGGGTCAGAAAGCCTTCGGCCGACGGGGGAAGATCCGGCCGGGCGATCAGGAGATCATCTCCGAGGCGCGGGGCGACGCGACTTCCCCGGCACGCCGGGCAGCGGCCTGACACGTCATGGCGTGAGAAGTCGCGCGGCGTTGGGGCCTGGGGGCCGACGACCCCGTCCTCGAATGACACCAGCCGCGCACCCGCGGCGGCCTTGATCTGTCCGTCCGTGCCGCGAAGTTCCACATATCCCCCGCCAATCGTCAGGGCGTCGGCGACGGCGGCGTTCCGGTCCGCCGCAAGGTCGCCGCCGGGCGCGAACCGACTCCCGGACGCTCGCGCGCGTCGAACGTCCTGGCCCATGTCGAGGTCGGGCGTCGCCCCGTCGGACAGGGCGAGACCTTCGGCGCGGATATGCTTCAGCCGGTCGCGGATGATCGCGCGCGGCACGCGGGCGCCCCAAGCGCGCATCTCGGCCATGAAGGGATGGATCTGGAGGGCGGCGTCCGGGTCCGCCGCCCAGGCGTCCAGAAGTCGCGGGAGAGCGGCGTCGCGGGCGGCCTGGTGAAGGTCGAGAAGAATCTTGGCGACCTCCGTGTCGAGGCCCGCCGCCTCGCCGGGGGTGCGGCCTGTCCAGAGCCGGTCGGACAGGACCATGGTCGGCGGGCCCAGCGCCGCCTCCCCGACGGGATCGACGTCATCGGCGGCGGCGACATCGCCGGTGATGATTGTTCGAAGCGCCGCGAGAGTGCGGGCCGCGCGGTCCCCGCCGTGTGACAGATCGGCCTTGCCCGCTGGGCCGGCCGTCTGGCCTGCCGATCCCGTGATCGG
>Ga0070752_1003099_pt1 | contig 10296 bp, 13 predicted proteins | sample VirMetDEL_Aug_30_FD_77440 | JGI IMG/M metagenome (GOLD analysis project Ga0070752, IMG submission 77440) | Aqueous microbial communities from the Delaware River and Bay under freshwater to marine salinity gradient to study organic matter... | ecosystem: Environmental > Aquatic > Marine > Coastal... | reverse complement strand
GCTTCTTCAGCTACTCTAGCTTCTTCGGCTACTCTAGCTTCTTCAGCTACTCTAGCTTCTTCGGCTACTCTGGCTTCTTCAGCTACTCTAGCTTCTTCAGCTACTCTAGCTTCTTCAGCTGCTATAGCTTCTTCTGCTGGAGAAGTAAAAGTGTCTTCGCTAAATGTATCTATAAGATCATCAAGATCACCAAGATCGACATAAAAGGGAGAAGAAAAATTAGTATCATACTCTCCTGTTTCTGTAGCTACTCGACTTTCACCGTCTTCAGTAACTCCACTGTCAGGAACACCTGTATCTTCTTCTCCAGTGTAGTTGTAAATACTTCCATCTTCAAAATCTTTAAGAGAATCGTTAATGTCTAGTCCGGCGTTAATAGCGTCTAGAATATTAAACTCACCACCGCCTGTTGTTCCGTAAACACCCCCTAGCATATCTACAATATTAGGAGAGAATATACCTGTTGCTGATGCTCTAGCAGCATCTGCGGCTGCTTGGGCAGCAAAAATATCACTACTGCTTGCTACACCACTGCTTGGCATTGCAGCTTCTCCAGCAGCGTCAGCGGCTGCATCTACCGCATCAGTGCCTCCACCAAATAATCCCTCTTTAGCTCCTGCTAAAGTTAAATTTAAATAATCTCCAGCATGTAAAGTTTCTCCTGATACTGCTTTAGCCGCAGAAATTAAAGCTTCAGAAGTACCTCCAGTAGCTACAGCCAAAGCAGTCCTAAATATAGGATTAGCTGTAAAAAGATCTAAAAAACTTCCTCTTTCTTTAGCTTGCCAAAAGGTACTATACGTTCCTACGTCTCCCGCAGTAAAAAATGTTCCTGTGCCTCCTTCCTCACTTCCGTGGTGTGCAATAGTCCCTGTGTTTAAATAGAGTTTTTGGCCGTCTACTTCTTTGTATAAAGGGATACCTTGTTCTTCTGCTTGTTCTGTAACAAAATCTGCTTTAGCTTGTTGTGCAAGACGCATAGGGTTGTCAGTAGAAAAATAACTGCTGCCGTCTTGTTTACGACCCATTGATCTAGAATCAAACAAATAAGTATTTAAAGGGTCGACTAAACCTGAGATTGTTCCACTTTTATCTGTTTGTCCAAAATCATCAAGGTGGTAGCCCTCTTTGTTAAGCCTATAGTTTAAGTACTCAACAACTTTAGGATTTTTAGAAGCATAACTACTTTTCATACGACCGCTTAATCCTTCAAGAGGATCACGACCGTCTTTAACAGCTTCTTGTTGTGAAGGTGTTAACTCTTTTAAAAGTTTATCCATTTCAGAAGACCACGTATCTTCAAATACAGTGTTAGATTCTTCTATAATGGACGTTAAATCTCTAGGAGCTAATGATTCTTCTTGTTCTTCTTTTTCTTCTTTTACAGTTTCTGAGGCTTGTCTTGGATTTTGTTTAACATAAGCCACAGCATCAGCAGAAGTAATCCTACCGTCATTATTCATATCATACTGCAAATCCGAAGGTATTAAACCTACAGCCATTTTCATAATGTCTTCGGGGTTAAATAATGACATCTACTTCTTCCAATTAGCAAGGCTTTTAATGCCAAAACTAGCAGCTATAGCAGCCCCTAGAAATGCTTTGTAAAACTCTGGCATTTCATTTAACACAACAAAACCTTCTTTAACATAGGGAACCATGTCGGGAACAAAAGCACCAATCATAGGGATGCTTAATAAAAAAACAAACCACTCGTCCTTGAGTGAAGTATTAGCATTCTTGGCTTGTGTTTCGTCCCAAGATGCCTCATTTTCTATTTGAGTAAGTTTTCTTTTATGTACAGCCTGTTTTTCTTCGGCTTTGTTTTTTAGGTGGGTAGTTACTACATTGGCAAGAGGTGATATAATTAAAGATAAAAAGTTCACTTTAAACCTCTTTAGATATTATATACTTTTTAAAAGACGAGGGTAACCATCCTTGGAAACCCTCGGTTGTTACTAGCTTATACAGCGAGAATAAAACCAGTCTCTGAACGAAGAGGCTCAACACCGTAAAGGCGATCAGCAGTCATCAGAGTGGCAAGATACTCTTGCTTGTAGCTAGTTTGAGTACGTACACCCTGTTGCTCAACAAGAACCATAGTGTCGCTGTGGGCAAGCATAGCGGCTTTAAGGTCTACAGAACTAGCTGAGTTGTCACCAGCGGCAGTGTGGACAGGGCAGTTGTTTGATACAAAAATATCAATACCATACAAGTTACCAATAAGCCCATTCTGAACAGTCTGACTTGATACAAAATCAGCAGAGGTATAACGATCAATACCCATGATAGTGTTACGGACTGAAGGAGGAACAACAAGGAACCTATTATCCATTGGGGTGTCTTCTTCGTCTTGCTTCTGAATCAAAGCGCGGAAACCAGCATCGGTAAATACATCAGTACCACCAACTACTGTGTTAGCTGCGTTAAGAGTCAAACCATTAGAAGCGTCAATAAAGTAAGAATTACTGTGGATATAATCAGTAGCACTTGCGTTACCTTGGTCACCAAAGTTCTTACCAAGAGCATGGAGAGCATTATCTACCTGAGTAGCCAAAGCATAACCAGCGTCAGCAGTGTAGAACTGTCGCAAAGAAGCAAGGGCTTGAGTTTCAGCAATATCGTCAATCAAACGAGAATATTCAAAATGCTGATTAATAGATACTACAACTTCGGTTGAAGTTCCGTGTAGAATGTTAACTAACGTACCTTCAGTTTTAGCAGAAGCAGCGCCACGATCAGGAGAAGGAATGTGAATAGTGTCACCTTTCTTACCTTGCATGGACATTTTCTTAACGAGATTAGCAAGAACTAGGCTTTTCTCATAGGATGCGACAATTTCATCCGACCAAATTTCGGGGATAAAAGTTGCTGCTTCTGTTGCGCTAATTGCTTTAGCGGCTGTTCCGTATGCGCCGGAACTTGATGTTACATATGCGGGTTGTGTAGCCATGATAACTTTCCTTTAGTTTAAGAGGGTTTCCTCTTATATAATCATTAACGGACTCTCCTCTCAGCGTAAGCTCTTGTAATTTCGTCAGAAAGAGCTAAATAGCGTTGAGGGTCTTCCTTCATAAGTTTAATAATGTCTGCACGACGATAAACTTTTTTAGAAACAGGAGCCGACGATCCTTTGTTAGTCCCTACTGATGCGTTCTGAACAGTCTGCTTTCGGTCTTGCTTTTCGTTAGTAGCTGTTTGTTGCACAGCCGTCTGTCGATCTTTCCACAGGTTCAAAAGTTCATCAGCAGTTTCATAATCGTATAGTTTGTCTGCTTGATTAAAAAGCTGTTGTCGTATTTTAGAAGCCGATACCCACTGTTGAAACTTAGCGTCCTGTACAATATTTCCCATATCAGGATGTAGTTTCTGAAGTTGAGCTTTAGCAGTCGCTTGTTTGTACTCACGGCTTACTTTTTCTGCTTCTAATATTTTAGGGTGATTGTCAATCTGTTGCTGGATAGCTTTCTCTGGTTCTGAAAAGAAATCTATTTCTTCAGCTACTTCTTGCGTACTCCCTTGGTCGAGTTGTGTCTGCCCTTGTATGTAAGTATCTACTACCTTTCTTAACTCACCAACTTCAGAACTTTGACGACCTAAAAGCTTTTCGGCTTCTTGGTGCATTTGAATAATCTCAGAATTGCTTTTTCCCTGATACTTTTCTGGGATGCTATTTTCTGGAGACTCTACAGGTGCCTGTTCTTGTTCTGTGAAAGATTCCTCAGTAATACTTGATGTTTCTTCGGGTGGACGCTCATCTACTAATTGACCCATTATTAACTCCGTCATATGATTGTGGAAAAGGGTGTTATGTTATCAGGACTCTAAGAGTTTGCCTGTTTTCTTTCTTCTTTAATTTTAATTTCTCTATGTTTGGCCCACTTGTCAGTTGCGCTAGGAAAATGACCAGATATGGGATCAAGAGAAAAATTTACAGCACTAATTATTTTAAATGCTTGTTCGTCACACACAGGACACTGAACAGAAATAACGGAAGAGTCTGTTATTCTTTCATGTATATGTCCTTTTGAACATCTAAAGTCAAACAATACAGCCACTAAACTACTCCTGCTTCTTGGAGATAAGACTTGTAATGTTCTTCTTCCATACTTTTAATATAATTTTCAAGGTTAAGTAGCGTAGAGATAACCGCAAGCTGACCTTTTCTAAAATTAAGATCATCAATTCCTTTAGTTGATTCCACAGAATTAATACATTCTGAGTTATCTTTAAAGTCGTTGCAGAGATTTTGCCAACCATCTGTGTTAAACATTTCTCTAAACGAATCATAATACTTTTCCAAAGCTTCTGGAGTATCATTAAAGTTATCTCTCACTGTTTCTGTTTCTCCTAAATTTAGGACAGGATGTAAAGCATATCGCATACTAGCATATTTTGTAACAAAAGTCAAGTCTTTTTTACTTTTATTTGTAAGAAGTTTTAACTTTTTTAATTTTGTTTTTATTGGCTGGTTTTTTCTTAGCAGGTCGTCCGGCTTTACTTCCGTATGTTCCTTTTCCCATTGGCATAATTACTTCCTCTTTTTAGCTGTTTTGGCGGCTTTTTTAAACTGCTTGGCAGTAGGTGCGCCTTTAGATCCTGCTTTTCTCATTTTTTCTTTAGATCCTGCGGCTATGCGCTTTCGTTTAGCGTGTATGTTATCGTAAAGTCCTGCCATATGCTGTCTCCTTATTTAGCGTTTCTTTGTGCTTTCTTTGAAAGTTCGTTAAAATGAAACAACTTTACACTGGTTTTTCCGTGTGTTTTACCGGAATGTAAACTTCCGTTAGGCATTTTGTGTGTATTACCTGTAAACAACGTCCCATCTTTTTTATAGTGCTTTACGTTTTTCATTTTAAAAACACCCTAGTACTTTTGGTCTTTTAGTTTAAGCTCTAGTCTTTTTACAAGAGCATCTATTTGTTCTGCTTGCGTTTTTATTTCTTTCTTTTGAGTAGTAGCACGAAGAACTAAACCCTCAACAATAGCGTCAGGTTCTTTTTTTTCAGGAAATTGTAAAATCATAAAATCACCATTTGCATTTATCAGCCCAATATGCCGCTGACATTTTACCTTTAGCTATGTTTTTACCGTGTCGAGATTTAAAACTTTTACGTTTAGCTTTCATTTTGTCTGACTCTCCGGCTTTTGGTTTGCCAGCAGTCTTTGCTCCTTGTTCACCAAATCTAATAGTTTTAATCTTGTCTCCTTCTTTCGCCACAACCACATGGCTTTTCTTCGGATGATTCGGTGTCCGTTTACATTGATTATAACGACTTACTCCTGCTCTGGCTAATCTAGGGTCTGGTTTCTTAGCTGACATTATGGCGTACCTGTTCTCGTAGGAGCCATAGGAGAGCGTGTAATTGCTTGTAACGGCCTTTGAGCTTGTGGCTGAGGGGTAGGTACTTGTGGAGCAGCAGGAGGCCTTACAGGAGCATTAGAAGCCTTTTCTTGTACCACAATAGCTCTTTCCTTGAGTAACTGTTCGGACATCTTAATTCGACGCTCAAACTCTTTGTCGTCCTCTGTTCCTGCTTTAAGGTTAGTAGTGATAGCTTTAATCCTATCAATCTCCACCTCTTGAGGTATAACTTGAGTTTCCATAGACAACTTAGCGGCTCTAGCTTGTGACTCTTGTGCTTGACCATTAAGGGCAGCAGACTGTGACTGTTGAAACGCAAGCTGAGTCTGTTGTGCTTCTTGTTGGGCCTGTTGAACTTGTGGGTCAGGTTGATTAGCTTGTCTAATACTGGCTAACAGTTCTTCTCTGTTGCTTATGCTCATGTTGTCAATAACTGCCTCAATAAGCTGATTCTTAACTGGAGAATCGCCCATTGTCTGAAGCAACTGAGTAAGCTGTGCTATTTCATATTCCCTAGCAACAATACCTAGAGAGCTAGAGGCTATAAACTTGTAATCTGAAACAGGATACATTTCTGGCTCAAACTGCATATACCTGTGTGCAACCTTAGTAATAAAAGGAATTAAGAAAGACTCTTGGAAGTTTATAAGAGTCCTCTTGTGTCTTTTTATTATAGTGCCTAGACCCATAGAGAAACCAGCAGCAGACCTAGTGTCAGAACCAGCGGTAGTTCCGTTAGGGTCTACGGCTCCTGTGGCTGTCTGTACCATCTTCTGCAAAGCGTCTGCTTGTGAGAATGTTATCTGTGATACTTGACCAAAATTAAAAGGCTGTAGAATTTCAGAAGGGTTACCGTTAGTAAGTATTACTTTGCCTGACCTAACTTCTGGTCTTGACCCTCTTGGCATTCTAGAGGCATCCATAGCTAACATAGGGTGGACTGTAAGAGCAAGAGCGTCTATTCTGGCTCGTAGTTCTGCGTCTAACGCCTTTTGTGAGTTGTAGCCTTTCTCTACTATACCTCGTCCCCAGAAACGGCTAGGAACAACATCAAAAGGAAAAGCAACTACAGGACGATCCTGCATCATGTAGGGATTTTCTTCTGCTTTTAAAAGGACACCTTCGTTTGCTATAACAACAATAGCTTCCACATAGTAGCTTTCGTCGGAATCAAAAGAGCCATCAGAAGACGCTAGAGGCTCTACTATCTCTATTTCATCGTCTAGTAAACCTTCTTCTTGAGCTTTGTTCAAAAGATATCTAGGGACTAGACCGTAGTAAGTTGTTTTTCTAGTTTTATTTTCATTGTAGATGTTTGTTAGATTTCTATCGGCTTCTAGGTCATTATCATAATAAGTTGTTTCTAAAGGAATATTGCGATAGACACCTTCTTCTTGCAGCATCTCTATGGAGTGCAAAGGTACAAACTCATCAATAGCTACACCCAATGCTTCTTCAATAGACGTAGCTACAGGATCAATCAAAAAGTTTTGTGGCAAGATGGGCCTAAGTTTGCACACTGTACGGTCTATAATGTTTACACCTACAGCAGTTAAATCACCACCCATGACTGGTTCTGTTGCTGGTGCCATCTCTTTTTCGTTAGACAGAGTTATTTCTGCTATGCCCGTACCAAAAATAGCTGAGTTTAAGACACACTCTGCAATGGCTTTCCTAGCTTTGTTTTTAGTAAAATCTTCGTAAAGTTTTTCTCTTAGTAAAGCAATATCGGCGGGATTTTGATCACCAATATCATCTTTTATGTCAAACCAACGCCCTCTGCCAAACGTGGCCTCTTCTATCTCTGCTACTGTAGACTCTACGGCCTGTTGTGAAGCAGGAGAGACAATGCGGGATCGTTCTGATTCTCTTGTTTTGTCTTCTGCTGACCATGTTCCTCTAAATATACGATAATACTCGTCAAACATCTGTTGATAGTTAGTTTCAAAGTCTTCTCGCCACTCTGCACACTTCTCAATGACCCAACCTTCTAGGGTTTCTTCTTTAAATTCGTCTTTATCTAGGTTTTCCATGTTTTAGTATCCCGCGTAAGCGTCCATTGGTTCATATTCGTCAATATCCATGTCCATATTGTAGGCTACTTTAGCTAATTGATCTATATACGCTAAAGAATCTATAAGATCGTCATGGACTAAGGGGTTAGGAAATTGAAATAACTGATCTAAGAACTGTGTATTCCAAGATCCTTTAGCCAAGCGAATGGCTCCGTGTTCAAATCGACCCTGTAATGCCCAAACAACTCTATCAACTTTCTTTTTATTTCCGTGGGTTAACTCTTCTATTCTAAAGAAGACATTTTTTTGTTTCATTAAGGTTGTTATGTAAGGCAAGACTGCGTTCTTAGCTATTCCTTTTTCTATACCTACTGAAATAGGTTTGTAATCTCTAACAGCTTCAAAAATGCGTCTAGCAGATTCTTCTACGCCCCAACGACCATGCTTTATGTCTGCGACCCACCAACCTGATGTGCTGACTTTTGCTATGGCTATGGCTGACTCATCTAAATGATTTGTTTTTGTTTTAACTTTGTTTACATCTGTAAAACCAGCAAGGTCAACAGCTATGTAGTATTCCCCTTCCTCTGGTTCTTCCTCTAGAAACACTATGTCTTCTTCTTTGAATAACTCGCTACCTTGGGCTTCAAAAGAGGCTAGGAACTCTTGTCTAAAGGAGTACCGAGACATTGACTTTTCTGCTGACTCTATTTCTTTAGGGTCTAATAACGGGTTGTCATAGCTTGTAAAGTGCCAACCGTTAAAATCTTCATCCTCTGCTAACTTAGAATAGTTATATAGCTCATAGAAATGATTACGACCCATAGGTGTACCAATAAACAACGCATGACCCTTTTGGTCAGCTAGGGCAGGTCTTAGAATCTGCTCCCATACAGCAGGTTTCATGTCTGCATATTCATCCATACACAAAAACTTTAAAGAGACACCACGCATAGTCTCTGGTCTATCAGCACCCTTTAGGGCTATTGTGCAACCGTTGACCAACTTAATCTGAAGATTATTAACATGACTAGAAGCAATAACACCGTGTCCAAGCTCCAATAGAAGCGTCCACATAATATCTCTAGCTTGTCCTTGAGTTGGAGCAACATAAAACACTTGACCTGCTTTTTCGCTAAGACCATTGATTATCAATAACCAAGCAGCTAGTCTTGACTTACCTGTACGCCGACCTGCTGCAATTACTTTGAAGCGTGTAGGGTCGCTAAACACCTCTTGCTGCCAAGGGAGCAACTGTACGTTTAAGTCAGTCATGGCTTACTAAAGAATACTCAGGCATACCTAAGTACACTTTAATACTTCCACATTACACTAGGGGCATTAGCGTCAGACTCACGGAGATCAACATGGATGAAACTATTAGCCACTCCGAGGCCGTTGAACCCCAAGGCGATGGCGTGTTTAACAATAGCATACCTTTGTGCGCCGTTTGAAACTTTGATGTCAGCCGCAATGCCTTGAGAATGAGTACCTGCTTTTTTCTTTTTAATTTCTTCTGGATGGCTAGGATCTCTGTAGCCGCTAGTGATAATGAATGGAAAACCACATCTCTCCCTTAGTGCGTCTAGCCTTTCGACTAGTTCTGGTTGTATTTTGTTTTGACCTGTATAAGAACAATCAAAGTCTTCTATTTTAAAATACTTATAGTTAGAAATTTGGATAGTCCTCTGTGTATTCTGCGTCTAAAGCATCATCTTGAGTATCATTAGAACCAGAAGAGATTATTGTCTGCTCTCCACCGACACCAGTAATAGATATATTAATAGCACTCTTGCCACCAGCTACCTTATCTTTCTCAAAGTAACTTAAAGGTACTATACGATCAGCTAAGAGCTTCCAAGCAGCAGCTTGATGTTTGTGTTCATTATCTAAAGCAGCATCAAATATAGACTCTAAGACCAACTTAGATTTAGGAGACGTAAGCATACGACCCTTATACTCATTGATAATAGCAGCGTCACCTTTAGGACGGCCTCTAGGTAGACCTGTAGCTCCCCTCTTTCTAGACACCATCTCTGTCTTTTTAGGTCGCCCACGCTTCCTCTTAGGTTTTTCTTCTGTATTCATAAGTATACTTATGTAGTTACTAGTAAGTTGCCTTAGAATAACTTTTATGATAAACCTTTAAGAATATCTTTAATGAATTATTAAAATATTACTTAGCAATACCAAGCTATCTAAGATTACTTATTTAGTCTAACATATTTTTAAGCAAAAGTCAAGTCTTTTTTTGTCTTATTTGTAGTTTTATTAAAAACTATTAGTAATACTTATGTTTCTATATTATTAAAAGAGCAATATAACCAAAAGGTATACTGGTGTCATACACTTATAGCTTTTACTTATGTTAGCTTTATTGTCATTAAATGTTCACTTTTGGCTTCTTTTCTATACGGGTGGGTACCCATAAGAATACTGTAGCGTCTGTCCCCCTCCGGTGTCTTTTATCCACAGGCTATACACAAGCTATACACAGGTTATCCACAGAGTTATACATATACACAAGTTATCCACAGGTTATCCCAAGGATATCCCCAAAGTTATACATAAGATAGCCCAAGGTTCTACGTGGAACATAAGTTATCCCCAAAGTTATCCCAAGGCAACCTAAGTTATCCCAAGGCAAGTGTGTGTGTCTATACAGTACCCACTCTAGCTATACCCAAGTCATCATGTCGATATAACTGTAATCCTTCGACACGTACCCAAGTTAATGAATTATTGACATCGGCAGACTATTGTGTTACTCGCGCGCACGCCCGCTCCTTATATAGCGCAATGTTTACTTATATAATCAAATGTAATTAAAATATTTATTAATATGCAAACAAAGTATTAGACAATAATATCATCTATGCCTACAATAGAACCATCAAACAAACAAACACAGAGGTG
>Ga0070752_1003097_pt1 | contig 10299 bp, 22 predicted proteins | sample VirMetDEL_Aug_30_FD_77440 | JGI IMG/M metagenome (GOLD analysis project Ga0070752, IMG submission 77440) | Aqueous microbial communities from the Delaware River and Bay under freshwater to marine salinity gradient to study organic matter... | ecosystem: Environmental > Aquatic > Marine > Coastal... | reverse complement strand
TGGTCCGAAAAGAAGGCGAAATCAGGCGCATCAGAAAAGAGACGGTGCATCGGCAGGCTGAAAGACGCCGCAAGTTCCTAGAGATCGTGGCAATCATACTGCTGGTTGTCTCTGGCGTGGGAGCGCTTATACTGCTGGTGATGTGGCTGAAGGGGATGCAGTAGCATTGTCAACAAAAACTGGCTTGATCGGTGAATACATAACAGCGGCGGTCATTCTTGAGCAAGAGGGCTGGCAGGTGTCGATGGCCCAGCAGGACGGCGTTGATCTGGTGGCTTGGAAGGATGGTCAGTTCATCACTGTGCAGGTCAAAACGGCGACACTCAGAACACAGAAAAGCAGTCGCAATCCGAGTTATCATTTCCAGCTTGGGTCCGGGTCTGCGATGAAATTGGTAAAACGAGGCACTTATGATATCCTTGCTTGTTGCGCGGCCACCGATAGAAGGGTGTGGTTTCAGGCGCAATGTTGCGTCAACCAGTTGTCGATGCGCAAAAGCCCGGCGTTCTTTTCTCGGCCCGATTTGGAGGCTGATAGCTGGGACCGGGCTGTGTCGATTTGTTTGGAGATGAGGTAATGGACTGGACAAAATATCCCAATTTCAGCGAGGCTGAGCTGCGGTGCAGTGAAACCGGCGAGTGCAAGATGAAGCCGGATTTCATGCGCAAACTGCAAGCGCTGCGCGAGGCGTATGGCAAGCCAATGGCGATCACCAGCGGCTATCGTTCACCGCAGCACAGCATCGAGGCCAGCAAGGCAGCCCCTGGAACCCACACAAGAGGACTGGCCGTTGACATCGCAGTCTCCGGGCAAGACTGTTATCACCTAATGAAGCTGGCCCTGGAACACGGCTTCACCGGCATCGGCGTGGCGCAGAAAGGCTCTGGCCGGTTTCTACACCTCGACACTTACAAGGGTGGCCCACGCCCTAATGTATGGAGTTATTAATGTTTGCAGTTTTAGCAAAAATCCTTGGCAGCGGCGATGTCATCAAGCAGGGTCTGAACCTGATTGACGATATGCACACATCCACTGAAGAAGAGGTGGCGGCCAAGTCCAAGGCCAGGATAGATTTGATGGCCGCATATGCGCCCTTCAAGATTGCCCAGCGCTACCTGGCACTGATGTTTGGGGCGACCTTCCTCGCCAGCTATGTGATCGTGCTGACGATGACCATCAGCGGTTATGGCGATCCAGACGCAGTGACCAAAGTGATGGAGCAGTTTAGCATCAACTACGCAATGCTGATTATCCTGGGCTTTTACTTTGGCGGCGGCGTCGTCGATAGCATCAAGGCGAAGAAATAAAAAAACCCCGGCACTAAGGCCGGGGCAGTTGTGGGAGGAAACGTTATTCAACGTAACGGCAACAATTCTATCGCTCTATCGTCAATCCGTCTAGCCGCCTTTTTTTCGATAATTGAGTTTAGTTGCCGAGAAACCCCGCTGAAGCACCTGTCCAGTTGCGCCGCTAGGGTGCGCACTGACGGCGTGTAGCCTCGTTCTCGCTGGAAGGTGGCCAGGGCGTCATAGACGCGCCTCTCGGCCGGTGTAAGCTCCTGCATTAGTAGATCTCCTTAATGGTTAGGGTTTTTTGCCTAATTTCCGAGGCTGGCTTCGCCGCAACTATTCTTTCGGGTTGCGCCCTGGTTTTCCGGGTTGGCCATTTGACTTGATATTGGCTGTTCCCAACCATACCAACGGCCACCTCGGCCTCACCCATAATCTCCATAATCGCGGCGCTGGCCTCGTCGATTTCCTCATCCGCGATTTTCTTGTTTCTGCGTGCGATGACCAGCTGCTCCAGATATTGCCTGGCCTCCTCGCTGGCAAGCTCTACCGGCGGGTGGTCTGGGTTTGACCGGCCATAGGCGGCAGCGCCGTCATCGCGGCTCAAAACAGGATAAGGGCGGTTGTCTTTGCGCCGCTCCTCAAAGTCCTGGATCATGCTGGTGATGCGCTGCTGGATCGCCGGATCTGCTTGATAAAGAAACAAGCGCAGGGTGATCGGCGAGGTGTAGAGGACCGCCACAACGCCCCATTTGAGGCCAGTACACATGAGCTGGGACTGCAGCTGCCAAGGGGCGCCCCTGAAGGGCGCTGGCACCGTCTCTGGCGGCGATGCGGTCAGTTTGGCCTCTAGGACGCCCTGCCCGGTCAGGTCCACCATAGCAGTCCCCTGGGGCGTGTATATGCCCTTGGATGGATCTGCTGACCAGGCGCGGTTGCCGATTGCGGTGCCGTCGAGGGAAGCCGCAAAAGGCAGAGTTGGATGCTCAAAGGCGCTTGGGAACTCCAGGCGTAGGTCTTTGAGCTGGAGCCGCTCGGCGGCAGCTTTCAGGATCATCGGCTCGGACAGATCACCGAAAAGCATAGCATCGTTCTGCTCAAGTTTTGTCGGTGTGTCGCCGTTGTCGATGCCGATCATCTCTGCTAGTAGCTGATTTGGCGTTTGATACGGTGAGGCGTTAGCCAGTACGCATATGCGGCTGGCTGAAAGCTGATCGTTTCTAGTCAGTTTGCCGACCATCACTTCATCTCCTCTATTTTCCAACCTTCCAGATTGGGGTTTTGGTCCAGCGCGTTATAGAGATTGGCGCTAATTAAGTCACCGTGATCGACCTTAACTGGCCTATAGCCGCTGATCGGCCGGTCAAAAATGTTCTCATGCGTTAGAAACTCAGGATGATAAAAGCCGCTCATCACCATTGCGTCTCCTATCATCAGGCAGCTTCCAATCCGGCCCTCTTTCAGTGCCTCAATCTCATAATCTCGCTCAATCACAAAGCGCACTGTCATCTTGTATTTTTTTGTCATCACACTGCTCCTTTTTTCTTTTGGCGTTTCATTGGCAGTCTGAAATGCAAAACTTTTTTGCCATACCAAACCCTATTGTAGTTGCCGCGAGCAAACCCATAGATTGAAAATCTAACACGCGTTCTTTTGTACTTTTTCCAATGCAAGATATGCACGCCCAAAAAGTTCCAATGGCCTTCACCAAGCTCAATCCAAGGCCGTGGCCAATCGGTTGGGATGTCTAGCTTTCCTTTTTTCATCACACTGCTCCCCCAAAGCGAGCCATCAAGGCCCAGACGTTCCAATCCTCAGTCACAAGGCTTGTCCCGAATACGATGACCAAGCCGGTCAGGATAATCATGCCAATTGCATCGATTATGTTTTCACGCATCTTAACCTCCAATGATGCTGTGACCACGACCGCGCAGGCACTCATTCAAGCGCATACCGTTGTGGTCATATTGAAACCAAGCAAGCGACTGATCGACCAGCTGCTTGCACTCAGAAACGTCACGCTGATACATCGCCGCATCAGTGCTGACGCGCAAGTCTGCCACCGGAGTGTAAGAACACGCCGATGCCAGGATTGCTATTGAAAGAACGCGGATCATTTTTTCCTCACTTTCTTGAAATCCTCGCCATTGACCAAGCCGCTAAAGCTGATGACATAGTCATGCGTATTGTGGCATTGGCAGCACTGCCTCTCCTCGCCACAGTCGGCGCAAGGCTTTGTGTAGCGCTCGATCTGACTGTCGGTGGATGGCGTGAACACCGCCTCATCGTTCTGGTTGTTGACCCAGACGGTCTCACAACTGCCATCCATATATCGAACAACACCGTCAATGTGCCAGTCCATTTGATCGTCAAATAAAGTCATAGCAGTCTCCCTTTCTAGGGCGGGGCCGTTAGGCCCACACCTTTGTATGTGCAAAATGAACAGCCAGACCATAACGCTGTCGATGCGCCTGATCGCAAAGGTGCGCCCAAACATTTTTGCCGCTCTTGCGCTGACGCTCGACCTCGACTGTTAAAACCCAGCCAGTGTCGGCCTCGCGTGTGATGCGATATTTGCCGCACGGCAATTCGATTGTGCAACGATCTACGTCACGGCCATACAGATTTGTGTTGCGCTCGTCTGCGAGGATGTTGGTCTGTGTGGTCATCGTTGTCTCCCTTGTTTGTCAACGTTTGTACACTTTACAAATGATATCATTTTGATACAAGCAAAAAACGACATTATTTGGAAAAAAAGATATGGCCGTGACCAAAAATATCCATTTGCGTTTGAGAACAAGCACTTATGACAAGCTGCGAGCGGTTCATAATGTGGCGACACACCTCTCAATGAACAGCCTGATTGATGAAATGCTGGAAAAAGAGGCCAATCGGCGCATCAAAATTATGGACCGGGAGGCCAAAAAAAATGGTTAATTCTAGGGCGAAAGGCAGCTCGGCAGAACGCGAGGTTGCGGCAATCCTGTTTGACGAGCTGGGCCTGACGTTCAAGCGCGACCTGGAGCAGTATCGCTCAGCAGACCGCGGCGACCTGCTTTGCGCCGATATGGACTTTCCGGCGGTCATTGAGGTGAAGCGCTTTGCCAAGGGCGTGTCTGCTCGCCCTGCCTGGTGGGACCAAGTGTGCAAGGCTGCACGAGCTGCTGGCAATAACAAGTGGCCACTGCTGGTGTACCGCTACGACCGGCAGGATTGGCGCTGGAGGATGCCAGCGCAGGTACTTGTCGATCTGGGCAAGGAGATCAACTACATCGGCGCAAAAAAGACCCCGGAGCTGGATTGGGGATATGCGGTTGAGATGGATCAACGCACTTGCATGACACTTTTGAGGGAGGTTTTAGCCGATGTATGAGACGATCCTGGCATTTTGTTTCGCTATAGTTGTCGGCGGTCAACCAGCTAACCCCTGCTGGATCGGTAAGGAGGAGACGCGGTTCAGTACCATCGAGGAATGTCAATTTTACGCTGAGCGCCGTGAGGCTTACGTCGCGCAGGATATCGCGAAGAACTACGATGTGCCGCCAGTTGTTTCGGTCCAATGTGGCCCGGTTAAGGGGCGTGGGTAGTGTTTAAGGAGGGAAAAGTTAATGACTAAGTTCACACCGGAACAGCAAGCCAAGCTAGAAAGGTTGGTAGAGTTCAATGAAGATGGTGGCTTCTCTATTTTAGGCGATGTTGAGGGGAATATCTTCGGCAATGTCCGCGGTACTATTTGGGACAACGTCTTGGGTGACATCGTAGGCAACGTCAAAGGCTATGTCGGGGGCGATGTTGAGGGAAATATCCTTGGTAATGTCTTGGGTGATGTCCGCGGTGATGTTATTGGCTATGATCTTCGATATTGCCGAAAACATTTACTGAGCAATTGACATAAGGGGCGTGGGTAGTGACCAGACCGCAATATGAAAGCCAGCTAGATCGGCAAAACGAGCAGATCGTGGCCAAGGTTATTCAAGGGCTTGGGTACGAGATGACGAAACTGCCACCGCATTACCGGCTGGATTATGTGGTTATGCGGGACGGCAAGCCCAAGGCATTTGTAGAGGTAAAGGCACGCACGTTTGAGATGCAGAAATATCCAACAGCGCTGGTGAACTTGCACAAGGTCATCGCAGCGCGGCAGCTATCGTTTGAGACAGATTTGCCCAGCTATATGCTGGTGCTTTATAAGGATGCCCTTGCGCGGATCAGCTTCGCGGAGGACTTTGAATTGGGGTTTTTGGCGAACGGTCGCAAAGATCGGGATGACCCGATGGATCGTGACTTAGTTTGCCACTACCCAATAAGCCGGTTCACGGTTTTGCTGTGAACCAACGTTAAAACGTCAAAACGTCAAAACGTCAAAACGAGAAAAGGAAAAACGATGCTAGAATATCAAAGTGAAGGTGGTGGCGGCGGTGATCGTACGCCAGTTCTGAAATTCGATGCTAGAGATGGCTCTTTCATCCTGGTGGATCGCGAGCAGAAGGATGGCAAGTGGATCTCGGTCCAGACTGTCATCGACACGCCACTGCAAGTCGCGGTGGATATGGACGAGATGCAAGTCGGCTATATGGCTTTTATGCCAAATCCCGATTTTCGTATGGTGAAAGTCGGCGAACCGATGCCACCGAAGCCAGAGGAAAGAGACGAAAATGGAAAGCCGTTACACAAATGGGGTTTCCGCGTCCGCCTTTGCAACAAGGAAATCGGGCTGAGAGAGGTCAGTAGCGCGTCAAAGAACGTGTATGACCGTATGAAGGCGCTTTACGCTCAGTATGAGGCTGGCAAGGCTCAAAACCCCGGCAAAGTGCCAGTTGTGGAGATCAGCGGGACTGAGCGGATCACGCAAACGCTTAGCAGCGGTCAAACGCAGTCTTGGAGGGTGCCGGTCTGGAACGTCACCGGCTGGACTGAGCGTCCTAAAACACTAGATGGCGCGGCCCCTCCAGCCGCGCCTGCACCCGCACCAGCGGCAGTTGCGCCGCCTGTTCCAGCTATGACACCGGCTGAGGCAGAGGCAGGCGCCGATCTGTTCTGATGCGGTTAAGGCGGCAGGGCTGCTCTCCCGGCCTTGCCGCCTTTCACTTTTAGGGAGAGCGGGAGAGAACATGACAAACGTAGCAGCATATATGGAGCAGGTCGCACGCCATTATTTTGGCGAGCCGACCAGCAAAAAAGGGCATGAAATGCGCTGGGGAACCCACGGCTCAATGTCGGTGGATTTGCGCAAAGGCACTTGGTACAGCCACGAGGAGAATGTTGGCGGCGGGGTAATTGACCTAATTCGCCTCAATGAGCCAGCCAGCATGAATGGCAATCTGGCCGACGTGATGGAGAGCAAGTTTGGCATCCCCAAGCGCGTGCAGGAAAGCCTGAAGCCAGCCCGGCATCTCGCGCATCAATATGATTACTATGACCAGGATGGCGCGTTGCGCTATCAAGTGCAGCGGTATGAGCCAAAAACGTTCAGGCAACGCAGGCCCGATGATAAGGGCGGCTGGATCTATAACATGCAGGATGTGGAAGCGTTGCCCTATAACCTGCCGGACATGATGGTCAACCTGGATGCGCCAGTGTTTATCGTCGAGGGTGAGAAATGCGCTGACAGGCTCAAAAAGCTGTCTGTTGTGGCAACAACCAATCACGGCGGCGCGAAGAATTGGCGGCCAGAGCTGAACCAGTATTTTAAGGACCGCAATGTTGTTGTGATCCCTGATAATGATGATGCAGGCAGGGATCACGCCGATGTCGTCATCAGCCAGCTGTTTGGCGTCGCGAAGGCAATCAAAAGAGTGGAGCTGGACGGCCTAAAGGAAAAGGGCGACATCATCGACTGGCTGATGGCTGGTGGAACCCGGCGAAAGCTATTTGAGATAGTGGCCGCAACTGCGCCGCTGCAAGAGCAGCCAGAACCGGCCGAGCCGGATATCAGGCCCGACATTTTTGAGACGTATGACGCAAACTACGTTATGAACATGCCCCCGATTGAGTGGCTTGTGGATGGCCTAATCACTGAGAAGGGGTTTTCTGTCATCTATGGTGCGCCGGGCGTGGGCAAGTCCTTTATGGCCCTTGACTGGGCGCTGTCAGTGGCTTGCAAACGCGATTGGAACGACAAGGCCACCAAGCACGGCGGGGTTTTGTATATCGCGGCAGAGGGTGTGGCTGGACTAGGCCCCAGGCTTAGGGCTTGGAAGGCGCATCATGATGTGGAGGAAATCACAGATTTTCACGTTTTGCCGCAGGCCGTGAAATTGCTTGAACCACTGGATCTGGACAAGCTGACACGCACGATTGACCATTTCGGGGTTGAGTTCAGGCTGATCGTGATCGACACCGTAGCGCGTACTCTGGCATCAACCGGATCGGATGAGAACGACGCAACGGCTGCTGGACAGTTTGTCGAGGCTTGTGCGGCCATCCAGCGGCACGCTAATTGTGCGGTCCTGGCTATCCATCACAGCGGTAAGGACGCCTCCAGGGGGCAGAGAGGGTCGTCGGCCATTCAAGGCGGGTGTGATACCGTGATGCAGCTAACAGGCGCTGAGGGGCTTCTAACGCTGCGGGTTGAAAAGCAGAAGGATGCAGAAGCTGGGCCTCCGACCAGCTATCAGCTGACGCCGATTGCGCTGATGGATGAGAGCAGCGCCGTCCTGGTGCCGACAGAATTGCAGGCGACGGTGGCTAATACCGAGGTGTCGAAGAACGCCAGATTTGCGTTTGACTGCCTGGCCGAGCTGATAGACTTGCGGCGCACGCCCAGTGTGAGGTGGAAGGATTACACGAATTATCACCTCGAAAAAGACGGCTCAAATCGCACCGATGAGGGCCACCGAGAGCGCAATAAAGCGCGATCCTGGCTTTTGCGTAAAGGCTACATCCATAAGACCGATGGCGCGATAGAGGAAGTGAGCATAATCAAAGAGTTAGGGTAATCCACTCCCCTGAGGGGAGAACATCCCCTCTGTCTTGGGGAGGTTATCCCTCCCTCCCCCCCCCCTTAGAGGGGAGGGAGTAACCCGGAGAGGAGAGAAAGTATGGCAAAAAGACCGAGAAAACCGACTAAATCATATTATGCGCCTAATGATAAATTAGCGCGTCGGATGCAAGATGCGCTGGTGCGGTATGATGAAGCCGTGACCAAGCTGGAGATGAAATGGGGCGTCGACAGATTGCCGTGGCTGGTCGGGCGTGAGTTGCGCGAAAAGTTCGACATGCAGATGGACCGACTGAATGAGGCGATTGAAAGGCAGATAGATGTCGAGCATCAGGTGGAGGTAACGTTGCGCGGTCTAGCGGCGTTGGAGAAGGCCGCGACCGAAAATAAGATCGGCGATCCCCTGACCGGCGAATACTGGGAGGCCCCGATGCCGGATGGCCGCGTCATTGCGATCACGCGCACCGATCATGACGTGGTTAAGGTCAAACGCGAAAACAGAGAGATGGTGGTGTACAGTGTCAACGAGGTGGGAAAGATTGTGCAGGCTTATTTGGGCAAGGCATCGGCGGTGGATAAAGTCAAAGACCTCTGGCCCGGCGCAACCATTGAGAAAATCAAAACGCCAGCCGAAAAGGAGCTAAACGATGAAATCCCTTTTTAGTCGATGCGATGAGTGCGATAATGGTTGGGTCAGACAGCCAGACGGTTATGGCTGTGTCGAGTGGACCTTGTGCGCTTTGTGTGGCGGCACCGGCAAGATAAAGGAGGCGAGCGATGATAGAGGCGGGGGATGGCAGTATGGAGCTGAGGATGAAGCTGGGTCTTTGTCCAAGCTGCAAGACGGTTCTTGAAGAGCTGCACCGGGATGAGATAAAAGTCGAGTATAAATGCAACACATGTGGATTGAAGATTAATGATTATAAACCAAACACACCTGCCTCTGGAGGATCGCTTTGACTTTTTGGAGGACGCAAAACGTAAGGTCGCTGAGCGCGGTGAAGAGTATGGCACTGTGGCAGAGAACTTTGGCAAAACTGCTGCAATATGGTCGGCGATACTGGATCAGGATGTAACGCCTGGACAGGTTGCGCTCTGTATGGCTGGGCTAAAGATTGCCCGGCTGACCTATGACAGCCAAGATGAGGATGGCTGGGCTGACCTTGCCGGGTACGCTGCTTGTGGCGGCGAGGTGACAAGGCGTGATGATGTGTAGTAGGGTTGCGGCATGAAGAGTGTTTCGTTCTTTGACCAACGTATCCGATGCGCCCACTGTGAGGCAGAGGGCTATGGGGTTGTGTGGGAGAACAGCGGCACCATCAACTGCGATGCCTGCGATGAGATCATCTTTGATGCCAGGGACACCAGTGGCACTGTGGTTATCCTGGAGCTGGAGGAGGAGACTGTGCAATGAACATCAACGTGAGCAGCAACATCAATCAGGTAACGCGGCATTTAAACGACATCCAGAGGAAGCAGATCCCATTTGCCCTGGCTGGTGCGCTCAATGATGTGGCGTTCAAGGCTGGACCAAAGGGCCGCGTGTTGGGTAAAGAGGCTGACAAGACATTTAAGGGTGGTGCGCCTGCATTTACTCAAAGAGCGTTCAAGGTCAACAAGGCAAACAAGAAGAACCTGACGGCTGAGGTGTTTGTCGATAAGGCGCAGCAGAGGTATCTAAGGTTCCAGATCAAGGGCGGCATACGCTTTCCTGATCGCAGCTCACTGTTGATATCGACTGACAAGACGCGGCTGAACAAGTATGGCAACATCACCCCTGCAACATATGCGCGGCTAATCAATGACAAGACAAAGCATTTCAAGGGCGTGCCTAAGGGAATGAGCGGCAAGCAATATGAAGGCATCTGGGAGCGCTACGGCCGTTCAGGCCGTAAGCCTGGCGGCCAGAAGATCAGGATGGTGGCGCGATACATTGACAAGGCTCAGTATCGTCCGCTGTTCCCATTTGCCGAAACAACACAGGGTGTTGTATTTGGGCAACAGGGTGGCATCACCGAAAGATTTAGAAAACGCCTGGCATACGCTCTAAAAACTGCAAAGAAACCAAGG
>Ga0070752_1003095_pt1 | contig 10304 bp, 10 predicted proteins | sample VirMetDEL_Aug_30_FD_77440 | JGI IMG/M metagenome (GOLD analysis project Ga0070752, IMG submission 77440) | Aqueous microbial communities from the Delaware River and Bay under freshwater to marine salinity gradient to study organic matter... | ecosystem: Environmental > Aquatic > Marine > Coastal... | reverse complement strand
TGTGATCTCCACCCCGCGCGGCGAGATCCGCACGCCGGCCTTCATGCCGGTGGGGACGGCGGCGACGGTGAAGGCGATGATGCCGGAGTCCGTGGCGGCGACGGGCGCGGATATCCTCTTGGGAAACACCTACCATTTGATGCTGCGCCCCACGGCGGAGCGGATCGCCAATCTGGGCGGGCTGCACAAGTTCATGAATTGGGAGGAACCTAGGGTAACGGATTCGGGCGGTTTTCAGGTGATGTCGCTGGCGTCCTTGCGCAAGCTGACGGAGGAGGGGGTGCGGTTTTCCTCGCATATCGACGGCTCCAAACACATGCTGACGCCGGAACGCTCGATGGAGATCCAGAAGCTGCTCGGATCCGATATCGTGATGTGTTTCGATGAATGCCCCGCCCTGCCTGCGACCGATGCGGAAGTGGCGAAATCGATGCAGCTCTCGATGCGGTGGGCGCAGCGCTCAAAAGACGCTTTCGGGGATCGCCCCGGCCATGCGCTGTTCGGGATCATGCAGGGCGGGGTCACCCGCGATCTGCGTGAGGAAAGCGCGAAAGCCCTGACCGAGATCGGGTTCGACGGCTATGCGGTCGGCGGCTTGGCGGTGGGCGAGGGGCAAGAGGCGATGTTCGGCGTGCTGGATTACGCGCCCGATTTCCTGCCGCAGGACAAGCCGCGCTATCTGATGGGCGTGGGCAAGCCCGATGACATCGTCGGCGCGGTCAAGCGCGGGATCGATATGATGGATTGCGTGCTGCCCTCGCGCTCGGGGCGCACCGGGCAGGCTTGGACGCGGCGCGGTCAGGTGAATATCAAGAACGCCCGCCACGCCGATGATCCGCGTCCGCTGGATGAGGCTTGCACCTGCCCGTGCTGCGCCAATTATTCGCGCGCCTATCTGCACCATGTGTTCCGCGCGCAGGAGATGATCTCGGGGATGCTGCTGACATGGCACAACCTGCATTATTACCAAGAGCTGATGCAGGGGATGCGCGACGCGATCGAGGCGGGCGATTTCGCGGGCTTCGAGGCGAAGTTCCACGCGGATCGGGCCTTAGGCGATATCGCACAACTCTAAACCCAATCTCTTTTAAATCGAGTCTATGCCCCGCCGTTGCTTGCCTCCGGCGGGGATATTTTTGCTCAGTGGAAGGGCAATGCCGCGCGGATGGGGGGCGAGTGTTTTCCTCAAGGATGGCGCGCGGTGCTTCCGATGGAGCCTGCGCAGCCCCGCGCCGGCTCTCGGCTTTGGCTTCGGTCCCCGCTTTCGGTTGCTAAAAATATCCCCGCCGGAGGCTTCCGGCACAGACCGCCCGCCCTGACGTTGGGTTAGATTCGCGCTTGGGGGCGCTCAATTTCCGAAGCTTGCGATGAATTGCCGGTTTTGCGCAACTTTCATCAAAAAAAATGCCGCACGGAGACATAAAATTTATAGATTTGCCGTTGACGCCCCTTTCTTGCCCTCATAATGTCGCTCCAGAGATAAGCTTAGGAGCGCAATGATGCGTGTCGTCCTCGTAATTCTTAGATGTTGGCGTATGGGCCGGTAACGGTTGACCATAATGGTTCCCATGCGCCCCCGCTAAGATCGGGGGCTTTTTCTTGGCTAAAGGGCTGATGGAGTAAGATGATGTCACGGCAGATGACTGGCGCGGAAATGGTTGTGGAAGCTCTGAAAGAACAGGGCGTGGATACGATTTTCGGATATCCGGGGGGCGCTGTCCTTCCGATTTACGATGCGATTTTCCAGCAAAACGAGATCCGGCATATTCTTGTCCGCCACGAGCAAGCCGCCGTCCATATGGCAGAGGGCTACGCACGCTCCACCGGCAAGCCCGGCTGTGTGCTGGTGACCTCTGGCCCGGGCGCGACCAATGCTGTGACGGGGCTGACAGATGCGCTGCTCGATTCCATTCCGCTGGTTGTGTTCTCCGGCCAAGTTCCGACTTTCATGATCGGCACGGATGGCTTCCAAGAGGCCGATACCGTGGGCATCACGCGGCCTTGCACCAAGCATAACTGGTTGGTGAAAGAGACGGATAAACTGGCCGAGACGATCCATCAGGCGTTTCATATCGCGACTTCGGGCCGCCCCGGCCCTGTGCTGATCGACATTCCGAAAGATGTGCAATTCGCGACCGGCACCTATACCGGCCCGAAGACGGCGAAAGTGGCGCATTATCAGCCGCGGGTGAAGGCGGAGCTGGATGAGGTCACCAAGCTGGTGGAGATGATCGAGACCGCAGAGCGGCCTGTGTTCTACACCGGCGGCGGCGTAATCAATTCCGGTTCGGCTGCGTGCCAATTGCTGCGCGAATTGGTGGATGCGACGGGCTTCCCGATCACCTCGACCCTGATGGGTTTGGGGGCCTATCCGGCCTCCGGCAAATCGTGGCTCGGGATGTTGGGGATGCATGGTCTCTATGAGGCCAATCTGGCGATGCACGGCTGTGATCTGATGATCAATATCGGCGCGCGCTTCGATGACCGGATCACCGGACGGATTTCCGATTTCTCGCCGCAGTCCAAGAAAGTGCATGTCGATATTGATGCCTCCTCGATCAATAAGGTGATCCGCGTGGATCTGCCGATCCTGGGCGATGTGGGCCATGTGCTGGAAGATGCGATCAAGGTTTGGAAAGCGCGCGGCCGGAAGGTCAACCGCGAGGCGCTGGCCAAATGGTGGGCGCAGATCGAGGACTGGAAGGCCGTCAAATGCCTGAATTACGCGCCTTCCGAGACCACGATCAAACCGCAATACGCGTTGGAGCGCCTTGAGGCGCTGACCAAGGGTAAGGATCGCTACATCACCACGGAAGTGGGCCAGCACCAGATGTGGGCCGCACAATTCCTCGGGTTCGAGGATCCGCATCGCTGGATGACCTCGGGCGGTCTGGGGACGATGGGCTACGGCTTCCCGGCCTCCGTCGGCGTGCAGATCGCGCATCCCGACGCGTTGGTGATCTGCGTTGCGGGCGAGGCCTCGTGGCTGATGAACATGCAAGAAATGGGCACCTGCACGCAGTTCCAAGCGCCGGTGAAACAGTTCATCCTGAACAACGAGCGTCTCGGCATGGTCCGCCAGTGGCAGCAACTCTTGCACGGCGAGCGCTATTCCTCCTCGTGGTCGGAAAGCCTGCCGGACTTCGTGAAACTGGCGGAGGCCTTCGGCTGGAAGGGGATCTATTGCGATGATCCGGCCAAGCTTGATGCCTGCATTCAGGAGATGATCGACCATCCCGGCCCGGTTCTGTTCGATTGCCGTGTGGAGAAGCACGAGAACTGCCTGCCGATGATCCCATCGGGCAAGCCGCATAACGAGATGATCCTGGGCGACGGCGCAATTGCCGATGCGATCCAATCGGGCGGTGCGGTTCTGGTTTAATCATCGCCTGACGGGAGGGGCGTGACCTCTCCCGCACGGGCTCACGCAGTCGAAGACATTCGAGAAAAAGGAGAGAGGCAATGGCCGCTCTGAACATCAAAAAAGGCTCCACCAGCCATTCTGCCTATGATCTGCGCGACACCAATTCGGATGTCGAGAGCGCGCATACTTTGGCCGTGCTTGTCGATAACGAAGCAGGGGTTCTAGCAAGGGTCATCGGGCTATTCTCGGGGCGCGGGTATAACATCGACAGCCTCACCGTGGCGGAGGTCGATCACAAGGGCCACCGCTCGCGGATCACCATTGTTACCCGTGGCACGATGGCCGTGATCGAGCAGATCCGCGCGCAATTGGGCCGGATTGTTCCGGTGCATGAAGTGCATGATCTCACCGTTGAGGGCGCTTCGGTCGAGCGGGAACTCGCGCTGTTCAAAATCGCGGCGACGGGGGAGAAGCGGGTCGAATCCCTGCGTCTGGCCGATATTTTCCGTGCGAATGTTGTCGATAGCACGCTTGAAAGCTTCGTGTTCGAGATCACCGGAACGCCGGAGAAAATCGATGCTTTCGCCGATCTGATGCGGCCTTTGGGCTTGGTCGATGTGGCGCGTACGGGCGTTGCTGCGCTGTCGCGCGGTATGTGATCGCGGCGCGACGGACCGCGCATGGATCGTATGTGAAAAGGGCCCCTTCGTCGGGGCCCTTTTTATGTGTCGAAGGGTCAGGATTGGCGGGGTTCTGCGATCTGGCCTGCGAGATCGCGGGCGATTTCCTCGAATGTCGCAAGGCCGGGGGCCGTGGCTCCTTGGCGGCGCGTGATCCCGACCGCCCCTGACAAAAACCGCGCGGTGAGCGGGAATTCGATCAGCATTTTGCGGTCCAATTCTTCGATAACGACGCCGCGCGAAATGAACCACAACGCGTCGGAGGTTAGGCAGATGCCACGCCCCACGGCGAGCGAGGCTGTCTCGACAGCGGGGCGCAGCCCGAACAGGCCGAGCGATGCGAGATAGTCTTCCACGGGGCGGCGGATCAGAGCCGTAGCGGGCGGAAGGATCAGCGGTGACTGAGACAATGCCTCAGGGATGGGGCGGTGCGCGAGCGGATGGCCGTTCCGGCCCACGAGAACGACATCTTGCTCGTAAAGATGCTCGAAACTCAGGCCGGGCAGTTCGGAGACATCGGGCAGGCGTCCGATCATCAAATCAATGCCGCCGCCGCGTAGTAGCCGGATCAAGTGATAATGCGGCCCTGTTTCAACCTGAAGCAGGATTTCCGGCCGAAGCGCGCGGAACCGCAGGGCCATCGCAGGCACCATGCGCGTGGCAGCCGTGGGCAAGACGCCGATCCGCAGAGTGCCGCTGGTTTCAGGACGCAGCGCAGCGGCGCCTGCCTCTAGCGCATCCAGAGCAAGGGCGGCGTGACGCCGGAAGATCTTGCCGCCCTCCGTCAACACCAAGCGGCGCTTTTGGCGCAAGAACAATGGCTGGCCGAGAAGATCCTCAAGCTCCGCCAGTGTGCGGGATAGGGCGGGTTGGGTGATGCCTTGCGCGCGCGCCACCGCGGTGAGGGTCCCTTCGGAGGCGATCTCCAGAAACGCCCGAATATGCCGCAGCTTTACCCCCGAATGCATAACTGAATGATTATCTATCATGGCGTTTTTTGCATTATCCAAACCAATTCCGCTGTGTCAGATTATGATTAAGGGGGTGACACCATGCAAGTATTAAGCCGGCCTTGGGGCCGCATGCACTATCAGGTGGACGGGCCACAGGATGGGGTTCCTGTTGTCTTCGCCAATTCGCTTGGAACGGATCTCCGACTTTGGGATCGGGTCTTGCCGCTTTTGCCGCGTATGCGCGCAATCCGGTTCGACAAGCGTGGCCATGGCCTCTCCGATTGCGCGGACCCGCATGGCATCGCCGATCTGGCCGAGGACGCCGCCGCTTTGATCGAAACGGTGGTCGGGGGACCAGTGATCTTTATCGGGTTATCTGTTGGCGGGATGATCGGCCAACAGCTTGCCGCTACCCGTCCCGAGCTTGTCCGTGCCATGGTATTATCGAATACGGCGGTGCGTATGGGCACCGCCGAAGGGTGGGCCTCGCGTATCGCCGCCATTCGGCAAAGCGGGATGGAGAGCATCGCGGATGCAGTTATGGAGCGTTGGTTTGCACCAGCCTTCCGCGCCTCGCCAGAGCTTGCCCTGTGGCGCAACATGTTCGCGCGGACCGATGCGCAAGGCTATATCGCGACCTGCGATGTCTTGGCGGCGGCGGATCTGGCGGCGACGACAGCAACGCTGCGCCTTCCGGTGCAGGTGATTGCAGGCAGTGCCGATGGGGCCTCCCCGCCGGATCAGGTGCGCGCCACGGCCGAATTGATCCGCGATGCGCGTTACACCTCTATCGCCGATGCAGGGCATTTGCCATGTGTTGAAACCCCTCAAGACTGGGCCGCAATCGTCGCGCCCTTCGTTCAGGACTATTCCAAATGACAGATATTCGCGCCACCGGCATGGCCACCCGTCGCAAAGTTCTAGGCGATGCGCATGTGGACCGCGCCGAAGCCAATAAAACCGATTTCGATGCGCCTTATCAGGCCCTGATCACCGAAGCGGCTTGGGGACATGTCTGGTCGCGCCAAACCATTTCTGCGCGCGAGCGGTCTATGCTCACCATCGCATTGCTGGCAGGCTTGGGGAATGATCATGAGCTTGCCATGCATATCCGCGCCACTGCGAACACAGGAGCCACGCCGGATGACGTGCTGGAGGCGCTTTTGCATGTGGCGATCTATGCTGGCGTCCCACGGGCGAACCATGCCATCAAGATCGCTAAAGAGACATTTGCCACGATGAGCGCCACCACGGGAGAGAGCGAATGACCTTTTCAAATTCGGTTGAGAGCGGCCCGCTGCACTTCCGTGATCGCGACCGGCACCCGCCCGCCTATACGCCCGGTTACAAAACCTCGATGACGCGCGCGCCGTTCCGGCCCTTGGTCGCGCTCGGCTCGACCTTGTCAGAGGAAACAGGGCCAGCGTTCGGCGATGCGATGATCGGGGCGCTGGATAACAATCTGATCCTGAATTTCACGGGGCAACCTGCCGTGGGCGAGCGCATCATCATGCATGGTCGCGTTCTCGATGAAAACGGGCGCGGTGTGCCCAATGTGCTCGTGGAGATCTGGCAAGCCAACGCAGGCGGGCGGTATCGTCACAAGAAGGACGGCTATCTTGCCCCGTTGGATCCGAATTTCGGTGGCTGCGGGCGCTGTGTCACGGGGCCGGATGGGTCTTACGAGTTCTTGACGGTGCGACCCGGGGCCTATCCTTGGCCGAACCATGTCAACAATTGGCGCCCGATGCATATTCACTGGTCCGTCTTTGGGTCGGGGTTCGGGCAACGGCTGATTACGCAGAACTATTTTGAAGGCGACCCGCTGATTGATCTCTGCCCGATTGTGAATACGATTGGAAAATCCGAGGCGATTGGCGCTTTGGTTGCCGCGTTGGATTTGAACAGGGCGATCCCGATGGATTGTCTGGCGTATAAATTCGATATCGTGCTGCGCGGCCGCCGCCAGTCTTACTTCGAGAACCGGAAGGAGGGCCTGTAATGGTGCAACGCCTCGACTACCTCAAAGAAACGCCTTCGCAAACCGCAGGCCCCTATGTGCATATCGGGTTGACCCCGAACCGGTTGGGGAATCCGGGGATCTATCCGAACGACTTGGGGCAAAGCCCGATCCGGGACGGGGCCGCGGGAGAGCGTATCGTGCTGACGGGCCGTGTGATTGACGGGGCCGATATGATCTTGCGGGATGCGTTGTTCGAGACGTGGCAGGCAGATGCGGCGGGGATCTATCCTGCGAATGATCCGCGCGGCGCTGCGGACCCGAATGTGACGGGCTGGGCCCGTGTTGCTGCAGATTTTGACACCGGAATTTGGCGGCTTGAAACCATCAAACCGGGGCGTGTGCCGTTTCCCGATGGTCGGTTGATGGCACCGCATATCGCGGTTTGGCTGGTGGCACGCGGGATCAACCTCGGCCTCCAGACGCGCATCTATTTCGACGACGAGGAGGAAGCCAATGAGGCTTGCCCCGTCCTCGCGCGGATCGAACATCGTGCGCGCGTTGCGACATTGCTCGCGAAGAAAGTAACCCCAGGCGAATACACCTTCGATTTCAAGCTTCAGGGCGAGAATGAGACGGTGTTCTTCGATATGTGATGTGATGACAGACTATTCAGATAAGCCTTGTATCCTTTGCGTGGCCATCACGGGATCGCTGCCGACAAAGGCCAATAATCCCGCTGTGCCCATCACGATTTCTGAGCAGATCGAGTCGACGCAGGAAGCGTTCGAGGCGGGGGCGAGCATCGCACATTGCCACGTTCGCGATGATGCGGGCCAGCCAACCTCCGACCCTGAACGGTTCCAACGGCTGATGGAAGGGCTGCACCAGCATTGCCCGGGAATGATTGTCCAGCTGTCAACGGGCGGGCGCTCCGGGGCAGGTGCTGCCAGAGGCGGGATGTTGCCGTTGTCGCCGGATATGGCCTCGCTTTCGGTTGGGTCGAACAATTTTCCATCCCGCGTCTATGAGAACCCGCCGGATCTCGTGGATTGGCTGGCCTCCGAGATGCTCCGATATGAGGTGAAGCCGGAGATCGAAGCGTTCGATCTGTCCCATATCGTGCAGGCCACGCGCATGCAGGCGGACGGGCGCTTGAAGGGGCCGCTATATGTTCAGTTCGTGATGGGAGTCAAAAATGCGACGCCCGCAGACGAGCCGATCCTTGATTTTTATATCGAGACATTGAAGCGGTTGGCCCCTGATGCGCAATGGTGCGCCGCGGGCATTGGGGCCGCGCAGGCAACACTCAATGATTGGGCGATCCGCAAGGGCGGCCATACCCGCACGGGGCTAGAGGATAACGTGCGGCTGGATCGCCAGCGTCTCGCGCCGTCGAACGCGGCCTTGGTGCGGCGCGCAGCGGAGATTTGCACGCAATACGACCGCCCTGTCGCAACCTGGCAGCAGGCGCGGGCGATCTTGGGGTTGCGAATGCCAAAGGGATAGGCCTTTCGCCCCATCCTCCCCTCGCGTAAACGCACAGGTGATTTCGATCGCCACCGCTTCCATTATCTGAAAGGCCGACCATGCCCGCCTCCGCTGCCGATAGCGCTTTGTATCGCAAGCTGTTTTCCGACGACGACACGGCCACACTTTTTACCGATAACGCCGAGATCCGTGCGATGCTTTTGGTGGAAGGCGCGCTGGCCAGTGTGCAGGGGCAATTGGGCCTCATCCCGCAAGAGGCCGCGGCTTTCATTGCGCGCAGCGCGCGGGAGGTGCAGCTTGATCCTTCGGCACTGGCCGCAGAGACGGCGGTGAACGGGGTGCCGATCCCTGCCTTGGTCGCGGCATTTCGCAAGGAGATGCAGGCACCGGATTTCGCCCAATACCTCCATTGGGGGGCGACCAGCCAAGATATTATGGACACCGCTTTGGCGTTGCGGCTGCGGCGGGTCTGCGCGCTGTGGGAAGGGCGGCTTACGGATCTGGCGCGGGCGTTGGGGCAACTTGCCCGCCGCCACGCGGATCTGCCGATGGCGGCGCGCACCTATGGTCAGGTCGCGGTTCCGACCAGCTTTGGCGCGATTGTTGCAGGCTGGGGCCATCCGGTCTTGCGCCATAAGGAGCGGCTCGCGGCTTTGCAACCGGATCTGCTGGTGGTGTCGCTGTCAGGGGCGGCGGGCACGCTTTCGGCGATGGGGGCCGAGGGGCCTGCCGTGCGCGCGGGGCTTGCGGCCTCGCTCGGGCTCGGCGATCCGGGGCATAGCTGGCACGCCGAACGCGACGGGATCGCCGCCTTCGCAAGCTGGATGGCGGGACTGGCGGCAAGCCTTGGCAAGATTGGAGAAGATCTGATCTTGATGGCGCAAACGGGAATCGGCGAGGTGACGATTGCGGGCGCGGGCGGATCATCGACGATGCCCCAAAAACAGAATCCTGTAGGGCCATCTGTCTTGGTGGCGCTGGCGCGGCAGGTGGGTGCGCTCGCGGCGGCATTGCAAGGGGCAGCGCTGCATCGACAACAGCGTGATGGGGCCGCGTGGTTTACCGAATGGCTGACGCTGCCGCAGCTTTGCATCCTGACGGGGCGGGCCTTGGCGCTGGCGCTGGACCTCGCAACGCGGATCGAGCCGCGCGCCGAGGCTATGGCGATGAACCTCGATGACGGCTCGGGCTTGGCGCAGGCTGAGGCGCTCAGTTTTGCCTTGGCGCGCCAGATGCCGCGCCCCGAGGCGCAGGCACAGATCAAAGCGCTCTGCGCGAAAGCGCGTGCGGGAGGGCCATCGCTGGTTGATCTCGTGGCAGAGGCGTTTCCCACGCTTGATCTTTCGGGGAGTGGGCTTGGCACCGCCCCACAGGAGGCGCGGGACTTCGCGCAGGCCGCGGGCGCGTGAGCCGCGTATGGGATGCTCATCCTGACAGGGGACGCGCGCGAAGCGTGGCGCTCACGGCGAGCTTATCGCGCTCAGCGGGACGGGACGTGGCATTGGCGGGACGGCACCGCGATGCAGGGTAGTGCGGTTAGGGTGAACTGTTTCGAGCGGCTCCCAAGGGCATATAGATCAGCGCAACCGCCCGAGAGGGTCGTCTGCTTCGTCTGTCTACGCCTCCCTCTCATCGCGTTCAGCGGGGGGGCGGAGACGGCAAGTATGCAACGGAGATGAGTGTCTCACCACACCCTCCCGTCTCTTTGGCGTGATCGCTTTGCAGAGCGACAAGATGTCATATCCACGCAGTCAGCTGCCATCGGCCCAAGCTGCGATTTAGCAAAAAGGCGCCCATTGGGCGCCTTGTCTATCGACCGTAAACAATCGTCGCTGGGGCTTCACCCCGATTTACAG
>Ga0070752_1003091_pt1 | contig 10311 bp, 13 predicted proteins | sample VirMetDEL_Aug_30_FD_77440 | JGI IMG/M metagenome (GOLD analysis project Ga0070752, IMG submission 77440) | Aqueous microbial communities from the Delaware River and Bay under freshwater to marine salinity gradient to study organic matter... | ecosystem: Environmental > Aquatic > Marine > Coastal... | reverse complement strand
TGCTCGCATGGTTTTGCCACTAAATACACCAACGTCTTTGTACATGAACGGTACACTGCGTTCATGGATCCACTACCTACAACTTCGCTGTGACCCAGGAACCCAACTCGAACATCGAGAAATTGCGGAGAGAATTAGACATCTCTTTTGCCAACGCTTTCCAATCATTGGAGAAGCTGCGTTCCAATAACAAACCCTCTGATTCCAAAGAGGAACCAAAGGGTGGTTTGGATGAGTGGCGATCAGAAGGTCGCGGCGTATTGTTTTTTTAATTCCGCAACGGCATGCTTGGATTCAATCTCCTTGCGTGCCTGCTTTTTCTTTTTGTCCACCAGGTAAACGATCAGTGCTTTGTTCATTTGATTTGACCTCCAGTGACAAAGGGAAAGTAGCGCTTGTTACGGTACACCAGCACGTTCCAGGGACGGTGAACTAAGTTCCACCATGCCCGATCAGTTTTTGCTTGGGTCTCTTGGTCGTACTTGCAGCCCCTGTAAGTTAAAGTCATGACTATTTTGTAGTGATTTATACGGAAATTATATTGCTGTACCTGTATATGATGTCGTTCACTCTGTAACACAACGTGAAAGGTTTTGCAACTTCAACTCAACGGTGCTACCGAACTGAAGGAGGATTGAGGCAACAGGTGGAAGTCAGTTGCCCCAGGTTCCAAGAAGAATCGAGCTAAGCCTCTCGGAGCAAAGCCCTGACCGCAATCTTCTGTGCGGGTAACGCCCATGAAGTATAAAGGGCAAATCAATCTTATCCCCTTTTTAAGAATTGGTTTATACTTTCTTCGGTTCTGCAGACCACTCGTGGCCACGAGGTGACTACCAACTGGATTCAGGCCCAGTTGTACCAGGAGTTGTGGGGTGGAAGCCACGACTCAAACGATGAAGCAAGCTAAGGAGTAGGGGCCGACCCTTACTTAAAATCCGTGAACGGTATCCTTGGCTCTCATCGATAAGCTCAGCTTATGAATAGAGGGTGTGGCCTCACGCGATCAACCGCAAGACCATTCGCTTTCCAACCAGAGGAAGCTACAGAAACTCTGGTTCCCTCGGACCTGACGTAGCTCTTCTTTGGTCCGTAACTATTCTAACTACCTGTCCTAAGTACGACGTTAAACTGCTAACCACTCAATTCAACTCACATGAAACTCCTCAAGTTCTCCAAAGGTAACGGCAAGCTCCGTAACCGTCTCATCTTTTCATTGCCAGCTGGTTACTCCTGTCCGCATGCTGGCATCTGCAAGACCTTTGCTGATCGAGCCACAGGTTCAATCACTGACCTGCCCCAGATGACAGGCGTCACTGCAGAACGTGACTTCCGTTGTTTTGCTGCAATGTCAGAAGTCAGGCCAAATGTACGAGAAGCACGCTGGCATAACTGGGATCTCCTCAGAGAAACCATGTACCTCAATGGCAATCAAACAACATTGCTGCGTGATCTCATTGACCTGTCCCTTCTCACCCAGCCACCCAAGCAGATGATTCGCATCCATGAGTCAGGTGACTTCTGGACTGAGAACTACATGAAGGCTTGGATCATGGTTGCCCAGAGCAGGCCCAGTCAAAAGTTCTACGCCTACACCAAGTCCCTTGGCATGTGGCTAGCACTCAAGGATCTCATCCCGTCTAACTTCTATTTGACTGCGTCCCATGGTGGAACACTCGACTACTTAATCCCCAAGCATCCTGATGTTTTCAAACGTGTATCTCACGTTGTCTACACGGAAGAACAGGCCGCCGAACTCGACCTGGAGATCGACCACGACGACAGTCATTGCTTTGGTGACAAGCCGTTTGCTCTTCTAGTACACGGCAGTCAACCTGCAGGTTCAGAAGCAATGCAAGCAATATCCCAACGTAAGAAGGAAGGTGGATTTGTGGGATACGGGAAGACATCCAAAAAAGATTCTTAAGGGCCTTGCGTCTTCTAGAAAATCAAGTACGATCTGTCCGTCTTTATTTTATTGGTTGTGTCTTACTTGATTGCCTGTTGGAAGCAGGGTTCCCCATACGGAATCCACGCTTCCAACGGTTCTTTTACTTTGATTCCATTAGACTCTGACTCATCAGTTTGTAAGGTTTTCAGTCACCCTTACCGTTCTGGTGCACAGAAGATTCTTAATTGGATAAAAGAAAACGATGACGACCTCCGGAGTGAAGACTTCAGTATTCAAGACTGTGCCCGATTCCAAAAGTGAAACCTGGCTCATCTTTGACCTGGAGTCAGACGGTCTTTACGACAACGTCACCACCATCTTCTGCATCGTTATCCATGACATTGGACGCCAACAAACTTTTACTTATGGGCCTGATGACATTGCTTCTGCTCTTGATCATCTGGCAACCGCTGATGTTCTTATAGGACACAACATCCTTTTCTATGACATCCCCGTCCTGCAAAAGCTGCATCAAACAGCCCTCAAAGGACGCATTCTGGACACACTCATCTGCACTCGCCTCATCTGGCCCAAAGAAGTTCTCTACAACCTTGATGATGAACAATATCCGCAGGTTCCACCGAAGCTCAAGGGTGGCGCATCACTTAAGGCCTGGGGATGGCGCTTGGCCGATCATAAGATCGACTTCAAAGACTTCTCCCACTATTCTCAAGAGATGCTGGACTACTGTGTCCAGGACGTTAACGTCACTCTTAAACTTTGGCAACACATCTCAAAGCAACACTACCCACAACCCGCGCTACGACTCGAACATGACTTTGCTCTGGCAATTAACAAGCAAATTCGAACAGGTATTCCTTTTGATGTGGATGCAGCTCTTGATCTCATGGATGATCTACGAGCAAAACAAAGCGACATCGAAAGCAATCTAAAGGAGATCTTTCCGCCTATTGAACACAAAGAAGTCTTTGTCCCAAAGGTAAACAACGCAAAACGTGGTTATGTCAAAGGACAACCTTTCGAAAAAATTCGATACGAAGAGTTCAATCCTGGATCTCGTCAGCAAATTGTTGAGCGACTTAACTCAAAGTACGGATGGCAACCAGAGAAACGTACTGAAAAAGGAAATCCAATCCTTGATGACGAGATACTTGAGCGACTCCCCTACCCAGAGGCCAAACCCTTGGCCGAATACATGCTTATCAAAAAGCGGTTGGGTCAACTAGCTGATGGCAACAATGCCTGGCTCAAGCTTGTCAACAATGACAACGGTCGTATGCACGGCAATGTCATCACAAATGGATGCATTACGGGGCGTTGTTCACACAAATCTCCAAACTTGGGTCAAGTTCCAGCGGGTTATTCGCCCTACGGTCATGAATGCCGCAACCTTTTCCATGCACCAGATGGTTGGGATCTGATTGGTATCGATGCCAAAGCTTTGGAACTTCGCTGTCTTGCTGGCTATCTTGCTTTATGGGATGACGGTGAGTATGCCGCACTGGTCATCAACCCTGAAGTTGACATCCACACCTACAACCAAGAGCAGTTTGGTGTGGAGACCAGGGACATCAGCAAGCGTCTGTTGTACGGAATGTTGTACGGGTGTGGTGCTGCAAAAGCAGGAACGATCATTGATCCGGATGAGAAGGATCCTGAGAAGCTAGCTGCCATGGGTAAAGCTGCAATCAATGGCTTTATGACTGGTGTGCCAGCGCTCAAGAAATTGAAACAACAACTGGAGCAAACAATTGGTTTGCGTGGTTATCTTCTTGGTCTTGATCGACGCATCCTCCACTGCCGTTCTGCTTTCAAAGGTTTGAATGTTCTACTGCAATCAGCAGGTGCAATTCTTATGAAACAAGTTGTAGTAAACATTCATCAAAACCTAGAGCAGAACTTGGGTTTGCCCCATGGTCAAAGCTGGGAGCAGATGCTCATGATCCATGATGAAGTTCAAATTGCCTGTGATCCTCAATACACAGAAGCAATCCGTGAACAAGCTATGAATGCTTTCCCTCAAGCCCAGGAATTCTTCAACTTCCGCTGTAAGATTGAGGGCGACTCACGGGTCGGTAAGACCTGGGCGGAAACCCACTAATCTTCTCGTCCCAGGTATGACGTTAAACTGCCTTCCACCTCTCCTTTCAAAAGATGAACTTTGTTGCAGTTTGCGCTCAACTGGTAGACGATCCACGGGAAGTCTATACCAGCGCAACATCAACCGCCCTGCGTTGCACACTGGGTCTTCCGCCTGTCGGAAACAAAGCTCCAACGCATATTGATCTCAATGTCTACGGCAAATCAATCGAGCGTTTCTCTCGGTTATCCAAAGGCAGTCACATCTACCTCCATGGTTCGAAACTCCGCTACGACATTGACGCAAGGGAATTCTCTCTCCACGGAGGAGTTTTTTCGCCTGTTGATGCAGAGCAGTTCCCCATTCTCAACACCATCATCCTCTCCGGTCGTTGTGTCAAAAACATTGACACCGATGACGCCAGGGCGTTTAAGACCACAGCCAATGGCTTGATGATCTGCAATCAGACTTTGACCGTCAACACTGGTCGTAATCAGTCTGATCTCTTTAACTTCTACGCCATCAACAACGCAGAAGATAAACCCAACAACGCGCAACTGCTTGTTGACTTCACGCGTAAAGGCACTGGCCTCACGATCCAGGGGCGCTTTGTAACCGATGCTTGGACTGATAACAACACCAAGGAACGGCGTACACAAACCAAGATTCAAGTCGTCACCATGACTCTTGGTCCTAAGCCCCAGGATGGTGAGAAGCGTATCGAGCCGCAAACTACCGTGGCTTCTGGTAGCAATGTCACTTCCCTTTGGGGTGGTCGTACAGCAGAAGAACAACCTGATCCTTGGGGTCAAAACGGTTCTGCTCTGCCTGATCTTCCTGGTCAATACGGCAGTGCACCTGACAACACGGACGACGACAGCGCTCCCTTCTAGTGACACCCCATGATCTGGGCTTATTAGTACTGCTACTAAGCCCTGGAATGCTGATGTCTGTGCTGCTTCTCTTAACGTTTGCAGCCGGAGGTTAGCACTAAGCTTGGTGTCCGTCCTGGGATGACGTTAAAAGCATCCACCCCTGACTACGAAATCACTATGCCTTCCTCCTTGACTACTAAGAAAACCTCGGCCCTTGCCTCTCGTGGCCTGGACTCTTTCATGATGTTCCAGGACAAGAAGTTTGTCTCTGGTTACCAGAATCTGGTGACCATTCAACCTCTCAACAAATCAAAGATCCGTGGATGGTTCGTCCGCAACTCCGATCTTGATTCCTGCGGTTGGACTGCAGAAGAATCTGATTTCACCAAAGGCTCAGTTCACTGGAACTACAAGCAGACCTTCGGTATGGCTCCCAATACCTCCATCGAGGAGGGCCTCAATTTTGTCGAGCCTCGTCTCCAAGTGCTTCTCCGTTCTCCCTTGATGGTCGAAGAGACCACTGGGATGCGCCAAACGATTGGCACCTTTGACAATCCCGAAGTCAAAGAACTCTTTGAAGCTGACAAGATTGCCTCTGATCTTGCCAACAGCAAAGGTGAGATGTACAAGCGTAAGTACGGTGTCCGCACCAAGTACCTCGTCTACATCCTCACCGAAGAGAACAAGCGGGCTCACAAGATCCCCATGGTTCTCACCCTCAAGGGTCTGAACGGTACCGACGTGTCTGAAAAGATTCGTCTGTATGAAAAGGAGATGTCCAAGTGCCTGAGCAAGGCGCTGGATTCTGAGGTGCCCCTGGCATTCAACGAGAAGTTCTTTGCTACCACCGTCTTCTGCCCGGTGCTGGCAAACGAAATGCGTGGTGCCAACAACGTTGAGATCTGCGCTATCGAGTCGTTCGATATCCCGGACTACTCGGACCAGGACGAAGCCGTTGCTTCCCTTGCACGTCTCTCCATCCCTGATGAAGATCGTGACTCCACCTGGAAATTCCAGGAGATGTACGACGACTACATCAACCAGCACTCGCGTCAAGACGCTGAGAAACTGGGTGGTGCTTATGGCATCAAGGAAGGTGTTGAGATCCAGCCCGTCTCCCGCACGATCAGCGAGGTAGAAGTCAAAGCACTTCCGGCTCGTGATCCCATGACTGGAGAAGACGAGTCCCTCTGATCAAACCTCAGGGTTGGCTAGATCATTCTCATCAACAGACTTGTTGTTGAAGATGAATAGATCTTGTACCAACCCTCTGATCACACCTTGTCTTTGCGTGGCGATCCTCACCAAGAGGGTCGCCATTTCTTTCAAAGTACTTACCGAATCGCAATCCTGAATGCTGCGCTTTACCTTTTCTTCCCAGAACTTATCATCAAGCGTTGGCTCAATTTGTAATGCGGTTAGCGGTATGTACTTGATTTCATCCATGGTTTGTATTTAATTGTTTTCAGTATTCTACTAAACAATTAAACCTATTCTTGAATTACAGAATGTATTCAGAAAAACAAACATGAAATCCACACACAAAGCAGTCATCAAAACAGCAGGTCCCTTCGCTCTTATGGGAGCTGGCGCACTCACAGTCATTGGCAACCCAGTCGCCTGGGCAGCTCTTGCCTACGCCACATTCCGTGTAGGTAAATCTGCTTATGACAATGCCAAGAGCCGTGCTACCTTAGATGAGCAAGCAGGTGATCCTGACTTGTTTATCTGAACTCAACTCAAACCAACCAACTCATGTCAACAGAACTCCAGCAGGAACTGGATGCAGCACAGGCTTGCATCTACACCCGTTCCAACATTCGTCGTGCATTCCCAGACTTCGATGACACTGATGTCTGCGGCATCTACATCTCCGGTGATGACTGCCTAGTCGTCTACCGCGATGGGGTCGAACGGTCCTTCCCGCGTCAACCAATCAAAGACGCATACACTTCCTTCACCCACAGACTGCCTGACTTCTTCTCCTACCTTGGACCAAACTACCGTGGTCCTACGGCATGGCGTAAGAATGCATACGTTATGTTTAAAGGTTGGTCCTATGTACATGCCCTTGGGAAACATACCCCCCACGCACTTATGCAGGGAAGATGGGCTGACAAATTTATACACATTGAAGATGAACAACAACTTAAAGCAATCATCCAGTCGGACCAGGCTGATATTGGATATCTGGTTGCGCCGGACGGGATGCGGCTTGAGGATCGGCCCATTGACCTGGACTCTGAACTGGTCGATGAGCAAGACGACAGGGCCGTGTATAGCGAGCCTCAATGCTCATGTGGGTCCTTTCAACGTCAACTCAACAACCTTTCTCTTTTCCAGAAAGAGATCAAGGACTACAGACCCTGGTGCAAACACCTGAGCTGGTTCCGTAACTACCGCGAACTACTCTGCAAGCGCACTGAAATCCGTAATGCCTGCCCTGCTTACGCACCTGATAAGTGCGTTGCATGGTGGTACGCACCTCCAGAGAACTCCACTGACAACGGCAGGTTCCTTCTCCTCTACACCAAGCATGGTGCTCAGGCTCCAAAGTCGCACTGGCGTACCTACAAGCCAAACCAAACGTTCACGCAGCACGACGCCTGGGATCTTTTCTTCAACATGATGGAGGCAGGCTACGTTCCTTTCCCAGGTACATCACTGCCTCAGCTCACCAACAACAAACGTTCCAATGGATAACGCCAATTGGGTAATGAAGCTCAAGGTTTCATTCGTTGATGACGACAACGGTTCAACCATCCACATCGAATGGGATGAACATGATCCTGACCTGGCCTGGTGGTCTGGCCTTACCGATGAAGAGCGGAAGCAATTCTTCCGTGGCGCATTGGATCAGTACTTGACAGCACCGGTAGACTAACCGCACTTGTTCGGTACGACACTAAACTGCCGCCTCATTCACACTTCAACTCATGTTCGAATCCATTCTTGCCACCGTTTTTCCCATTGTCCAAGACATTCTTTGGACAGCATGCGCAGCATTGCTGGCCTACGTACTCAACAAAGTTCAATCCAACATTCAAACCATCTGAGTCATGACCCAGATCACTCACACTAAGCTGAACCAACTCAACGTCATTCAGCTGTACGAGCACTATGGTGCCCTGGAACGCTCTCTTCCTCTCCTCACTCCTGAATCTGAAGAGCTGGCGAAAGCCGAACTGGAAGCTTGCGCCAACATACGGTCTGAAAAGGTGGATCGTATCTATTACGCCATGGCGCACCATGAAGATGCCTTGGAGCGCGTCAAGAAAGAAACTGATCTCATCACGAAAGCCAAGCGTCATCACGAATCCCAACTGCGGCAGCTCAAAGAGCTGATCAAGTGGTTAAGGCGTGTACTCCCAGCTGATACCAACAAGATCACTGGCCGTAACTACCAGTTCACCTTGTCACGCCGTAAAGAACTCAAGGTTGAAATCACAAGCGACCCTGATTACTGGAGTGGTGAAGAACGTAGTAACTACTGCGTTGAACAAGAAACCACAATTATGAAGAGAACTGTGGTACGTTCCATGTCAGGAGAAGTCATCTCCGATGACACAGAACCTAAAACCAAACATGAAGTCCTCCCAAACCTCGATGCAATCCGTCACGCCTATCAAGCAGGTCAACAATTACCGCCTGGAGTCAAAGTTGTCCAAGACTACTCAGTCCTACGGAAACGAATCTTCTCAGACCCAGTGGAACTGGATGCATCCGAACATTTCAGAGAACTTCTACCAGAAGCTGGAACCTCCGACTAACGCAGAAGATGCACGCATCAAGATGTCGTGTCATGAACACAGCGTTGAAGACTTCAATCTTCAGCTGCAAATGAATGAGCTGGAAACTTCCATGCTCTGCGATGGTGATGAAGTGCTGCCCTACAACGTCAAAGAAGTAGAAGACCTTGAGCAGAAGAAACTAAAACTCCTGCTTGGTAAGCGTTTTCACCTCAATGCTTCCCGTTGTTACTGGTACTGGCTGGCACGTAACGAAAAGTAAGGGGCATACAATAAAGAATAAGTACTAGTTGAGGGGAGTTCCATGGGCGGTGACGCAGCACTTAATAAAATGATTGCTGGGTTTACCCAGGATGGGACTCCTCTTAATGCCTTGATTGGCAACAAGCTTGAATGGGGTGTAACAACCCTTGTGGCCAGCATGATCTCCAATGAACAGCTGGCAAGCAGCATGGATGCAGAAGAAATGGTAGATGCTGCCATCAATTACTACAACATCATCCAAGAACGTTTAGGTTATTACCAACAGCACCAAGCAAACTCCCTAGAGAAGTTACTAGGCAACTAACACTAAAATGGAGGAATCGAAGTAAGGCCTCCAGATGTCGCAGACAACCGCTCAGTTAATCAGCAATCTTGTTCAAGCCCTGGCGTTTGAATCAACAAGTGCTGCGCCGGATAATGGTGTCTACTTATCTGCGGCTAATACCCTTGCATTCAATACCAATGCTGCTGCAAGCCCACGGCTAACTATTGACAGCGACGGCAAACTGTTAGTTGGCACGTCTAGTTCGATATCAGGCGCGAATTTGCAAGTGGTTGATACTACCTCTTGCGCTCTTGTTTTGGCTCGCAACGATACCTCAATCGTTGAAGGCAATAGCATCGGTGAAATTCGCTTTTTTAATAACGATTCGACATCTTATGAGGAGTGTGCCAACATTGCAGCAGTTGCCGACGGAACTTATGCCGATGGCGATAAACCAACACGATTAGTGTTCTCTACCACCGCCGACGGGGGATCATCCCCAACCGAAAAAATGCGTATCAGCGCAAACGGTAACCTCACTGTTGATACCGATACCTTCTTTGTTGATGCTGTTAATGATCGCGTAGGGGTCGGCACTACGAGTCCAACCGCGACTCTTCACATTGCAGGGGGCACTGCAAGACCTGCTTTGTACATGTTTGGATCCGACAAAGACATCGGATACAACAGCGTTCTGCAGTTTGGTGAATGGGACGGCACTACCTATACGGAGCGCATGCGCATCGACAGCTCCGGCAGGTTGTTAGTTAACACGGTTAGCGCAGTTAACACAGAGTGGGCTCCAAATTTACAAGTTGTTGGCGATAATACACCGTGTTCTTTTGTTCTTGCCAGGAATGATACGACTGTAGCCGCTGACTCAACTATTGCGGCTATTCGTGTTTTTGGTCATGATTCTAATGGGTCATACGAAGAATGTGCCATGATCGCAGCCGTATCAGATGGTGATCATGCAACAGGTGATAAACCAACTCGTCTAGTGTTCTCCACTACTGCCGACGGAGCGAGCAGCCCGACGGAGCGGCTGAGAATTACAAACAATGGGACGTTGCAACTACGCAACTCCCCTGGTATTGACTTTAGTCAAATCCAGACCGATTCCGGTAGCGCGACAAGTGAAGTTCTGGATTCGTATGAGGAGGGGACTT
>Ga0070752_1003089_pt1 | contig 10312 bp, 22 predicted proteins | sample VirMetDEL_Aug_30_FD_77440 | JGI IMG/M metagenome (GOLD analysis project Ga0070752, IMG submission 77440) | Aqueous microbial communities from the Delaware River and Bay under freshwater to marine salinity gradient to study organic matter... | ecosystem: Environmental > Aquatic > Marine > Coastal... | reverse complement strand
TCCATTCAATCTTGAACTCGGCATCAACAAACTCTTGATACCCATAAATCAGTTTGGACTCGCCCATGATTGGCGTGGTCTGGTTGGCTGACTCAATCATCTTGGTCAGGTCAACATTGTCTAGCGAGTTGTACCCGTGTTTCTGTCGGGCACGATTGATGAAGTCAGCCATGCGACGGTCACGGTCATAACGCCCTTTGTACTTGCCCCACCTATCGTCAGCGTTGTACAGCATTGTGGCGATTTGTTCGTCAGCCCACCCCAGCTCAGCACCAATGTGTGCAAGCTCCGACATGGCCGCTGAGCGGTCTTTCTTTGGTGGTCCAGCAAAGTATTCTGGTCCACGGTTAAACTTGTCCAGCAGTTCGTTGGTCCAGTGTGCGAGGGAACGCACATCGTCAAGTGAGGGAAGCTCACCAAGAACTATGTCAGTGCTGACAATTTTTCTGGCTGACGGTATTTGGTCAAAGTCTTCGAGACTATACCGTGTCTTCACGTTCCCACTCCTTAACTATCACTGGCATGTTGCGCTTGTGATTAGTTGTCCTTATCGGACGCAGGATTTGGTCGGCGTCCCAGCCTGACGTATCCGCGTGCATCAAATACGCAATCGCTCTGTTTCGGTCTTCTAATGTTTCGATGTTGTCCAGAAACTTGTCCAGTTTCCAGTAGCAGTGCTCGTGCCCTTCAATTGATGACTGCACTACCAATGTCGGTGGTGGAATGTACACTACGTCTGGCTCTTCGTCAGGCCATTCCGTTGGCGCGTTACCGTCGAAGTCAACCCACAACACGTTGCTGCCTAGCACGTTTTCTTTGATTGGCTTAGCTGCTTTGTATAGCGCAGGTGAGTAGAACACGTTGGCTTTGACTGCCGACCATTTTAAAGTGTGTTTGATTACACCGCTGCGTTGGCGAGGCCACGCAAACATGTACGGCGTCCACTTACCTTCGTGTTCGACAGGTATGTACACATATGTGGGTCCGTCTTGTACTGGGTCTTCTCCCCAAATGTAATTGTAAAACTCTGTTAGTTCTGTCGTCGCATCCATATTCGTCCTTAGAGATTGGTGGCCCTGGACAAGTGAGGAATCCAGGGCCACCGGGCCCGTCAGCTGCTAGGCGAAGGGGTTGTCGGCAGCTGTCGCACGGGCTTTCTTCTGGGCTGGCTGGGGAGCCTCAGAAGACTTACCAACCTTAACATTCTTAATGTTTTGGTACATCTTACCAGCGTTCTTGCCCTTACCAGCAGAGCTGTAAAGCTGGAGTGTTCCGCGCAAACCAATGAGGTCGTCACGGTCAACGTTGTTGACCTCATCGCGTTCGACACCAAGGTCCATAAGCCGTGCCACATAGTAGCCTAGCTTCGTCCTTTCACGGTCCGTGATGTTCTCTGGGTCTTGCGGAAGTTCAAAGAGTTCACTCTTTTTGATTCCGGTGTCTCCGACGAGGTACTCCATAATGACCCAGGAGCGGTCAGGGTATGCCTGACTTCCCTGCTTCACGTAGACGTCGCCAACCTCGAATTCGTAAATGCCGTCTTCGAGGTCGTATGACGGTGCCTCAATGTCAGAGGTGTCAATGCCATAGTCTTCAAGTAATGCCATTGTTTTTGCCTTTCAGTGTTATCAGTTATTCGCCAGCGTAAACGGGCTCGTCGTCTTCGATGTATTCTTCAGAGACGGGCACGCCTTCATCTGGCAGTTCATCAGAGGCCAATGTTTTGTCCTCTGCTACCACGCCTTTGGTGTTGTCTCCAAGCCAGTCATTAATGACTGCGATGAAGTCCTCGGGTGTGGAAGTTAGGGGCAAGCCACCAATACGTGACTTGGCGTCAACCAAGGCTGACGGGTGAGACTGTACGAGACGCTCGTAGCTGATGTTTTTACCAGCTCCCTTGATTTCGTTGGTGACGTGTGCGGTAACGTGCATCAGCTTCTGCAACCCGTCATTGTTTTTGGGTGTGAAGCCTGGCTTGATTACCTTGACTTTGCGGTGGTCAACAGTCTCGCGCTCGTGAGCGACAAGAATGACGTGGACACCTGCAAGGTTTTGGAACATTTCGACAGCTTTACGGCACGCATCACCAAGAGGTTTGTACAGCCTGGCATCTAGTGCGTCTGTCGGAATCTCGTCTGCTCGTGCGCCTACGTCCTGTCGAAACAGGTCGTCAAGCAACATGTCTGCAGCAGTGGAGAACTCGTCAATAACGACAGCTCCTACTTTGTCCAAGCCTTTGTCTTTGTTTGCAATCGCGTTAGCGATAACAGCAAAGTCAGAGAATGAATTGTACTCAGCACGTACGACATTCTTGAGAAGCTTGGGGTGGTTCTCAAGAGATACCCAACCTTCCTTTGTGTCGATGTACAGTACCTTCTGCTTGGGTTTGATTATTTGTTGTGCGAGCGCAACGGACAGGACGGTCTTGCCAGTACCAGGCTTGCCATAGAGCATTGCCATCAGGTTCTTGCTGACTTTTTCCGACCCAAGGTCAGTCATGCGCCCAAGGATTTCATCAAGGCGATTATTCATTGTTAGTTCCTTCAATCGTGGCGGGAGCGAACTCTCGCCGTTCACGTATCTTGTATTCAGTTTTCTTCATTAGTTCGACGTTGCCACCGACTAATTCTGTTGAGCAGATGTCACGGAACGAACAGGATTGGCACACCATTTTGTTGGCTGTGCGGTAAGCCCGCTTGTTCTGGTCATCAAGGCTAAGTTCTTTGAGTGCTTGTATCTCAGCTGCAACACCAAGCTGTTCCATAAAAGTATTCAATACACGCTCTGCGTTGGGCTTGAGAATCATAAAGTAGTTGTTGCCGTCAGCTGTAGGTGTCTTGACTTTGCGTGTCCGCAACATGTTGTAGGCACCATAAGCTACGTCGTACTCCAGCGCTCGCAACGCACCAATGTATTTGGGGATTTGTGGTTGCAAGTCTGTTTGTTCTGGTGTGTAAAAGTCGTACACAAACTTGTGGTCAATGACCACAATTCTGCCTTCGAGGTCTTTGACAATCATGTCCACAACAAATGGGTAGCTTGACTGGTTCTCTTCGTCGTACAAAAGGTTGAACTCTTTTTCGACAGCAAGTATTTGCCAGCCTTTACGCACCATAAATTCGTTAGCGAAGTAACCGTACTCTGGGTGAAACAAAGTGTCTTCGAGGCGGGCTCGATTGGCTGCATCTTCATAGCCTTCCCTGACTATTTCCTCATATGCATCACGAGCAGCAGCAACACCCGCCTCGAAGTTTTTGAGCTGACCTTCGGCACTGTCGTCAAGGTCGAGCAAGTATCGGTAAAAAGTTTCTAGTACGGCGTGCCCAGCTGTACCTGTGGCAAGCGAATTGCTTTGAGTAATGCGCTCAAGGCTAAGCCCGTAACCGTAATAGTGTTTGCGTCGGCACAGCAAATAGCTGTCGACTTCTGAGTGGCTTACGCTTGGCATTGTTAGTCAGCCTCCGACAGTTCGTTGATTAGTTCAACGTAGTTGCGTGCCTGGGAGTAGCTGGCTCGGACATCTTCTTCTGCCCTGTGCAACGAATCGCCTTCAAGTTTGAAACTAAAGTAACCCATGTCGTCGAAGAACATGCGCAACACACTGACGTCGAAGTGGCGATGCATCAGCACCTTGTCGAGGCGTGGCATGTATTCGTGAATAAAGCCACGGTCAAAGTGAACACTGGAGCCAGCAAGAATCACTGGCTCGTCTGGCTGTAACGCCATGAGAGGACGAAGGTCGTCAAGAATTTGGTCTTCAATGTCTTCAATCATCAACGTGTCGCCCTGCATCATCTCATCAATCAATCCGTTTTGTGTGTGCATTGACTGCACAAACAAGTCCTGCTTCATCAGCTCCCAGGTTGTTTTACTGGGCGTGACAATAGCTGACTGGGGCTGGGTAACCCATTCCCAGTTGTCCGCAATGAACCAGCCAACCTCAATAATCTCATCGCTGTCAGGGCTCAATCCGGTAGTTTCTAAATCAATCCACAGTTGCATTATCATCTCCGTCCTGTTACTAGCGTAACACTAATCGAGCGAAACATCCTTTGTCAATTTACGGCGTGTCGCCCACCATTTCTCATTTTCATTTATCTCTTCAGTTGTAGCTTTTGTCTCAGCATCGTGCTCTTTGTACTCCTCCAGCGGGACAAACGGCTCGTCAGCTGGCGGTCTCTCACCGTAATATTTGTTGTTCAGGGCGTGCCATCTGTTGTGACATGTAGAACAAATACGGTGTACGTTGTGGGGCGCATTGTTGATGACGTTCTTGTCAGGCCCATGGTGACGGTCACCCTTGTCGGGGCCTTTAGTTGGTTGAATAATGTTGCCATGACAACCGATGATTGGCTCAACGCCACCTCCCGCATACTTGAGTCCCGCCCACTCACACTTCATGTCCTTGAAAATTGGGTACATCATTGCAGCTCGCTTGCGACCTGTCGACGTGATGTCCTTGACTTCGCTGGGTTCAGCCATAGGTCTGCCGACACCCCGCTCAACTTCGAGAATCACGGGCTCGTCCTGGTGAGGCTCGTACAATCTCAAATGCAAACTTAGCCACGCTTCTTCGTACTTATCTGAATCAAACGTCACAATATCTCACCACTCTTCATTGCCTCACTCAAACTCTCCGCCGTCATCTCGTCAGTCATTGTATCGTTGAACGCCGACACCATCTGCTCTTTACGGTTGATTGTGTTGCTCATCCACGTGTCGATGCTCGCTGGCACCCTGTAAATGTACACGTCGTTCTCTCGCTCCTGACCAATGCGGTCTGTCCTCGCGTAAGCCTGGTCCCTCTTGCCTGGATTCCATTCTTCGTCGAGTATGTGCGTAACAGTTGCAGACGTCAGGTTCAGCCCCGTCCCACCAGTTTTGTAATTGCATAACACGATGTCCCATCTTGGCTCCTCACCCTTAGCTAGATAAAAGTTATCTTTGATTTCCTGTCGTAATTTCTTAGGTGTCGCACCTGTCAAAAGTGCCACACTCAATCCTTGTTCCTGCAATCTATCCTGTAAAGCCTCCAAAGCTGTACTGAACTGGCTAAACACAACCTGGCGGTGACCTTGCCCATGCAGTGCAACAGCCTGCTCCACAACAGCATCCATCTTCGCTGACTCTTGCACCTCAGAGCCGACAGAAAACACAACGTTACCGTCAACATCTTTTAGCTCAATGCCAGCAGGCCACACGTTTGCTTGGCGCTTGCGAGTAATCAACGCAATCAAATGCATAATTGTCATACCTTCACCGCTCTCCAACATGATGGATGCACGCTCCGACAGTTGGCGAATAATCTTGTACTGCTTCTTGTACGACTCCGGGTCGATGTCGACACGCACAATATGCTTGCGTTGTGCAGGCAACACGATGCCAGCATCCTCACGGTCACGAGCCAAAAACCTGCCAGCAATCAAAGGTTTCAAGTTGTTCAACTGACCATCACGAAATTCGACTTTGCCCGAGTGGTAATTCGTAATACAAAAAGACTGGATAAATTGCGACTTGCGAGCAAATAAAAGCGGGTCACACAAATGCAACAACGAATAAATATCCAAAGGCGAGTTCAGAATCGGTGTACCTGTCGTAAAACACAAGTTCTTCACGCTCTTTGTAGACAACCACTCATCCAACTGGTAATCGTAAACCTCACCAGTGTTGTCACCCTTGCGCCAACCACACGAAGGACACAAACGAGGCACCAACCGAGGCTTATACTTCGGGTCATACAAACCAGCAATAAAATCACCACACTTCGGACACTCATTATCAGCTTTGATAATCGTCTCCACATTCCGGAAATTAGACGTCGCCGTGTTCTTCAAATTGTGCGCCTCATCCACGATGATGCTGTCAATCTGCCAACCGACAAGCTTCGCCAACAAATCCTTATCCCTGCGCCAAATCTCAAAATTGACCACCACCACAGCCTCTTTTGCTCCCAGTATTTTGTCCATCTGGGCGTGACGGGTTTTAGGCGTCTTCTTGTACAAGTTGTACACCGTGCGGTGCGGTGCCAACGTCATAATCTCCCCAGCAAACTGGTCACAAATGTCAGCCTGGCAAACTACAAGAACCTTACGAGCTTCCACGAGGTCGAGCCATCCAATAGACTGTCGGGTTTTTCCCAAGCCCATGCCATCACCCAGAATCCATCGCCTCGCACCTGCACCAAATAAAACCCCACGCCACTGGAAGGGAAGTACAGCTCCAACATCAGCATTGCCATCGTGCCATACCTTGCCATTGGCTAACTCCCTGTACTGAGCTTCGAGATGCTCAACCTTACTGCGAACATCGTCTGCCTGCGCAAGAGAATCTTCCCTGCGTTGCTCAGCCTCCTCACGCTTACGTATCTCAGCAATCTCTTTGCGTGTCTTAGCTTCAGCCCTGTCAAGCTCATCAACTTCTTTTATTAGCTTAGCCAGCTCAGCACGTTTATCCTCAGCGTTTGCAAGGTAATAAGCACGCCTTGTTTGAGCGTCAGCAAACTCTTTACGTATGTTCATTGTTTATCTTTAGAATCCAAAATCTTCAACACCTCTTTGTGTCGTAAGTATGCGAACTGGTACGACAAGCGCGACTCACCAAGGCTTTGCTTGTTTTTCGTCTGCTCATACTTTTTTGCTATACGTGTATAGCGCTCTGCCTCCGCACGTAACTGTGCATCATCCATGTCATACAGGTCATCAACCCAGAAATCATCTTCGGGGTCAAGAAATCCCGTCAACAGCGTCATCTTCATTACCGCCTATCTTCGTGAACCAGTCAGGCTGGTCCGCATTGTCCTGCAAGTCACGACCCAACGACACCAGGTTCACACCTAGCGCTTCCAAAATCATGCCCTGCTTTGTTACTTCATCGAGCTGTCGTGTCTTATCCAAAGCTGTCAGCTCCATCAACTTCGGACGCACCTTACCCAACCATGTCACCCAACCCTCAGCGGGCTTATCACCCGACAAACGGATAATTTGACCTTGCAACTGTTCAGGCATGGCGAGATAGTAACGAGTAGGGTGACCTGGCTGTGTCGTTACACGGGCATCAGTTGTCACAACCTTTTTCACCGTGTTGTACGACTTACCTGTTCGCTTCGCAAGGTCAGGTATCGACAACGGTGCCTGTGACATTGCAAGTGCAAACAACACAGCCAGCTCCCTACGGTCAGTCTGTTTCATCTTGCTTCACGGGCACCAACGTGTCATTAGGACCAAGCTCATAGCCTGTCTCAATCACCAGCTCGCCTGAAATGTTTTCCGACACGTAAGCGTTTGGAAACAGAGTCAACACCTTCCGCATCAACTCATCAAACGTAGTCATGCGTCCTCTCCCTCCGGGTTCCAATGCTCAGCACAACCAACACACATGTGAATGTCGTAATCAAAATCTTGACCCCAATACATGTTGTTGCACTCCAAACAACGAGACACCATATGAATTGTCATGTTCTCAGTCCTAACTCGTCACATGCTCGCTCAAACTGTCGCTGGTCATGCCACTCATCAGGGTCATCCTCCAGCTCATCCTCCAACATGTCATCAGACATGATGGGATACGGGGGCTCGAACATCATGGCTCTACCTCCCGACCACTCCAACCATCCACCACAACAGTGCCAAGCTCCTTAGCCTGTTGAGTAGCTGTGGATAGGTTATGCACAAGTTGCAGTGTGCCGTCCTTTTGCTTCACGTACCACATCAGTTAGTGCTCGCTTTCAGTTGTCCACGTCGAGGCAGTCGAGCCACGAACTCAGCAATCAAAGCTGGCGGGTCAGTCAGCGACGTATCGCACGACGTCCAGTCCATACTGTCGAGGTCCCAAATGTCACCAAATGAACCTTCAGTAACCAGCGCTTCGAGGTACTCCAAAGCCTCACGGTAACGAGGACCACGGGGTTGCTTAGGCACCTGCAAAGTGAACCAGCGGGTGTAGTCAGCGACGGGGAAACCATCCTCTATGCCTCTGCCAAACACTTGCTCAGACTCATACCCTGCATCACCTGGATACACGAGGGGATAGAACGTCAAGTCAACGTGAGCGAACTGGCGCTCCGTATAAACGTTGATGTCGTAATCAGGTTGTGACAGTGTTGCCACAGTTTCAGTTATCAGTTGCATCAGTTGCTCCTTTGTATTGTCTTCCCAATCTTGTCTCAAGCCAGTAGCAGTCGTCACACAAACCACTGAAATGAGGCTCCATTGGCTCTTCACACAGTGTACACGTTAGCGTACTCATATCGCATCCTCCCACGCACACGCATTGCAATCAACATCCACCGTGTCGTGAAAGCCGTGATAGTACAAAGCTTTACGCTCCAGTGGCGTCCACTTGGCAATTGTTCCATCGGGGCGCGGGGTATACAGAGGCATACGGTCTTTCATTGTGTCACCCACTGCGAGTAAACATGACCAGCCTGCTCCACAACTGTCGTGCGAACAATGTCGCCACTAGCACCCTGCACAAGGCGCTTGGCTACGTTGTCAGCATCATCAGGGTCAGGGTACTCAGTGTGAAGCCAACCAATCACACCGCCATCAGTTTGATACTCAATCTTGAACATTACAACTCAACCTCCTCACCAGTCGAATCATTGACCACCAGCCACTTACCTGTCGGCTCATAGTCACCAACACCCTCAACGGGCAACTCATGCCAAGCGTTACGAGCGAACTCCAACGCCTCCTCAGCGGTGCCACTGAGATAAATAACTGTTTCATCCCAGCTAGTGAACTGCTGTTGTACTCTCCACTTCGCCATTACAATTACCGTCCTAACTTTTTCTTGTAATGAACCCGACGTATTTCGCCAGGTTTCACTGAGCGTACCATGCCCTTTTTGTCACGAACATCAAGCCACTCAGTCGTGTCGGTCACCACGTGGGCGAGGAACTTCACTCGACCAATACGTTGGACAGTCAGCTCTGTCCCCCGCTCCACGTGTCGACCATTAGCTGTAAACGTGTCGTGCTTAGTAATCTGAGTCATACCAGTCATCATCGTCACGATACAGGTCCTTTATCTGGTCACTAACCAGCTCAATCTTGCCAGTCAGACGCTCCACCAGGATGGTGAGGCGCTGAATCTCCTCACGCGCCTCACGCTTCTCCTGACGTAGCTGTTTGCGTAGGTCACCAAGGCGCTTACCCTCAGGCGAGTGCTCAAACTCGTCCATCAGTAATCTCCCCTTCCCAAATTGTGTAGGTCTCAATCTGACCCGTAGCCTCCAGCCATGACCAGAAACTATTGACCGTCAGAAACTGCGGTCCATCAAGACGATAAATACGTGTCGTCTCACCGTCCAGCTGTGTCTCAATCACTGAGGTAATCACAGGGTCACCTCCTCATCATCTGCCCAGTCCCAGATTGCCTTCTGGTGCCAGTACTTGCCCAGCTCGATTGCAGGGAACCTGTCCTCAATCCAGTAGCACTTCTCAACCCAGGTCACGCCTTCGTCGTCAGTCCAGACTCCGACAAACTCATCAACGTAGTGTTCGTTGACCAGCTCCCATATTGCAGTGCGGTCTGTCGTGGTGTACGTGCTACGCGGACGCCTGTGTTCTGTGTAGGCGACTTGGTAGCCGTAGCTCCAGCCCACCGGCACAATTTTTGTGGCGGTCAGCTTGAGGTAGGTGCCGTCAGGCACACCGTCATAGTGCACACTAACGTCCAGCGGTTTGCCGGTAACTATGTAACTCATTGTTTCGTCCTATCTGGTCAGTATCTCTGACCTAACATCAGACTAGCGTACTCGATTGAGTGTTGCAACTCCGACTTGCAAAATTGTGGGCGTGTCGCGCTCCGATACTAAACAAACACAGGGGACAAAATTTCAGCGACAAATTGCACAGTTGCACACTATAAATTTCCCCCCTAAGCTCCATCAAGGAGCTTATGGGGGAAATAAAGGGGAACAAACACAGTGCCCCACGCTCCGTGCCTAAGGGCACTACGCGGGGCACACACAGCAGACAGCACAGCATGACGACGATACAAACAGAATGAGGGGTATTTCGTCTCGTAATCGGTGGCGCGTGATGGTGCGTGATGCTGTTTTTCCATTTGATTCCTTAGTAGACATGAGAAAACCCCCGACAGTAGTCGAGGGTTTCTCACTTTTAGAGTTTATCCAAAAATTTCGTTTTTAGTTGCTTGCCGAAACCGTTTTTCGTCAAAGTTTGGGTTGTCCGTTTTCAGTTGTTCGCACAGAGCGTCTAAAAATAGGTTGTAAGCGACGCCTACTGTGTGGACGTTGATATCGATTCCCAATTGTTGGACTAGTTTTGCGAGTGCTTGGTAATGCTTCC
>Ga0070752_1003088_pt1 | contig 10319 bp, 12 predicted proteins | sample VirMetDEL_Aug_30_FD_77440 | JGI IMG/M metagenome (GOLD analysis project Ga0070752, IMG submission 77440) | Aqueous microbial communities from the Delaware River and Bay under freshwater to marine salinity gradient to study organic matter... | ecosystem: Environmental > Aquatic > Marine > Coastal... | reverse complement strand
CCTTGGCCAATTTGGCCGAACGAGTTGCGAACGAGCAGGTTCAGGCGCCAACCCTGATCATAGTGGGCGAAGTGGTGCGGCTTCGCGAGAAGCTTGCCTGGTTCGAAGGTACCAACGCCAAGGATCGATAGACGTGGTTGTCACACGCATTCACAGCAAGGTTGCTGCGAATGCGTCCATTGCCTTGCTATCAGTACGACCAAATCCCATTGCCAGACAACCGTTCACGATCATGCGCGCGATTCAGCTCAAGCTGCGGCCCCTTGGGTACGATGCCGTTGGCGTTGATATGCCGATGGCTCGCGTAGTAATGGCTTTTGATATGGGTGAAGTCGACAGTTTCCGCGATCCCTGGCCACTGATACAGCTCACGCAGCCAGTTCGACAGGTTCGGGTAGTCTTCAATCCGTCGTAGATTGCACTTGAAATGGCCGTGGTAGACAGCGTCGAAACGGACCATCGTAGTGAATAGCCGCCAGTCTGCTTCGGTTAGATATTCGCCGGTCAGATAGCGCCGCTGCGCGAGGCGCTGTTCAAGCCAATCCAGTTCGCCGAAAAGTTCGTCGAAGGCCGTTTCGTAAGCCTTCTGCGTGGTGGCGAAACCGGCACGGTAGACGCCATTGTTGACCTTCGGATAGATCCGTCCGTTCAGGCTATCGATCTCGGCCCGCAGCGGCTCGGGGTAGAGGTCCAGCGTGGAGCCGGTCAATCCGTCGAATGCGCTGTTGAAGATGCGAATCAGCTCGGCCGATTCGTTGTTTACGATGCGTTGCTGCTGTCGATCCCAGAGCAGCGGAACCGTTACACGGCCGGTGTAATTCTCATCATCGGCGGTGTAGCGCTGGTGCAAATACCGCAGGCCGTCCAGCGCATCACCACTGGATCCGGTGTGCTGATCGAACGTCCAGCCTCGCTCTGCCATCAGCCAGCTGACGACCGAAACGTCAATCAGCGAGTCGAGCTGTTTGAGCTTGCGATAGATCAGCGTGCGGTGCGCCCATGGGCAGGCGAGCGACACATAGAGGTGATAGCGGCCGGCTTCAGCCTTGACCGCCTGCTGACCTTCCGGGCCGGGTGAGCCGTCCGCGGTGATCCAGTCGCGTCGCTGGGCTTGCTCGCGCTGAAATTCGCCGTCACTGCTGTTTTCGTACCAGCGGTCCTGCCACTGTCCATCGACCAAGAGCCCCATGTTTGCCTCCTCACGCTTTTAAGTTAGGGGCAGTTTAAGAGGCAAGGTTCGATGGATAGGTTGCAATGTCGGGTCAAACCCATCACTCAGCTCGATTGATTGCGCTGCGCCCAGTAATGCTGCGCCTGCATGAACGCCGCTTCGCGCGGTTGACCGAGGCCCCGCAAGGCCAGCGCCATGGTTGCGACGATCGCCAGTTCGCCATAGGCATTCTCGCCGCCTTTCCAAACGTCCAACAGTTGCTGCGGATCAAGCTGCGCCGGTTTGACGTGACGCTGTGGTGAAAGCGCTGGCCAATCTTCGTCCCAGGTTTCGCCAGCGCTAGTGCCGTATAGATGTGCGATTCCGTCCGGGTTGACCTCAATCTCGCCACCTTCACCCTTGATGACGATGGCCGTGTCGCCGAGCAGGCGGCTGGCCTCGCGATGATTGGCCTGGTATCCGGGGTGAAAGATGCTTTGCAGGCCGCAACGTGCACCCAGAGGATTGAGGATGCGTGCCAGTGAGTGAATCGGCGAACGCAGCCCGAGAATGTTGCGCTGGTCGATCATCCGCTGCAAGCCGGGCATCCAGGCGCCGAGCGACATAAAGGCAAGGTTGGCGCTGTCTAGGGCTGCGGCGGCGGCAGTCCAATCCTCGCAACGGGTGATTCCAAGCAAATCCAGCTGTTGCTCGGTGTACATCCGCCCTGCCGTGTGGGCGCCACCACCATGCATCAAAATGCGGATGCCGTTCGCTGCCAAGCATTTCGCTGCAAGCAGATACCAAGGCAGGTGGCGTTTCTTGCCGGCATAGGTAGGCCAGTCGATATCCACGGCAATAGCCGGCGCGTGCAGGCGTTCACGGACGGCCTCGGTGAAGCCGGCGAGCTCTTCCGCGCTTTCTTCTTTGTGTCGCAGCAGCATCAAAAAGGCGCCGAGCTGCGTGTCTTCGACCTTGCCGTCGAGCAGCATGCCCATCGCTTCGCGAGCTTCCTCACGGGTCAGGTCGCGGGCGCCGCGCTTGCCTTTACCAAGGATGCGGATGAAGACGGCGAAAGGATGTTCGGCAGGGGTGACCAGGCTCATATGCAGTTGCTCGGTTTCGGCAGCCCCGCCAGCTTTGCGGCGAGCTTGGCAGGGGTGCCTTTGAATAGACGGTTCAGGTGCAAGCTGTTGCCCTTTTCCGGGCCGAGTTTCAGTGCTGTGTATTTGATCAGCGGGCGCGTCGCCGGCGAGAGCTGGAATTCACGGTAAAACTCGCGTAGCAACCGCAGGATCTCCCAGTGCTCGGCTTCCAGATTCACCCCCTCGGCCTGGGCTAGGGCTTCGGCGACGGGTTCGCTCCACTCGTCCAGATCGACCAGAAAACCTTCCTGATCGATGGCAATGCTCCCGCCATTTACGATCAATGTGCTCATAACCAGGAATTGGTCCGTGCATAGCGGCAGCACAGTTCGACGAAACCCGGATAGCTGACCAGTCGCAAGCGCTCAGGCAGATTGCCGAGGCCGCGCGCGGTGACGTCTTCTTCCAGTGCTAACAGCGCCACGCTGTCGGGCATCAACTCCAGCGCATGACGTTGGGCTGTGCCGCCCTGCAGGGCGTAGACGGCGTCGCCGCTTAGCAGTAGACCGTCATCGGACGCCAGGAGGCGCAGGCAACTGGCCAGGCGACTATCCGCAAAAGGGGAATGCGAAAGCAGATGTAAAGTGGCCATCAGAGGGTAATCACATGGTCGTAGCGGTTGATAAGGGTGCTCAGGCCGACGTCATCGAGCACCTCCACCGGCAGCGATAAGGCGGCCTCGTCCAGCCCGCGTTCGCTGAGGCTGCGTTTGGCTGCGAACAGCGAGTCGACACCAAACATCGGCAGCGCTTGCAGATTCGCTGTCAGGTCCTTCTGCTGCAGTTTTGCTGCGTGCTGCGCCGGGGCAAGCTGGAACACGCCATCATCGAGAAACAGTAGCCCCAAGGGCAGCTCGAAGGCGCCGCCGGCCAGCACGATATCCAGGGCCTCACGGGCCGTGGGACCGGACCAAGGCGAGTGCCGGCTAACAATTAACATCGAGCGCGCCATCAATGACCTCCAAAGCAGACCAGGCGATCAGCCTGCTGGGTGGCTTCGTGCAATTGGCCAAGACCCGACAGCTCCCAGCCTGCGGCAAGATTTGCCGCAGGACGTTTGTGCCGTTTAGCCTCTTGTTCATCCAGCACACCCCGGCGCAAACCAGCAGCGATACAGACGACACCGTCGAGCCGGTGAGTACCGATGAAACGAGCCCATTGCTCGCCAATATCGAGTTCGTCCTGTGCGGCCACCAGATTGGCTGAGGCGCTATGCACGCCGTCCTGGTAGAGAAATAGTCGGACGATCTCATGCCCGCCCGCAAGCACCGCCTCAGCGAAGCGCAACGCACGTCGCGAAGCAGGGGAATGGGCAGGTGAAAACAGGGCGATGGCGAATTTCATGAGACACCGTTGAATTACTGACCGACATGATACGCCAGCTTCCAAAACGAAAAAGCCCGCCGAAGCGGGCTGATTCATGCGGCAACTGTCAGTCGTCGCCACCCATGATGCCCATCAACTGCAGCAGGCTGATGAACAGGTTGTACAGCGAAACGTACAAGCCGATCGTGGCCATGATGTAGTTGCGCTCGCCACCGTGGATGATGGCGCTGGTCTGGAAGAGGATGCAGACCGAGGAGAACAGTACGAAGCCGGCGCTGATCGCCAGTTGCAGGCCGCTGATCTGGAAGAAGAAGCCCGCAACCATCGCACCCAGCAGGACGAAGAACCCGGCGGTGATAAAGCCGCTGAGAAAGCTCATGTCCTTACGGGTGATCAGCACAAAAGCCGACAGACCGAAGAACACCAGCGCGGTCATCGACAGCGCTGAGGCGATCAGCTCACCACCGTTGGCAGTGCCCAAGTACATGTTGAGGATCGGGCCGAGCGTATAGCCCATGAAGCCAGTCAGCGCGAAGGTGGAGAGCAAGCCCCAGGCCGAATTGCGCAGCTTGACCGTCAGGAAGAACAAGCCGTAGAAGCCGATCAGCACGACGAAAATGTTCGGGTAGGCCGCGTTGGCCTGCATGGCCATGTAGGCGACCAGAGCGCTGAAGCCCAGGGTGATGGCCAGAAGGCCGTAGGTATTGCGCAGAACGCGGCCGACTTCCTGTTGTTCAACCTGCGTGTGCGTAGATGCGTATTGTTGCTTGAGCATGGCGCCACTCCTGTAAATGTATTCAGCCAGAGGTGAATTGCTTCGGATCATAGCAGAGCTTTTGTTTCGGCCTCATAACAGAGTTTGACAGTGTGTTTCGTTCCGGTACTATTGCGCCCGCTCTCTAGCGGAGCAGTGGCAGAGCGGTTGAATACAGCGGTCGCGAAAACCGTCGAAGGGAAACTCTTACATGAGTTCCTATCTTCGGCTAAGCCTAGAAGCATGCCATGAGGTGAAGCAGTAGCAAATTTGGAGGGTTGGCAGAGCGGTTGAATGCACCGGTCTTGAAAACCGGCGAACGTTAATAGCGTTCCCAGGGTTCGAATCCCTGGCCCTCCACCAAATCGTAAGCAAAGGCCCCGAATTTCGGGGCCTTTGCTTTCTTGGCGCAAAAAGACCGCTGCTCGCCAACTGAGACGATCCCTTTGGCTTGGGGCTGAAGCAACCAGGTGTACGACAAACTGCACCGGCAAACAAAAACCTGACTGTGCTTATTGCCGTGCTGGCAACCTGCCTAGAATGATCGGTCCCACTTCCCGCTCGGGTCTGTCCATGTCTTCGCGCCGCTTTCCGTTGCTGCTCGTGGGCGCATTCCTCGCGCTCTATCTGATCTGGGGCTCCACCTACTTCGTGATCAAGGTTGGCGTGCAATCATGGCCGCCGATGCTGCTTGCCGGATTGCGATTCGTCATTGCTGGCAGCCTGATGTTCGCTTGGCTGCGCTGGCGCGGTGTACCTGTGCCGACAGCGAAGGAGTGGCGGTCGTGTGCCATCGTTGGCTTTCTGTTGCTCAGTTGCGGCAATGGCGGTGTGACTCTCGCCGAGCACCTTGGCGTGGCGTCGGCGGTGGCGGCGCTGGCCATCGCCACGGTTCCCCTGTTTGCACTGTTATTCGGACTGATCTGGAACCAGCGCACTACCGGGCTGGAGTGGGGCGGCATTTTGCTAGGGCTGATCGGGATCGGCCTGCTCAATCTCGGCCACAATCTGCAGGCGAGTCCGCTGGGCGCGGTACTGGTACTGCTCGCGGCGGCGAGTTGGGCCCTCGGTTCGATGTGGAGCCGGCATCTCAACCTGCCGGGTGGTGCCATGGCCAGCTCGGCGCAGATGCTGGCGGGTGGAGTGGTGTTGTTGTTTGGCAGCGCCGCAAGCGGTGAGCGCATGCAGCAGATGCCCGATCTCGCCGGCTGGTTTGCCCTCGCTTACCTGACGCTACTCGGCTCCATCGTTGCCTTCAGCGCCTACCTTTATCTGCTCAAGCATGTGCGGCCCGCTGCGGCGACCAGCTACGCCTACGTCAATCCGGTGGTTGCGGTGCTGCTGGGTATCACCTTCGCCGACGAGCGGATCGGTACGGTGGAATGGCTGGCGATGACGGTAATCGTCAGTGCGGTGGTGTTGATCGGGTTGCCGCAGTGGCGTAGACCGAAAGCGGCTGTTGCAGCGAAGCCTGTTTGATTGCGAATGCCGCGGTCGCATCGCAGTTGTATGATGAGTGCCGCTTTACCGAGATCGAAACCGTTCGCTTGTGGGTCATAACCCATTGAAAGGTACACGGCGGGTTGCTCCTGCCCGCACCGGGATGTCGCTGCTCCGGCGCAGTCATCTTCAATTTGCGTTTCATCACCTCAACAGGCGTACCGATGCCCGCTGCGAAAACACCTGCTGCCAACGACACCTTTTTCATTTTGTCGCTGGTGGTCTTCAACTTCATTTCCTTCATTTCCATTGGTATCCCGCTGGCGTCGCTGCCGGGTTATATCCATGAAAGCCTCGGCTTCAGTACCGCCATTGCGGGCATCGTGATCGGTGCGCAATACCTGACCACCTTGCTCTGCCGTCCCCTTGCCGGGCGGCTGGCGGATGAGCGTGGCGCGAAAAAAACTGTGCTGATCGGCATGGCGTCCGGCCTGGTTAGCGGCGTGTTGCTAGTGATCTCGGCCTTGCTGGAATCCTGGCCAATGGCGAGCATCAGCGTGATGCTGGCGAGCCGGTTGATTCTTGGCTTCACACAGAGTCTGATCGGTATTTCCGCAATCACCTGGGGCATTAGCCGTCTGGGACCGGAAAGCACTGCGCGGATGATTTCATGGAACGGCGTCGCCGCTTATGGCGGGGTCGGTATCGGCGCACCACTGGGAGTGTTCTTGGCCCAATCGCTGGGGTTGTGGAGCCTGGGTGTGGTGACCATGCTGTTGGCCGCAACCGGATTGGCGCTTGCCTGGCGCAGAGGCGATGCGCCGCTCAACCCCGGCGAACGCTTGCCGTTCGCCAAGGTGCTCTGGAAGGTGGCACCGCCTGGTGTCAGTCTGGCGCTGGCGACCATCGGTTACGGAACGCTGACCGCTTTTATCGCGCTGTATTACGACGCACGCGGCTGGGAAGGCGCGGCCTGGTGTCTGACTGCCTTCGCCTTTGCTTTTATCGGAACACGCCTGCTATTCCCTAACTTGATCAATCGGGTAGGCGGCTACTCGGTCGCGGTGATCTGTCTGGTGGTCGAAATTCTTGGACTGGTCATGCTCTGGCTCGCCGAGGCGCCGGGTATTGCGCTGGCCGGATCAGCCCTGACCGGGTGCGGGCTATCTTTGCTCTATCCAGCGCTGGGCGTCGGCGTGGTTTCCCGGGTAGGGGTCGCCAACCGCAGCTCGGGGCTCAGCGTCTTCGCCATGTTCTTCGATCTGGCGCTGGGGCTGTCCGGTGCAATCATGGGGGTGTTGGCCGTCTACATCGGTATGCAGAGCATCTTCCTCGGCGCAGCGCTGATGGCTGTCGCCAGCTTGACGATCGTTTGGATGCTACTGACGCGGGAACGCAAGGCGGAGGCTGGTTAGCGCGGCTCGATGGCGGGTGCCGTTGATTCGTCACTGGCTTGTGCACAACCCGATATCGAATGACGCGCGCCTGGCTAGCGCGGCGGCGCTTGGTCGGTAGTTGCGCGTGTCGCGGTCTAGCTTTTGCTTCCAGAATTCCAGCGGCTGCTTAACGCTGAGATCGGATTGCTTGACCAGCTTTTCCAGGGTTTTGCTGCTCATACGGCCTCCAAAAGCTCAATCGAGTGGTTGGTGGTCCTTCGGGTGGTCCTTGGAATGATTCGCGTCCTTGCGCCAGCCTTCGCGGCTTTCCATAGAGCTGAGATTGACTGGGGCGAGTTACAGCTTGTTGACAGTGTCGACATGATTCTGGAACCCGATGAACGGTCCGTCCGGTATTCAGTGGCGCGCTTCTTTGGTTCGCCATGAGACTGCAAACATATATATATGGCGTAAGCCTGATGGCAGTTGGTTTTGCCGTTTCGTTGCTATCGAAACGCAACTACTATGCAGCATGCTCTTCTTTTGATTGCAGTCGCTTCGCTTGTTGTTTCTTCAAATAACCGTTCATCGTCGATTGTAACTTTCGTCGAACTCTTACGAGCTTATTGCCCTCCGAGATAGTGAGGCGGTTGTAATGCAGTCGCCAATTCTTAAGCACCACCAAAGTAATTGGAGTGATCTCATGTCGAATGATAAGAGCGGAAATCCAGGTAACTTCGCAAATGATCGCGAAAAGGCTTCCGACGCTGGTCAGAAAGGCGGCCACAACAGCGGTGGTAATTTCGCTAACGACCCACAGCGCGCTTCCGAGGCTGGCAAAAAAGGTGGCGAGAACAGCGGCGGCAACTTTGCTAACGACCGTGAGCGCGCCTCTGAGGCGGGCCAGAAAGGTGGTCAGAATAGTGGAGGTAACTTCGCCAATGATCGCGAGAAGGCTTCCGAAGCCGGCAAGAAAGGCGGCCAAAACAGCCACGGCGGTGGCCGTAGCTCCTAATATTCAGTGGTATACCTGAAGTTAGGTAAAAAGCAGGGCCCGTGAAAGCGGGCCCTGTTTTTTTGTGGATAATTATAGTGACTGTCGGAGTGCTAACGATACGCCGCAGCCAACAAAGCCTATCCTTCTTGCGTTTCGGTTTAATAATTTCTGCTACATGTCGCCGATGATGACTGGCTCGAGAATTAATATAACGATTGCCATAACTTCATTGCTATTGAAATAACATGGCGCGCTTGCAGAGCCCGTCTCATATGAAAACTTTTGAGCGACCGGCTTACGAGTCGGTGAAATGCCGTTTCCCGATATTTGTGAACTCGCGGAGCGATGCGTGGCCGAAACAGATTGATACAACAACGCACGCAGGCATATGGCTCAGATTTTTCCGCGTTCGGCTGACATGTGGCTGCGTCTGGCCTTGTTCATCCTGTTTGGTGGGATGGTGGCGGTGTTTGTGTCGCTGGTCGTGCTGGATCGCTCGGATTACATCACGGGCAAAGGCTGGTTTATCCAGCAGCCGGTGCCGTTCTCGCACGAACATCACGCCGGCGCGCTGAAAATCGATTGTCGCTATTGCCATGACAGCGTCGAAGTCAGCTCTGTCGCCGGCCTACCACCGACCTATACCTGCATGAGTTGCCATTCGCAGATATGGACCGGAGCGGACATGCTCGCCCCGGTGCGTCAGAGCCTGGCGCAGGATAAGCCGCTGCGTTGGAATCGCGTCAGTGAGCTGCCGGACTACGTTTATTTCCATCACGACGTGCATGTGAATGCTGGCGTTGGCTGCGAGACCTGTCATGGCCAGGTCGACACCATGCCGCTGATGAGCCGAGCAGAGACGTTCACCATGAGCTGGTGCCTCGATTGTCATCAGGACCCGGCGCCACGGCTGCGCCCGCGAGACGCCGTGGTCGAGATGGGCTGGACCACCAAGCAAGATCGCCGCGAACTTGGCGAGCGCCTGATAGAGGAGAACCACATCGAGACGCAAAACCTGACTGACTGCTACATCTGCCACAGGTAACTCAATGGATCGCATCCCGCTCGACTACGCCGCAATCCGCCAACGCCTGGAAGGCCAGCACGGGCCGCTTTACTGGCGCAGCCTGGAGCAGCTGGCGGACGAGCCGGCATTCGCCGAATTCGTCGAAGCGGAGTTCCCGGGTATCGCGCCGGCCATGGACCGCCGTCGCTTTCTACAATTGATGGGTGCCTCGATGGCCATGGCCGGCCTCGCCGGTTGCGGGCAGGAACCTGAGCATGGCGTGCCCTATGTCATGCAACCGGAAAAGGTCATTCCCGGCGAGACGCGCTGGTATGCCACGGCGGTCCCCTTCGCCGGGTACGCGCAACCGGTATTTGGCCGTACCCATGTCGGTCGCCCGACCAAGCTTGAAGGCAATCCCGAGCACCCGGCGAGCAGGGGCGCCGCGACCGCTTTTACTCAGGCAGCAATTCTCCAGCTGTACGACCCCGATCGCTCCCAAGCGCCGCGATACCAAGGGCGCAGCACGACATGGAGTGCCTTTCAGCGCATCGCGTTCGAACGCGCAGCCGAATGGGATGCCAACAACGGTCGCGGCCTGCATCTGCTGATGGGCGCGAACAGCTCGCCGACTCTGCAACGCCAGTTCACGGCGCTGCTGGAACGTTGGCCCGAGGCTCGGCTGTACCGCTTCGAACCATGGGCCGGCGACGCTTATGCCGCCACCGAGCGCGCGACGGGCCAGGCGCTGGAAACGCATTACCGCTTCGAACGTGCCGAATGGGTGCTGAGCTTCGAACACGACTGGCTGGGTGCAGGCCCGAAGGAGCTCCCGCAGGCCCGCGCCTGGAGCGAGCGCAAGCGACGTGCCGCGCGAGGCGAGGGTGAGGCGCGATTGTTCGTTGTCGAGTCGCTGTCGACCGTGACCGGGGCGAAGGCATCCGAGCGCAGACGCGTCGAGCCCATAGCGCTGCGAGATTACGTTCGGGCGCTGGCTGCGACGCTTGGCGAGGGTGAAGCGCCACCGCTGCCGGACGAGGCGCAACGCTGGATCGAAGCGCTTTCCCACGAGCTGCAGGCACGCCGCGGTCGCTGCCTGATCACTGTAGGCGAGTTCGCGCCGCTG
>Ga0070752_1003086_pt1 | contig 10324 bp, 12 predicted proteins | sample VirMetDEL_Aug_30_FD_77440 | JGI IMG/M metagenome (GOLD analysis project Ga0070752, IMG submission 77440) | Aqueous microbial communities from the Delaware River and Bay under freshwater to marine salinity gradient to study organic matter... | ecosystem: Environmental > Aquatic > Marine > Coastal... | reverse complement strand
TGGGCTACTGGCGACGTACCGCCAGCTTCTGGCGCCATGCCTACACCGCCAACGTCGCCATGATGAGCGCCGGTTTCCTCTTGATGGGTTACCAGCTCACTGGCCTGATCGTCTCTCAGTAAGGAATTCTCAGCATGTTCAATACCCAGCTTCCGACTCAAAGCGAATTGCCTACCAGCGGCCAACTGCTGCGCTCCACCGTAATTGCCGTGGGCGTTGCCGCCGCCTTGCTGGTCACCGTGGTGATGCCTTCGGAGTACGCCATCGACCCAACAGGCGTTGGTCGCGTACTCGGCCTGACCCAGATGGGCGAAATGAAGATAATCCTGGCCGAAGAAGCGGCTGCGGATGCAGCGGTTCAACCCGCTGCGGCCCCCGTTGTGCAAGCCCCCGCGCCTGTTCAGCCGGTAGCTCAAGAGCAAGTCGCGGCAGCGGCTGTGGCTGAACCAGAAGCAGAACCTCAGCCAGCCCTGAAGTCTGACGAGATAACCGTCACCCTGAAGCCGGGCGAGGCCAGTGAAATCAAGCTGGAGATGCTCAACAAGGCCACCGTCAGCTACGAGTGGACAACCAATGGCGTACCGGTCAACCACGACACTCATGGCGAGCCTTACAACGGCCCCAAGGGCTACTACCACAGCTACAGCAAAGCCAAGCAGATCAAGGGTGACAAAGGCGAGTTCACCGCCATCTTCGATGGCACTCATGGCTGGTTCTGGCGCAACCGCAGCAACAGTGACGTGACCATCACGCTGAAGACCAAGGGCGAGTACCTGAGCGTCAAACGCGTTATCTAAGGCAAAAAGCCCCTGCGTCATCCGGCGCTGGGGCTTCTACTTTCATGATCGAAATACAAAGGATTACATGATGAAAAGCACAACTACCCTGAGTCGCTCCCTGCTGTTGGTTTGTCTGCTTGGCCTGCTGTCGGCCTGTGGCGGCGGCGAGCCGGAAACCCAGTCCGAAGTTGAAAGCCACGGTCACTCTCACGACTAAGAACTAAAACGCGGTGTTGTCACGCGCAAGGAGTCTACTTGCACGTGACAATCAGCAAATTCCCCTTCTTCTCGGCTACCGCTGCATCATGCACCTCAGGTGTGACTGCTTTTGGCCGGTAGCTGCCACTGGCAATCAACAATTTTCATGATTAGAGGCAGGGATAATTCAAATCTTGGCTACGACTGCCGGTGCTTATACTTCCTGGCGGAGTTAGAGCAGGTTGAGCCATGGACGGGCCGACAGGGTACGACAAGCCTCGACCTTACCGCCAAAGCACTGCTCCACGGGGTGGATGAATTCAGCTGATGTGGTGTAGCGAATAGGCTTCCCGTCTTGGTTGAAGATATCGCCACCTATTGCCTTGAGTAGTGCGTGGCCTGCGACAACGTCATGGGGCGAGACGGGGTATAACGAAACGCCTGCGGCCCCATCACCAGTTGCGACTCGAGCAAGCCGATAGGCGATGCTAGGTATCGGTTCGCAGATTGCGGGCGCGCATAGAATGTCGTTCTCCGCACGCTTGGAGGCTGCTGCCGAACTGACAAAGACAACTGAGCCTTGAAGGACGCGATTCACACCGCACGGCTCTATGGCTTGGCCGTTACGAAGGAGCGATCGCATTCCCTGCTGCCAAGCAATACAGTCCGGCCCACGAGGAGTCGCTGGTGCGTATACAACGCCAAGCACCGGTTCTCCTTCATCCAGAAGCCCAACCGAGACTGCGGAGCCAGATCGTCCAGCGAGAAAGTCTGCAGTTCCATCATTGGGGTCAACAACCCAACAATAGCGATGCCCGGTCTGATGGCGCCCTGTCTCTTCCCCTACGAAATCACAGCTTAGAATCTGCTCTAGCCCTCGGCGCAGGACGACCTCGATCTCTAAATCGACCTCGGCTTTGTAGCCACTTCCACGCGGCCCACCCGGCCTTTGAAGCTCAGCGAGGATGAAAGCTCCAGCTTCAATCACCAAGTCGGTAACTCGGTAAACAATCCCGGCTTCGAGCATTAGCTTTCATCTCTGGGTGAGGTTTGACCAAAGTTGTCCAGTTCCTCCTGAACGTCATCAAACATCGTGTGCACTAGCCGCTCGCGGCGAAGACCTGAAAGGCATCGACCAAAACATCCAGAGCAAAGTACGACTTTGTAGCCCTCCCCAGAGTAGAGCGGACTCGAGACAAGAGCGCCACATGGCATGTCCTTGGTGCTCACGACAGGAGCATCGCAGACACTACAGAGTTGAATTGGTGTGCTCATAGTGCGTTCACTCGCTGTAGGGGAGGCCAGTCTCAAGCTCTCTGCAATGCACCTTCAGGCGCCCTGAGAACTATCCCGAATGGGTGTAAGCACTAAATCCTTCCCGACAAGCTCGAGGTTTAGCTTGTCTCCAAGCCGCAATCCCATTGCCTCAAGCACCTCTGGAGGAATCTCCACGATCAAGTCGCCGCTACCATCACCTGCGTCGTGGCAAACCGCAGTCCTGTTCGTGTCGCTCATGCATTGCCTCCGGTTTACGGGCGAATGCTATAGACAATGTCATCGCGCACTTTCTTGTAGCGACCAACGCCAAGCAGGACGTAAATGGTGCTCCTGGTCTCGAAAAAGCCATCGCCTTCATACCTCTGCTGCAAGGAGCTCCTCACCCAATAACCCGGTGGAAAACGTCCAGCTGAGTCTTCGACTACTTCATTAGCGTGGATAAGCCGAGCTACGAATCCGTCAGCTTCAATTTGCTGACGCGCTTCATCCGACATCTCTAACTCGACGAGAGTCCAGTTCTTGACCAGGCAGTACTGCTTCTTTGTATTTCGCCTGTGTAACTCGTGCACGATTTCGTCCCGGCTCAGATCGGTGCCGTTGATTGTGGGAGCTTTGCCATACAGGAAATCTGCGATTTCGAGTGCTTTTTGGTTTCCACTAATGTCCAGAAATTCGAGCTTCATGGCGTATCTCGTAGTGATTTGAAAGGCATCTAGTGAAGCTGTCTGGATGTCATAACGATGCTCGACTTCATCAGGCGCTGAAGAGCCATAAGCGAGGGGAGTCCAACGTGCCGCTTAAAGGTAACCACGACGTACAATGAGTTGACTGTTTTTATAAGCCATCGGTCGTCACTACGGCGCAGGCCGATGATGTCGGATGTTCGTATTAGATGGCCGTCGGCAAACCGCCCCGTACTTTCCCTTCGGGCATGTTGATAGCTGATCCCAACAGCGGCGTTAGCTATCACAAACGCATCTACTAGAAAGCCCGTCACCGGAACCGGATAGCTCGACTTCAAAGCATAGGCCAGCTGTCGTTTTGCATAAGGCGAAATCGACCGATGTTTCTCTGGAATCAAGGTCGTGTTCAACATGTGTGCTCGAGTCAGCTGAGATTTGTGTAATACACGGTTTTCTGGTTTGTCAGCTCCAGAATTTCAGCTGGCGTCCGCGAAGGGTCGTAGTAGTTCTTACCTTCATGCGTCACATAGATATGGATCAGCTCGTTGTCGACTGATCTGGCTATGTCAATTTGTCTGATAGGTTCAAGCAGCCACCGTCCCGCGCCGTTCATCCACGCTGGGCTCATCAGCTGAAGCTCGCCGATGCGTGCATCAGGAGTTTTCAAGTTGGCCATTTCAAGGAAAGTAGTCAGGTCATTGGGCATGACGGTCTTTGTGTATTCAATGCCACCCTCTGTCACCTTCACCGTTGCGTGAAGCCACGGGCTCGAGATTTCGCGCTCAACGAGCCTCCAGTGATGATGGTCGGGCCCATACACGGGCGCTAGGTTGTAGTAGGCGCTCTCGTGGGTTTTGAACATTAGACAGCTCCGGATAATGAGTGCAATACCTTGTAGTGCAATTGCACTCATTCTGGCTCCATCCTTCCTTTTGTGCAATGGGAAGATTGGGATGGAGTACAGGCAGGCGCTGGGCTTGAGCTTGCGGAGAGTTCGCAAAGCTCGCGGGCTCACTCAAGAGGCGTTCACGTCCGTCAGCAGCCGGACGCACATGTCGGAGCTCGAGAGAGGAGTGATAGGGATTACGGTCGAGAAGCTGATAGAGATAGCCGAGGTAATGGGAGTGCATCCCCTCACAGTGCTACTCGACTCGTTCAGTAGCTACGAAGGAGTGATGCCAGAGAAACTTTTAGAACAAATTGTCAGAGAGCATAACGAGCTTAGGGGTGGTTAAAGGCTCGATCAGGTCGTCAGTTTGCGAAGCTTTTATCGCTCATCTTTATGCCGCAGGAAGCCTGGCTAGGTCGAGGCGCCAGAGACCGTGCGCCTGGGGTTTGAGCGTCAATCTCGCCCGGCTGACGCATTTATCAAGGAGCTGTCTACCGGCAGCTTCTTGCCGTTCAGAGGCTGTCGTATCAGGCAGGAAGCGTCGCCTATTCACTGAGCCAGCATGTGAGCGGGCTCAATCTGCGGAATATTCGTGCCTGACCTTTCTGCGTGCGTAAGAGCCCTACTTGGTGGCCTTCTTCTCAGCGAGCGGCAAAGGCTTGTCGAGGTCTGTCAGGGATAGACCTCGACGGGTTGCGTTGTGCGCCCAGCGGACGAATTGCTCAAGCAGTTGATTGTTTTCAAGCGTAAGGCGCTCTACGCGCCTCTCTAGTTCGCGTACCCGCTCTGCGGAGAGGGACATGGCGACATTGCCATAGCCGCCGCGAGGGGCGCTCTCATGCACCCTGTCTTTGGCCAGATCCCAGGCTGCTTTAATCCTTGGCTGACGCAGCATGGCCACCTTGGTGTAGGTGTGTCCTATCTCTACTGCCAGCACGGCTAGATAGCGATCCCAGGTTAGCTTGCCTGACCATCCATCAAGCAGCAGGACAGCCTTCTCAATGTCTTTGTCGGTGAGCTTAGGGGCACCCATTTAGAAGAACTCCAATTCAAGCAGGGTGTTCAAGTCGTCAGCAGATTCATCGTCAGGCTCAACGGCGTTGACTATACGTACCGCCTGAGCAAGCCCAGTCTTGGACTGAGAGTGCTCAGGAGGGGGAAGTGTGATGAGCGTGCCATCCGGGGTATCAGGGTCTGTCAGGAGCTCCAGGACAAGCCTCCAGCGTTGCAGGCGGCCTTCGTTGTGCTTGATCCAGCGGGATGCCCCAGGCTCCCCGTTCGCCAAGGCTTGCAGGGCCATCTGGAGGGCTTTCTCATGGATCTCCGTCTGGTATCTCGCCTCAGCCAGATGCTTCGGTTCCCCTTTCACCACGGCATGTTCTCCGCACATGGTGCAGTCCTTGTCCTTCGGGCAAGGCGTCAGCGCGTAGTCGTGTCGGCAGATGCCGTACCGGGTGCTATGGATGGCTCCCAGTTCGATCTTGAGGGCCTGGCTCTGCGTTAGGCCGTTGTTCTCGGCCATGGCCCTAGCTTTATCTGCGATGGGCCCTTGCACGCTCAATTCAGGAGCGTTATCGCCGAGCTTGGTGTAGGCCTCAATGAAGGCTTCCTGTGGCAGATGGTCGTACCAGGCGTTCTGGGTGATGTGCTTGCGTCCAGACCAGAAGGCAATCAGGGATTCCGACAGGTGCTTGGACTGGGCCAGGGTGTTCAGCAGGTGCCTGAACTGGTGCGTCGTGATGGCGATAGGGCTGCCATCCTTGTGCGTCATGCCATTGCGCGAGAACACTGTCACCCCGCCTGGGTTGGAGCCTAGCTGGTTGTTCAGCATGTTGGTGGTAATGGTTGAGGGCACGTTCATGAAGGCCTCTACGTTCGGCCTTAGAGCGTGCTCAGGGATCAGGAACAATGCCTCATGCCACATCAGGCCTGATTCCCCATCCAGAATCGGGAACGTGGCTGGCAGCTTTGCAAGAACGGTTTGCTCCAGGGAGTCCCAGCTGAACAGCGATGTCCCCCTCGCGCCGCTCAACTCATCCACGCGCTCAGGATCATGGGTTTTCTGGCCCAGTGGTACAAGGCCAACCCTTCTGGCATGGCCGCTTTGGATTGTGGTTTTCCTGCCCAGGATCAGGCTTGCCTCGCGCAGAGTAAGCGGCTGGCCTCGCAAGTGCTCAAATCCGGGGGGCAGATAGAGTTGGCCGGGGTTATCTGCATACCACTTCGCTGCTACGCGGGCACTGGCACCCAATTCAGTGAAGAACTTCACGGCCTCCTTCGCGATATCCTCCGATGCGTCCGAGGTGGAGAACTTGGTCATTGGAGAACCGCCTTTTGCGGGCCTCCATGCAATCCCCATCATCTCGCCTTCATCGCCTTGCGCAGAGGTAATGCAATCGACAGGCAGTGTCAGTATTTCTGATACCCGGCTGGGTGCAAACATTGCCAGTGAGACAAAGCCTGTAGTGATGTTGTCGGGCAGACTTTTCGATGCGTGATGGATCTTTGCCAGATTCAGAATTGATTGGATATCAGGAAACTTAGAGGTGTTCTCCTCACGCATCGTTGGGTCGAGGCGGTCATTCCTAACCACCTGCTGATAAGGTATCGATGATTTCCATGATAGGTTGTGGTTAACAAGCCTTGCCGGAATGATGATCTCAGTCACAATGCGCTCCAGGCACCTGCCAGTACTCCAGGCATCCTTGAAGCGAGCCCGGAGAATATCCGAGGCGCTATCCAATATGTTAGCGTTGACTCTGGTTACGCATGGCTCTAGCCCTGCATCGAGCAAAGATTGCTCGATAGCTTGTATAGCATAAAGAAAACGCCGGTATTCTTGGAGCTTAAAGCGGCGCATTATTTCGCTGAAGGTGGATTTAGCGAATTCAAGGAATGGCATATCAAAGGGCGTCTCGACCGCAGATTTGTTGCCAGACTTATCCCTTAGTGATTTGAAGTGGGCAATCTTCTTGGTTCGCCCTTGATTGCGCCCAATCAAAAAGGTTGAGATATCCCAGCTATTTTCCGCCCAGACAATATTTTGAAATGGGCAGTTATCTGCGGCATGACGATTGAAGTCGCTCAAATTCTGCTTGGCTGTAAGTTCGGCCTTGCCGGAGAAATAAACTAACTCACCCATTGGTATCGTCATCCGTGGTGGTGCGCTTTGAGTCGCGGGCGATAATGATTTCGTTGATTGCTGACATGGCGTTGTGGTTTATCTGGCGAATCCGATCATCTTTTTCCATGTCTTGATCGGCTTTCAGCGAAGCCATCAGCGTCTCCCAGGGGGCGTCGATCAGGGGCTCAAAGTGGTGGCAGTACAGGCACGCAATGGGAGCGTTCTGATGGCACTCGGCACGGGTTCCGCACGCGCCCACTGTCTGGCCCGTCAGGCGTAGGAAGTCGGCAATGACCGAGGCATCGTCGCCGGCTCGCGTGGACTCATCAAGGGACGTGATAAGGCGCCCCTGGAAGGCTCTGGCAAAGAACTCCATCTCTTTCCCAATGGCCTCGCGGATGGGGTTCTGGAGCTGAGGCATGGAGGCGCGGTAGAACTGGATGCAGCTAGTGCTCCGGTGCGTAAGGAGCCTTGCCACTTCGAAGTCGGAGGCACCATGGGCCAGGGCTCGTGTCGCTAGGGTGTAGCGGAAGCGGTAAGGGGAGATTGGGATTCTTTGCTCTAGTCGAGATGAGTAGGTATTGAGGCGACCTAGAGTTGCTTTGAGGCGATGAGAAATTGAACGTGGAGCCCCGTCAAAAAGTTTAGAGTTTTCTGGTTCTTCCTTGCGATGCTCTAGGTAGCTAATCAAGCACTCAGCCAGTACTGTAGGGGCGCGTCTCAACCAATACTCCGTTTTACCACCGCCCTCTCCTTTGGCGAGAGGGACTCTTAGCGTTACTTCTTTCCCTTCCGCACCTTCAGATATTTGAACGTCAGCTTTAATCATGCGTGATGCTTGGACGGGGCGAACCCCTGTGCCTATAAAAAACCATGCAAGAGTATATTCTTCTAGGCTCACAATGCCTTGGGCGTATGCGTTATTTAGCTCGCAATGAATGCTGCTTAGTTCCTGGTCTGTCAATGCTCCACTGACAGGGTCATTGGTTATGAGTGTGTAATAAGCGCCATTGCCTCTTTCTTCCCATTTATGGTCGTTGCTTAAGAAGTCAATGACATCTGGGCTTATGCCAGCCAGGCTCTGGTTTTTGATTCGCCTTAGTGCTGGAGTAATAAACCCTATGTAGTGGCTTGAAATCCTTGTGATTAGATTTATGTGGTTAATTTCGAGTGTGTTTGTTGCGCCGCAGTCTTCGATGGCAAACCATTGGCGGAGTGAGAATAGAATTGCGTGATTATATTTTAGGCTGTGCGTCGAGAGAGTTCCGCAAATGACTTTGAATAAGGAATGATGTAATGTGTTTCCTTCTTTTAGTGTTTCGAAGTGAAGAGGTAGTAACTCTCCGTCGGTATTTCGCAGTCGAATCTCCTCGCCAATCTTGACGGTAATTACTCTGCCATCCAGCAGAATCAGCGTGGTTTCTGTGGGGGCTGCGGCTTCACTTCGTTGAGCTAGCACTTCGTCAGTCATTATCTTTCTGCTTGCCTGTCGCAATTTCGTTGGCTAGTTCCTCTGCAATTTGGTCAGATTTGATTCTGATGGTTCTGCGTGAGTAACGAGCATTCATCTTAGAGTCTTTTCGCCAACCGTTAATGCGGCTCCTTATCTGCTCTTCTTCCGTCTTGGACATGCGCTTTTCCGGAGGGGTCTTGTCAATCTTCGTGCTGAACCTGTCATTCCACGTGCGTCTCAGCGCGTGCGGTGCAAAGTCTTCAGGCAACTCGTGGGCCTTCTTCCTGGCCGTCCTGAAGATGAGGTTGATCGTGTCCGCGCAGATGTGGCGCCCCTCTACGGTGGTGAATAAGTAGCCGTGGCCCCGCTGTCTGGCAGGGATTTTCGACCAGTGCTCAAGGACGAAATGGTGAAAGGCGAGCGCGGTCGTACTGGAGATAGGTACGGTTCGAGCTTGGGTCTTGGAGACTCGAATATGCACGCGATTCCTGGAGTAGCTGACGTCTTCGACCTTCACGAAGCGCAGTTCACTTCGGCGCATGCCGTTGTCAGACAGCATTCGGTACACCAAGTGGTTACGGTGCTTGATGAAGTCTGTGCTGAACGGGTTGATCTCGGCAGCAGGGTCGAATATCTCGTCTGCGAACGCCATCGTGACCTCATCCATGCCCTCCAGCGCATCGCACTCATCCGCATTGCCGACCATAGGAATCAGCGCCTTCAGTCGGCGTATGGCAGGGTGTGCGGCCTCATCTTTTGCCGTGCCTGGAGCTGGGCGCGGCAGGCCTTGCTGAACCTTTTCCAGCTGATGCTCAAGGAAGGCTGCCACGGTACGGATTCGATAGGCACCTTCCTGAGCAGAGCAAGCGGTGCGTTCTGTGGCTTTCTGATGGAACCCACCGCGCACCTGCTCAAGCCGAACAACTCGCGATGGGAGATCTTCCACGCTCAAGGCCAGCTCGCGATCTTGTGATGGTCTGTCTTGGCGAAGGAAGAAGGCCAGATCCTCACACTGCTCAATTGAGAGGAAGGCTTCTGAACTGATGGCTTCATGCAGATCAATCTTCCTGGCAGAGGCCCACAGATAAGCCATGCCTAGCGTTCTGAGCGCTTTCTTGATCGTTGCTGAAGAGGAGCCGACATCGCGGTAATGGAACGTCACATAGACGTTGGGGAGGAAGAGGGGGCTGCCCTGGTCGTCAACCAAGACAGCCATCTCTACTCCATCCGAAGCAGTGAATGAACGAATGGAGAATGCTTTCAATGTATACGTTTCCTAGTCATCAGGTGTAATGGCTAGGAGTGTAGATTTTATCTGTACCCCCTGTAAACGACTAGAGCCTAGATTTTACAGGGGTTGCAGATGTCTGGATAAGGTAAATGTATACGTTTTTACCTATATCATCGTTATTGGCAGGCTTCGCAGTCTGGCTCATCAATCGCGCACGCCTTCGGCACCGGTGCTGGGCCGGCTGCCATTTCTGGCGCGGCCGCAGCTTTGGCTGAAGCAGCGCTAGCGCCGCTGTTGCCACCGCTGGACACGGCGTTGAGCTTGCCGGTGTTGACGGTGGACTTCTCGGTGCTGGTCGCGGCCAGGGCACGGAGGTAATAGGTGGTTTTCAGGCCACGGTACCAGGCCATGCGGTAGGTCACGTCCAGCTTCTTGCCCGAGGCGCCGGCGATGTAGAGGTTCAGCGACTGAGCCTGGTCGATCCACTTCTGGCGGCGGCTGGCGGCGTCGACGATCCACTTGGTTTCCACTTCGAAGGCGGTCGCGTAGAGGTCTTTCAACTCCTGCGGGATGCGCTCGATCTGCTGCACCGAACCGTCGTAGTACTTGAGGTCGTTGATCATGACCGCGTCCCACAGGCCGCGCGCCTTGAGGTCGCGAACCAGGTAGGGGTTGATCACGGTGAATTC
>Ga0070752_1003080_pt1 | contig 10338 bp, 9 predicted proteins | sample VirMetDEL_Aug_30_FD_77440 | JGI IMG/M metagenome (GOLD analysis project Ga0070752, IMG submission 77440) | Aqueous microbial communities from the Delaware River and Bay under freshwater to marine salinity gradient to study organic matter... | ecosystem: Environmental > Aquatic > Marine > Coastal ... | reverse complement strand
CTCCGCAATCGCAGGTGAACGGAGTGCCGGCAGCCGGGATCTGTTGGTCATACTCTGCGGACTTCTTCTGGCTCTCTATGGCGTGGCAGGATTTACAACCCCAATCCTCACCAGCATTGGGTTTCTGATGGGGTATCTCGAAATGCCGGTGGCCACATTTGTCCTCCGGACACCACTTAAATGGGGGATGTCCGAAAAACTCCTCCATGCAACAACTGCTGCAGAAATCTAATGCTTCCGGACCCCCCGTAGCGTATTCGGGAGGCAACTTGGACCCGTCTCCACAAAATGCACAGGTGTAACGACCACCGACGGATGACTCAGCGGACTTCTTCTTGAACAACGGGTGGTTGGCCAGGCGAGCTCCGATGGAATCATCGACGCCGTCGCCGAGGATGCAACCGCAGTCCCTCTGACCGGCCTTGAGGTGTTCGCAGGGCGGGTATCCATCGAACGATTGCTTGCCGCTGCCGGATCGGCTCCATGCCGAGCATCTGCCGGCGTGACCCTTGCGATCGCCACAGCGGTAACGTCCGTCGTTCCATCGCTGGGTCTTCTCGTAGAGGTTGCAGTATGGGTTCGATGACTCGGAGAACCAGAGATCCGGGGCACCCTTGCGGGGTTCTTTGTCCGGAATCGGCTTGCCATCATCGTCATCGGACTCGGCGTTCTTGTCGGTGAACGCGCTGCGAGAGCGACGCTCCCTGCCGATCATCCGCATGAATCCCATCGGAATCGTTGACTGCTTGGCAGTGCCCTGAACGATGTTGACCATCACGTGCTTCCATCCGCTGTGGGTGGAGACCGTGATCAAGTGAAGCATGCCGGAGTCGTCATCGAGGTATGCCCATTCCTGGGATGGGAACTGGGAGTGGTGGAACATGCCACCGTCATCGGGGATCGCGGCGACGATGTTGATGACCTGCGCCATGGCATCCTCACTGGTTCGGGGGTGGAACAGCGGCGTCCAGATCCAGGCGTTGCCGGCGGGTCGTCCGCGTTCCTGCGTGTTCAGGGCGACCACCTGTCGGATGGTCTGGGCGACGCGGTTCGGGGGCAGGTTGCGACCGACCAGGCCGGCACTGGCCAGGATCTCGTAGTAGTTGGGGTTCTCGTCCAGGTGATCCTGGGCGATGCGACGAGCTTCGCCAGCGTTGTCGGTGTGCTCGAGTTCCTCGTGGGTGCCGATGGCGAGTTCGACGTCGGCCGGCCAGTCATCGGACTCGGCATCGTAGTAATCGCACTCACAATCATCCCATTCCTCGCCACATTCATCGCAGTAATCGTCATCATCATCATCATCAAGCATCTGCTTGGTGACGACGACACCACTGTATATCATGCCGTCGAAATCGCGACCACCCTTGTGTTCGGTCTTGGTGTGCTTGAATGTGAAATCACTGAGGCTCATGCCCGAGGGTTTGATCTCGAGATTCCCGTATTCATCCCTATCCAACCCGAATGTGAACATGGGTTCACCCGTTTCCGGATCTCGGAGACTACTGTGGTTGGTCCAGTCTTCGGCTGCATCCTTCATCATCCTCGTGAGTGCCCTCTTGGCAGCACGCTCGGTAGTATAAGGACCGACGCTGTCGTATGCGATGCAATCGTCCTGCCAATTGTCCCAAGAGTGGTATTGGGTCTGGATCATGTAGACGGTGTCGTCAGACTCGGCGGACTTCTTGGAAGTCTTGCTGGCATGCGGGCACCCATCGGTGTATCCCATCGCACGTCGCCATGCTGCGAGAATCTCCTGTCGAGACTTCTGGTCAGCGATCTCCTGAGCCGTATCCAAAAGCAGATCTGCGATTTCATCCATTGTTTCCAACCTGTCGATTTTGCAGGTAGCGCAGGAAGGGTCTGGACAGGGGATGACGAGTAGACCGATCTGGGTGCGGTCACTACACGGTTCCAAATCAAGCAGACCACGCCAGGTTTTTTCAATCTCACCCGGATAACCCTCACCAATGCAGGCCACATCGGCCATCTGGCTCAAGAACCAATACTTCAGACCGTAATCGTTTGAGTCGTCATGACGAGCAACGCTGCAGAAATCGCAATACTCGTTGTTGCAGATCGCTTCGACAGTCAGATCTACTGCACCATTGGAATCGGCGGAGAACAGGCTGCTCAGTGCGGCACGACGTCCCTTGCGTCGGTAGTAACCGGCGCTCGGCTTGCGTGGGCGACTGAAGCGACCCAGGTCCCGACGGGATCCGCGGCCCTCTGCATCGAAGGCTTCGGGATCGGCCAGGGCGTAGCCCATGTTGTCGGCCACTCCGTCAGCCTCGCTGGCGGTGACGGACAACTTGGATTTGAGCCAGATCGGTAGATCGGCATCCGGGTATTCGTCGATGAGGACGGTCATCCTGATGCCGGACTCGGCGATCTTGTGGATGTCGGACTTGACCATGTAGTTGGGGTCATCCGGCTCGGCAGCGAACTGCTCGGAAGCGGCCTCGATCTTGGCGATGATGTCCTCCTTGACGGTCTCCTTGGCCCGTTGGCCAGCAGCCGAACCCTCGGATCGACCGAACAGGAACAGACCACCGATGACCGCGGCGGAAGCCATAGCCAGGCGTGTGGCCACGGGCGTATTGATCGATTTAGCGATGAGGACATCGCGGAGCGAATCGAGGGCGAAGTATGATCCTCCGACGGCGAAGGCGGCTCCGACGAGGGATAGCGTCTGCACCATGCTGTGGACTGGGCGGTTCCGCTACCTAAAGGCGAGCACCAATCATGGTGCCTGGGTGCAGACGATTCTCGTCACTCGGCGTCGGATTCCAACGATGGGAGGTCACAGACGCCATCCGGGCAGGCCATCTCGGCGTTGGCGGCGGCCAGGAACTGATCGTCGGCCTCGGAACGGGGCATGATGCCCTGGGACTCCAGGTGGGCGACGGCTTCCTCGACGCTGAGTGGAACCAATGGTTCGTTGCCACGGGAACCGGATCGGTAGATGGTGGTGCCCTTGAGCTTGGGAGCGTAGTCAAGCAGGAGATCCTTGAAGTCCTCGACGGGGTAGTCGTGTGGGAGGTTGATGGTCTTGGAGACGGCGTTATCGATGTGCTTCTGGCAGATGGTCTGCATCTTCAGGTGCGATTCGACGTCGACCTCGTGCGACGAGACGAAAGCCGACAGGTCAGCGCCGGACTCGTAGAGGCTCTGGAAGAGTTGATCGACCACGATCTGCTCCTTGAGGACACGATCGTTGGAACCCTCGGCGGCGGCGTAGTAGCGCCGCTTGTAGCCGGGAGCGAAGATCGGCTCGATGCCCGAGGACGTTCCGGCCACCATGCTGGTGGTGCCGGTGGGCGCGATGGTGAGGATGGCGCAGTTGCGGATACCGTATTCGCGAACCTTGGCACGGGTGCTGTTGTTGAGGGTCTGGCAGAATCCAGACTCCAGGAACTTGTCGGCGTCGAAGGCGGGGAACGGACCCTTCTCGGCGGCCAGGTAGGTGCTGGCCTCGTAGGCACGCTTCTTGAGGAAGTTGAAGAGTTGGTCGACCTTGCGACGTCCATCGGCACGGTCGTAACGAATACCGATCTGAACCAGGGCATGAGCCAGACCCAGAACGCCGAGACCGATCCGACGAACCTGCTGGCAGTTCTTCTCGATCTCCGGGAGCGGGTAGGTGTTGACGTCCAGGACGTTGTCGAGGAAGCGGACACCCATGGTGACGGTGTCGCCGAGGAGATCCCAATCGAAGTCGTCACCGGCCTCGTTGATGTGCCGGCTCAGGTTGATGGCTCCGAGGTCGCAACAGCCGTAGGGCTCCAACCAGATCTCGCCACATGGATTGGTGCTGATCAGCGGGGAGTGATACCAGATGTTGTTCATTTTGTTGGCCAGGCCAGCGTTGAGGATGCCGGGCTCTCCGGATTCCCAGGCGTTGCGAGCGATGAGATCCCAGAGTTCGGTGGCGGCGATGCGATCGACCTCCTTGCCACGCCAGGTCATGACGATGTCCTCGTCCTTGCGAACGGCCTCGAAGAAGGCGTCATCGACGGTGACCGAGACGTTGGCGTTGCGGAGAACCTTGTCGCGCTGGTGCTTGAGGAGGTGGTGCAGAACCAATTCCGACTGAGGATCGTCAGCGACAGCCTCGACGATGGCAGCGATGGAATCGGCAGGGAGGTCCGGGTAGGTCTTGGCGAGTGCGGCCTTGACGGATTCCTCGGAGGTGGTGTCGATCTCGACACGATTGAACTTCTTGAAGAGGAACTCACGGAGATCACCGTGGTTATAGTCGAGACAGAGCATGAGGGCGGTTCGACGTCCGCCTCCGGCCTTGATGACCTCACCGACCTGGTCGATGACCTCCATCAGGGAGACGGCTCCGGTGGCTTCGCCACCAGTGCCCTGGATGGGAGTTCCGCGGGGGCGGATGGGGGAGAAGTTGATGCCGACACCGCCACCGGTGCCGGAGATGACGAGCATGTCGGAGACGGTCTTGCCCCATCCCTCACGGGAGTCGTCGGTGGGAACCACGAAGCAGTTGAGGAGTTGACCCTTGGGTCGTCCCGATCCGTAGAAGATGCGGCCACCGGGGATGAAGAGGTTGTCTCGGAGGGCGTGGTGGAATCGCTCGGTCCACTTGACTCGATTACCGTTGTGTTCGGCCGAAGCCACATGCTGTGCGACACGGTGGGTTGCCTGATCCCAGGTCTCGGATCCTGCGATGGCGTAGCGTTGCTGAAAAATGACTTCAGCGAGTCCTTCTGGTTGATATGCGGGGGCGTCGTTGGGGGTATTTTCGTCGTTCATGTGAATCACTCCGCCCCAAGAAACGGGGCAGGGTTCGGGGTCGGGTCACCAACTACTTGAAGCCTTACCCTGGAGGCCAAGCGGGGTCATTGACGGTATCAATCGTTATCCAACGAAGCGTTGCTCAAGGGTTGCGAGATCACCTCGTGGATGTGAACATCGGGGCGGTCGTCGGGGTCAACTCCGGCACGATCGAGAATCCAAATGAGACGTTCCGGCATGATGTCCAGGACGTAGTCGCGGTTGAGTTCAAACAGCACCGAATCGCGACCGAGGCTGGCGGCGACCCCGGCCGTGGTGCCGGAACCACCGAAGGGATCGAGGACGGTTCCGTCGGGCGGGCAACCGGCCAGGATACAGGGGATGATCAGATCGGGCGGGAACATGGCGAAGTGGGCACCACGGTAGCGAGACGTGGGAACCTCCCAGACCGATCGCTTGCGACGGGTATCCGAGACATACCGGAAGCTCTCGGTGATCCTCTGACCCTCGGTCTTGGTGTCGAAGGAACCCTTGGGTCGGGAACCTCCCTTGAGGCCGACGGGATCCTTGGATGGTTCCTTGATGGCCTCGACGTCGAACCAGTAATTCGGACTCTTGGTCAGTAGGAATATCGTCTCGTGGGAACGGGTCAGGCGATCCTTGATCGACTCGGGAGTGGGGTCGGGCTTGGACCAGATGATCTCCTGGCGGATCATCCAACCGTCGGCTCGAAGGGCGAAGGCCAGCATCCAAGGAACGCCGAGAACCTCCTTGCGTCGACCGCCACCGGCCTTCTTGGAGAGCCAGGTGTCGCCGATGTTGAGCCAACATGTGCCGTCGGGTCGGAGAACCCGACGGACCTCGCGCATGACCGCGACCATCCTGTCGATGTAGTCGGCGGGGTCGGACTCGTTGCCGATCTGTTCGTCGTTGTCGTAGTCGCGTTGCGCCCAGTAGGGTGGTGATGTGACCACGCAGTGGATGGAATCGTCATCAAGCAAACCGAGGCGATCCGTGACCTCCCCGACGTAGACATCCACCCGGGGGGTGGACACTCAAGAACGCCTCCGGAAGATGATCGGACCCTTGGAACCGTTGCGGCGGATGACCGAGAAGTCCGGATCCTTCTTCATGAGTGCGCTGAGTTGGCGTCGGCTGGGAACCTCACGACGACCGGTCTGGATCAGACGATCGATGACGTTGGCGGAGGTGACCTCCTCACCGACATGGACCATGGATTTAGCGGCTTCGTAGTTGGTTGGTTTTGAGGTCATGCTATCAACTCCTGTGGGCGACCAATGCGGTCATCGAGATGCCCTCGTGGGGAATCCACGAGAACTCGACGGGCGTGTCGTTGCCGCCCCGGATGCGAAGATCCTGCTTGCCGACGGTGGCTCCGATGATCGAGGACACCTTGTCGACGTTGTAGAGCGAAGTGGCGTGGCCATCGGAATCGACCGTGCAGTCGGTGGGTTTCCAGACCAGGGGTTCGCGTTCGTCGTTGATTGACCAGGTGACGCCGTTGCCGGAGGCATCCGGCTCGACGGTGATGGCGAAATCGCTGGCGACGGCGGCGGCCTTGACGAAAGCACGAACCTCGGAAGCCGGAACGGTGGCGTTGAACGCGAAGTCGAAAGCCGGCCATGGCGGGGCCCTTTGACCCTCCATCAAACGCATGTTGAGCAACTTGATGCCGCGCTCCATGCCGTTGGAGAGGAGGGCGAAACGGAATGTGCCGTCCTCCTGATCGATGACCCTCATACGCAGATCGTCCTTGGCGGTCAGCGCCTTGGCGATGTCGTCCATGCGAACCAGCACCACGGCCATCTCGTAGCGACGATCGCAGGTGTAGTCGGAGAATCCATCCGGACTGACGCGAACCTGGATCATGCGAGCACGTTCCTCATCGACCATGCGGACGACCATGCCGTCCTCGTCGAAGACCATGATGGCCTCCTCGCGGATCGACTTCATCACCTTGAGGACGTTCTTGAACGCCGGCACCTTGATGCGTGCCTCCATGCTCATGACGAATCCTCCTGAATCCGAGCCTCGTCCTCGAGGAGTTTGCAGTCGGGGCAGAGGCAGTTATGGCCTCCCATGTAGGATCGGTGGCAGGAAATACATTCTGGCATGGGGATCCCTCTGGTCATCACGTATTTATCCATATCAGTCGACCAGGGTGTTCTGGACGGGCCCTTGGTCTTCAGTGCCCTTTGACTTGACGCCGTCTGGGGCGATCCGGACTATCAGGTCTCGCTCATCGCTCGACGACACGGCATTCCAAGGCTCGGAGAGGAACGCACCGACACCCTGCCAGGTCTTGGATTTGGTGGACATGGGGGCGCGGTCGGGGTCGGCCCAGTTGGCGACGAGGTCGGCGACCGAGACGTAGGATTCCATGATCTTCTCCGCCGTTCCGCGCCCTACCTTGGGGATACGCTCCAACAAGGAAGAATGCCTGTTCCGGGTGGTCTGGACCACCGTGACCGGTCGGACGAAGACCCCGAAGGAGCCCTCGGCGATGCGGCGACGGATGGCGGCGATCTGACGGACGGTGCCGCCTTTGTCGGCGGTGTAGATGACGGGGAGGACCTCGACGGACAAACGGTTCAGGTGAGCCTGCAGGCTGGCGACGTCGGACTTGGAGGAACCCCAGACCAGATCCGGGGAGCCCTCGATGAGCAGGAAGTAGCGATCGGCGTTCTCGACCAGCCGCGAGATCTGCTCCGGCATCCGCTTGGACTTCCAGGAGCCCATGGCGTCGGCCCAGGTCTTGCGCTCGATGACTGTGCGGTGGCCGTCCTCGGTGATCAGGGCGAAGTCGCCCTCGGGCAGTGCCTCGTGAACGACGGCAAAGCCGAGTTGGTCGTCGACCAAGGACGCGGCGAACCACTCCTCCTCGTGGATGTCGACGACGGTGCGGATCTGCGAGTCCATGGAACCCGATGGCGCGGGCACCTATATGAGTGCATCACACCGGCCAGTAACTCAGACAATCGGCCAGATGACCTGACCCGGATTCTTGGGATCGAGGACGGGCATGCGATCGTGGGTGTGGTATCGGTATCCGACGACATCCAGACCGATACCCGCGAAAGATCCCTGTTGGGCACCGGGTGGAATATCGTGGACCATCTCCTGCCAGAGGTGGATGGGTTTCCCAGCCTGCTGGTATCCATCATCGGGTATGGCAGTCTCGACCATGTAGATGGTGAAATCCTCCTCATCGAGGTAATCGTCACCGATCAGGGCAAGGGCTGACCAACCGCAAACCTCGCATTCGACCTGAACCCAGGGAATGTCGAGGGTGGAACTGATGTGTGGATGGTGGCGGCCACCCGTCTCCGGACACGGGGTGATCTGATACGGAACCGTGCCGTTCGCGATGTCCAAGGCGAGTTGTTCGTTGGGGGGTAGTGGGATACGTGCATGGGATCCGCGATTGATGGTGCATCCCGTGTCCATGACCGATCCTCGGTGCGCCGACTACCTCAACGTTCTTCCTCGTGGGGCTGACCCCAATCGGACGGTAGCCCGCTGTTGAGACGATCCAGGTGCTCGGCGTATGACGGATCCAGATCGGCATCGGAATCGCCGTTGAATAGGCGGATCGACCAGACATCGCGATGGGCGTAGCCCATGGTTCTCAACTGACGGAGCAGGTGGTGGATGGCGCGGTGAGCCATCTCACCACCGCCGTCGGTGAGTTCAATCATGGAATCCAGGAGGTTCTGGTCGAGGACCAACGTGCGAACATCGTTGTCGGACATGGTGCACCGATGCCACGGGTTCATACTTCAAGGTGTCCCGCGACGAAGCTGCGGATGTGGGCGTCGTATCTGAGCGTCTGCAGAGTCTCCCTCATGTAGCGATCGAACTCAGCCGGATCGCTTAGTTGCGCCGGCATGATGCCGATGAAATCGTATGCCTGCGAGGCGCCGTAGACGTCCTCCTTGAACTCCTTGCGGTCGAGGTATCGCTGACGACGCTGAAGCACCCAATCGGCGACATCGCCCTCGCGGAGCAAACCCCAGTATTCGACCAGGATGGGTCGCATGACGGTGGTGTCGTTGGGCAGGATCAACCAGTCGGGAACGAAAATGCGGCCGTCCAACAGCAACTCCGGTTCGTAGATGGTTCGGAGTCCCTGGGCGTGGAACCAATCATCGATCTTGGCTTCGGAGAAGGACTTCACCCTGTGACCCGAAGCCGTGGTCACGAGGGAGGGTCGGTTACGACGTCCCACGTCAGACACTTGGATGTTCGACTACTTGAGTCATGCGAACGGAAGGCGGATCATGCGCCGATAAACGGAAGCCATGGGTCGGAGATCGACCGTCTCCCACGATCCGGTGGGTAGTGCACCGATGTCGGCCAGAGCCTGGTAGAAGCGGACGGGTCTGGTGGAATACTTGCCAGCCGCCAGATCCAGAACCAACTTGCCGTGGCGTCGACCGACCAGGTCATCACCGGCCGGAGATCCATCACGGCGAACCTGCGAGTCGATCCAGGTGCGAACATGCGTGTGTAGGGTGGGGCGCCAGGACTCCGACACGCGCCCGTAGGCGTAGACCTCATCGGGGATACCCTCGAGGGATCCGTGCTCGGTGATCAGAGCGGCGGCACCGACACCGCCGACCTCTGGGATTCCGGGGATGTTATCGGAGGAATCGCCGGCCAGAGCCTTCCAATCGGCGTAACGATCGGGGGAGATACCGTAACGAGCCCGGACATCATCAGGGGTAACCATGGACTGCAAGGCATCGCCGGAGGTGGGGTCAAGGATCTGGACATTGGGATACTCCAGAAGTTGAACCAGATCGGAATCGGCGGAAACGATGGTGATCTGCTCGGTAGCGGGGGCGGCCACGACGTATTCGGCAATCAGATCATCGGCCTCGTGGGTGTCGATGTAGCGATGACCCCAATCGTCGTTGAGCGAGACCGGGAATCGGAAGTTGGTGAAGTGATCACGCATGTCCTGGATCGTCGACTCGGAAGCGCGGTAGGCGGCAACGATCTCCTCAGCCTCCTTCTCGGTGGCATCGGGATGGATCATGATACGGTTGCCCTTGTAGGTCTCGAGCAGGGCGCCACGACGCTGACGCGCCAGGGTGCCGTCGTAGCAGACGATGACGTCCGCGGACGACAACCCGAACTGACGGAACCTGAACGCCAGGTATTTCAGGTCCTGGGTGATGGCTCGGCGACCGGCACGAATGCCCTTTTCCGGGTCGCAGTTGCCGTTGGCGACACCGGCCAGGATCCTGGCCAGGAGACCCCGCTTGGCGTAGAGATGTCGTCGCCAGCGACCGACGAACCAACCGGCATCGATGAGAACCGTGCGGTCGGCCATGGGTGCAGATGGGGGGAAGACCTACTTGACGGTGCGGTTGATGACGGTTCGCATGCGTAGGGTGCCGGTATCCAGGAAATGGTTCCGAACCTCGCGTTCCTGGAGGGTGTAATGGATGAAGATGCCGAGGAACCAGACGCTCCGATCCGAGCTGTCGTCGAGATCGATGTCCGTGATCGGCAACTCGGGCTTGCGACCCATCATGACGTTCTCGCCGTGGGAGG
>Ga0070752_1003078_pt1 | contig 10340 bp, 12 predicted proteins | sample VirMetDEL_Aug_30_FD_77440 | JGI IMG/M metagenome (GOLD analysis project Ga0070752, IMG submission 77440) | Aqueous microbial communities from the Delaware River and Bay under freshwater to marine salinity gradient to study organic matter... | ecosystem: Environmental > Aquatic > Marine > Coastal... | reverse complement strand
ATGGGTTACAGCATGAGCTTGATAAAGTACTTAGTGTAGATATGAGAGATGATAGCTTAAGCACATTCATTACTGAAGCAGTTGGGGCTCTTGAACAGAGCATTGATGACTTGCTCACAGAGTGAGTCAATTGCCTCTATAGTTTAACGGATAAAACTCCGCTCTTCTAAAGCGGTAATCTTGGTTCGATTCCAGGTAGGGGTACACGTTGAAAAACTATTAAACATGTCAAGTAAATGAAACAAAATACTTGACACCACATTAAACAAGCAAAAACATGAGAAAATGATTCAATAATGCATCATTACTCAAATGCGCCCTTAGCTCAGTTGGTTAGAGCAGGAGACTCATAATCTCTTGGTCGCAGGTTCAAGTCCTGCAGGGCGCACAATTACAAACCACGCAATGATTGATAACAAGTTTATGAGCCCGGTGATATATGCAGGAGTATCACCACAGGTTCAAAAGACTATTCGAAACAAGAACTGTTTCGATACCGGGGAATTGGATATCATAGCACGTACAGTATGTACCCAATTCAACATTGAAGGTGATGAATTTCGTAGTCGATTGAGAACTAGTCAGTTGTCAGACGCTAGGAAAGTGTTCTACTACTTATGTAGAATAAAACTATTCACATATACGTGCAGAGGTCTCGGCGAGTATATGGGAGGGAGGGATCACTCAACAGTAACTGTCGCAGTGCAGAGATGCGAAGAGTTAATAGATATAGATCCTGAATTTAAGGAGCTGTACAAACGATGCTGTGAAGTATCAAAACAACAACTACAACTAAACGGGTACTCTTACAAGGGTGCAAAACAAAAACTACATGGAACGACAAGCTATGGAGACTATCATGTCTCGTCTTTCTATAATAGAGAGAGAGCAACGAAGTATGCGTCGACAGTTGGTGAACTTAATTGTTAAATACAATGAACTAAGCTATGACAAAAACATGGACTACAACAATAGGCTCAGATATCGGGAGTCTAGAGCTGAGGATCAAGTATGATATTGAGTCTGGGGAAAGGGGTGATTACAACACCCCAAGCACACCAGCATACGTTAATATCACAGACTACGAGATTATACTCATAGATGAGCCGCCTCTGCATATTGTAGAGGAGCTTGAGCTGGAGATTGAAGAGTATGAATGCGATAAAGATTAAATCAAAAGAGCAGAGCAATGCACTCAACGCATGGCATAAGGCTGGATATTGCGGTAGCATTATCGCTGGTACTGGTTTTGGGAAAAGCAGGTGTGGTGTGTTGGGTGTTGCTCATGCTATTAAAGATGGGGGTAGAGCTCTTGTGCTTGTACCTACAACTCAACTGCAAGAGCAATTTGCAGAAGAGTTCAAGAAGTGGGGACACACAGCACTACTCACAAGGGTAGATATACTCTGCTATCAGTCAGCACATAAGCTTGAGAACAATCACTACGAGATTGTGGTGTGCGATGAAGTTCATCTTGGGTTGTCACCTGTATACAGACAATTCTTCAAGAAGAATACGTACGACAAGTTGCTGTGTATGACTGCTACCCCACCAGAAGAAGAAGAATACAGAGATATACTAAAGGAGTTAGCCCCTACAGTATACACAATCACTATTGATCAGTGTGTACAGATGGGTCTTGTAGCCCCATACGATATCTATTGTATCCCTATCACGTTGACTGATGTAGAGCGACAAGCTTACAAGAAAGCAAACAATCTCTTTGTACAATGCAAGTACAAGCTCGGGGGTTATGATGCTTTTGCTGAAGCTAATCGCATACTACGTGGTGGACCAGGGGATAAAGGTGCAGCAGCTCAATTTTTCAATGCTATCAGACAGCGTAAAGCTGTCGTGCAACATGCAGAAAATAAGCTGCATGTATCTAAGCAGATAGCCGACCACCATGCTGGTGAAAAGATTCTAACCTTCTCAGGTACGAATGAATTCACTAACGCCATGGGAGCAGAATTGAATGGGTTGGTGTATCACTCTGGGAAGTCACAGAAACAACGTGAGAAGATTCTACAAGAGTTCAAGGACTCTGAAGGATCTGTATTATGCAGTACAAAGGCTCTTAATCAAGGGTTCGATGTACCAGATGTGGGTATTGGGATTATAGCTGGGTTGGAGAGCAAGTCCTTACCTATGATCCAACGTGTTGGGAGATTAATTCGCTTCAAAGAAAACAAAAGAGGTCGTGTTTATATACTGTACGTACAAGACTCTCAAGAAGAGAAGTGGATGGATCAAGCAACTAAATCACTCAACAATGTTCAACGAGATATAGATCTCACACAAATTCTTAAATCAAATGTCTGACAAACTATTCAGTACAAAGTCAATCCCATCCTTTAAGTTCAAGGATGTAAATCGTTATAAGTTCTACCCCAAGAACATAGAAAAGATTAGGCACTCTATGCGTCGTATTGGGAGGAATGTAACCCCAGTAATTGTATCATCAGACAATTACATCATTGATGGTCAGCACAGGGTTAAAGCCTTTAACATGGAGGTTGAGAATGGGTCTAACGTTACTCTGTACTACATCAAGCTTAAGACTAAGTGGGATGAATCAGAGACAGAGTTTCGTGACATCCTAAAGACTGTCAACAGTGAGAGTGTACAGTGGAGAATATTAGACTGGATTAACTTCTATGCACAAGGAGGAAATCAAAACTATATTGATCTACTAAATATGTGGGAGAATGATTACAGCAATTTTAATATGACATCTCTCGCACAACTTACACACTCAGCATACTTGGGTGGGAATGTAACACGATTGATTCAAGACGGTAAATATGAGTACTCACTCGATGTAAGTACACAGTATTTGCTTGATCAGATTTCAGATCTTATTGATAGAAAGTCATTCTTTGCTCAGCGTGGGTTCATTGCTGCAGTCCTTGCTATGCGTACAAATCCAACATTTGATGCTAAGAGACTATTCAAAAAGATCAGATCTCAGATTGCTACAATCATTCCTCAATCAGGTCAAGGCCCATGGGAAGCGTATCTATGTGAAATCTATAACAAGAATCATAGAGGTACACGCCTAAAACCAAGGACAAAGGCTTACTGATATAACAGCATTAGTTATGGTGATAGAGATTAACACAGATGTTCTAAAAAAGTTTGGAATAAGTGCTGACGATTTTGTATATTTGTATCTCTTGCATGCCACAAGCTATGATTTAGTATCAGAGTTAGAACTAAACCCAAACACTGAGACCCTGCAAACCAAGGGCCTAATTAAGTTGGGGGAGGAGCTGCAAGACCACACTGTTAGACAAGCATTCTTGGATTTGTTTCAAGATTCATTTGACAGAATGTGGTCTGAGCTTCTCTCCCACTTTCCTCTCAGAGTTTATAATCAAGGGAATGTCCGAGTACTACGTGCTAAGGATGCTCTTGCTAAAAACAATGAGAAAGCTATGCGCAAGTACTACAAGGTTGTTGGGACTGATGTGACAAAGCATAACCGTATCGTTCAATGTTTGAAGAATGAACTGGATTTGCGTAAGTCAACTAACACACTTGGGTACATGCAGATGCTCAACACTTGGGTGAACAATCATACGTGGGATCAATACGAAGATATCTCAGATGAGTCAACAAGCACGACAGGAAGAATCACCCGCAAACTTTGATCTCACTGGGATTAGAGAGCTAAGACATATATCTCAGGATGTGAACAGGGCTATTGCCGAAGTCAAGAATGGGATGTATGGGAACAGACTTGTTTACCCTACAAAATGGGGTAGGTTAAACAAGAATCTGATGGGGGGTTTACAACCCGGTAAGATGTATGTCATTGCAGGTCGTCCTGGGGTGGGGAAGTCAGCTTTCTCTAACCAGTTGATCTTTGATGTGCTAGAACGTAATAGCAGTAAGAATATCATTGTACTCTACTGGAGCTTCGAGATGCCAGGGTATCAGCAGATACTACGTGCAGGTTCGAAGGATACTAAGATGCAAACATTTGAGCTGCTATCTGTTGAATCCCCTCTTGCAAAAGAGAAGTTCGACATCTATGCAACCATGGTACAGAAGTACAAGAAATACCCTATCTTCTTCTGCTCTATACCTCAGGATATGGAGAGAGTCAAGAAGATTAATGAAGATGTATTCATAAGGTATCCCGGTACTACAGTTATCAATCTGATTGACCACTCTCGCCTTGTTAGGTCTAAGGCTGAGACAGAATTGCTGAAGCTTAATGAGCTGTCTAAAGCATGCATGTGGTTACAAGCACGTATGACGTGTATCACGATATTGCTGTCACAGCTGAATCGTAACATCGAGCAAGAGTTTCGTGCTAAGCAACAGTATCAACCATTGCTTACTGACTTGTTCGGGGGTGATTCTATAGGTCAAGATGCGCATGTAGTTATGATGCTACAGCGTCCTTACGATCTGTATGGTATTACTGACAGCTATTGTGGGGAGGAACCAGAAGGTCTCTTGGCTGTACACATCGAGAAGAACAGAGATGGGCTACTCGGTATGATCCCATTTGAAACTGATCTATCAACATTTACAATCAATGAGCGAATTGACACTTCCAAAAAAGGTGGTTAAAGCTGCCCGCAAATCACCTAAGAATATGATTATCTATGGTCCTCCTAAGATTGGGAAGACCACAGCACTCTCAAAGCTTGAGAACTGTCTCATCATTGACCTTGAGGACGGGTCAGACATGGTGGATGCACTCAAGATCAAAGCAGATTCACTCGCTGATCTCGCTAAGATTGGGAAGGCTATCATCAGCGAAGGGAAACCTTACAAGTACATTGCTATCGACACAATCACACAGCTCGAGGTGTGGTGTGAAGAGGAAGCAAAGAAGTTGTATCAGCAAACACCCATGGGTAAGAACTTTGATCCTGATAACAAAGGATTGTCTGTTCTTACTCTGCCCCAGGGTGCAGGCTATCTATACTTACGTAAGAGTTTCATGAAATGGTTCTTCAATCTGTCTAAGCTTGCAGACCATGTAATCTTTGTTGGTCACTTGAAAGACAAGTATTTGACAAAGAACGGTAAAGAGGTCAAAGCGAATGACTTATCACTGTCCGGTAAGCTTCGTGAGATTGCATGCGCAAATGCTGATGCAATTGGGTATGTATACCGTGGTGAAGAAACCACAAAGATATCGTTTGATTCTACAAACGATGACACAGCAGGCTCCCGCTGTGAGCATCTACGAGGACTAGATGCTGAACTTGATTGGGGTAAGATTTTTATTGATTAAAACGATTTACAATGTCTATTGACGCAAGAGTAGATGTCACACCAGATGTGACACAGGAGGAGACACCTCAAACTTTGACTGTTTCTCAGCTCATATCACACATCAAAGAAGATGGTATGAGTCGTGAGGATATTCGTAAGAAGTACGGTATGACTATCGCTGAAGCTAAAGCGATCTTCTCTCACCCAAAGCTTAAGGGTATTCGTATCAAGAAACAAAAGGTTCAACGCATTCAACTTGTTGATGACACTGAACCAAAGCAGATTACACTCGAGCAAGGTATTGCTCAAAGCATGCAGTCTGTGATCAGCACTGTACAATATTCACCCTCAGACAACACAGACGAAAACGAGTACTAATGGCTATTCAATCTAATTCCTCAGAAGTAGAAGTAACAGGGGGTGGGATACCCCTATTCACAGGTATCGCACCTGTACGTGTAGTTGCTGTCAACCCTAACCTAGGTGAGCTTGCATCTATCGGGGTTAATATGAAGACAGAGCCCAGCTATGAGATTGAGATGGGGGACAAGACAGGTAAGCTTTCATTCTGGTTGCATAATGATGAGCACAACTTCACAACTCGTCTTGAGATTCTTGTCGGTAATCAGCACAGAAAGGAATCAAGTACAGGGAAGCATCAGGTAACTAACAAGTATGGTCAAGTTACTTGGGCTGCCTCTCCTGATTCTACCCCTGACTGGTTTAAGTCAGAAGGTGTTCGTCGTATGTATCCCGGTGAAGAGATCCTGATCAACTTTGTCAAGGCATGGGCTAATATCCCTAATGATGGGGAGTGCTCATTCGAGTCAATTGATAGTATCATGAAGGGGAATGTCAGTGAGTTGAGGTTACTTGTGACTGCACTTAAAGACAACAAACTTCGTGTACTTCTCGGTGTAAAGGATGGTAAGTATCAGCAGGTTTACAATCGTGTGTTTGGGAGACTCAAACCAAAGCGTGATGATATCTTCGTTCGTGCACTGAATGATGAGTATGGTAGCTTTAATGCTGAGTACAATGCAGATCTTAAGTTGCAAACTTATACCCCAGAGGTAGTTACCCCGTCTGAGTCAGAACCAGCGACAGAGACAGCTGACGATCTTTGGAGTTGATATTGATGGGCCGGGTCTATATTTGTAGGCTCGGCCCTATTTATCATGATACAAGCAAGACGAAGCAATGAGATTCTAGATAAAGATACAGTACTATCAAAGGTATCTGAGTATCAGATATTCAAGTACTTCTGTGCAAACTTTGATGAGCCTGGGAAGAAGTTCAAGAGTGACCTTAGAGAAGACAACTCCCCTACAGTATCTATATCTATGCTTGGGGGGAGACTACGTTACAAAGACTTTGGGTGTCCTGAGCATAGCTTCGATTGTTTTGATTACGTTTCATACAAATACAATCTTAATTTCTATGACAGTCTTAAACACATTGATATGGTCTTTGGTTTGGGTCTTAGCTCTATTAGTAGCAATAAGGTTGCTGTTAGAAAGGTGGCACCGGAAATACGAGAGAAAACAAAATCGCAAATTAAAGTAAGAGTCCGTCCATGGGAGTATAGGGATGAGCAGTATTGGGGTCAATTTCACATAACTAGACGTATTCTTCGTATATTTGATGTTCAACCCATCTCTCACTACTGGATCAATGAATTACGTTTTTCGTGCAATAGTATCAGTTATCGTTACCGTTTTGACTGCGGTTATAAGATTTACCGTCCGCTTGAAGCAGATTTTAAATGGAGCTCTAATGTGGGTAGTGAATGTCTTCAAGGCTATAGGCAACTTCCTAAACATGGTGAGACTTTATTTCTCACAAGTTCCCTCAAGGATATCATGTGTCTGGGGGTGCTTGGTTACCCATCCATTGCTCTACAATCAGAAATGCTTGTGCCAAGTAAAGAAACAATCTCTGAAGCAAAGGAACGTTTCAAAGAAGTCATAGTACTGTACGACAATGACTTTGATAATCCTCGTAACCCTGGACAAACCATGGCTGCGAGGATTTGTTCTGAGTATGGGCTTGACAATCTAATTATTCCGTCGCATTATTGCAGTAAAGATATCTCTGATCTCATAAAAGATCATGGATTAGAAACAGCAAAGGATGTCATCAAGAGGACGGAGAACAGGGACAAGAGCTACAAGGAAGAAAGTCAGAAACGCAACAGCTAAAGAGGTAGATGGTATTAAGTTTAGATCTCTACTAGAAGCTCATTGTTACAGACAACTACGGGACGCAAGTATACAAGCCGACTATGAGAAGAAGACATATGTTCTCATGGAAGGCTTTCATTATACGAATGAGTCCTACGAAGACAATGGTAAGACAGGGTTCACGGATAAGCAGAAATACAAAGTCCGTGATATCACATACACTCCTGATTTCGTTGATCCCCATGGTCGATGGGTGATAGAGTGTAAAGGCTACGCAAATGAACGCTTCCCTCTCAAGTGGAAGATGTTTAAGAAGCTCTTGATGGAGCAAGATGATCCCCCGGTACTATTTGTACCGAGGAATCAGCAGCAGAACATCGAGACAGTTCAAAAGATTTTAGAAATGATGGCCCCTACAGTGTTGTAGGGGCTTTTTATTGCAAACCACATGAGCATTAAGACAATTGGTACAGCTGTAGAGTCTAACTCTAAAGGTGTACAGAAGCGGATTAACGTCTCCGCTGAGAAACTTGTCTTTGATGTTCTTCAATCTACACAATACTCTACCCCTATCGCTTCAACCGTACGTGAGCTGGTGACTAACGCCTGCGATTCACAACGTGAGAAAGAGATTGCGTTGGAGATATTGTCAGGTAAGAAGACAGTCAAAGATTACTATATTACGCGAAATGAAGAAGAATATAAAGATTCTAATTTTGATCCCAGCTATTACTCTGTGTATCATCTTGCTGATGAAAGTAATGTTACTATTCAATATACCGAAAGAGCCGGTATTGGGTATTGCGATGATTTTAGCGTTACTGACTTTGGCGTGGGTCTTGGGGGGACTAGACTCGAAGGTTACCTCGAACTGGGATTCTCAACAAAGAGAAACACAGCAGAGAACTTCGGAGCCTTCGGACTCGGAGCAAAAGTCCCACTCTCAACAGGAGTAGATTTCTATACTGTAGAAACCTGTCACAACGGTAAGCTGTTTAGATTCAACTGCTATCCGTATAAAACAGATTTTATGGTAAATAGGTTCGAAGCTGATGGGTATGTAACATTCAGTGATGGACTAAAGTTTACTACATTAACTCATCATCAAAGAACTTTACTAAGGTTAGCTTCGGGGTAAAGAAGCATAACCGATACAAGTTTGCAGAAGCTGTGGAGGATCAGCTTAATTACTTGAGTAATGTGAAGTTTAAGTATGTGTCTGAAAATGGTAGTGAGGTAGATAGATCAATCAAGAGTGAAGTCCTCTACAACTCTGATAATCTTATCATCTCAAATACTTACGCGTGGAGAAAACCACACATTCTCATGGTTAAATCCCAAGGAGCCACTACGGGTATTAACTATGGGTACGTAGATTTTCGTGAGCTAGAAATGGAGCAACTATGGGGTGCTGTTGCAATCAAATGCCCAGCCCGACAGTCATATCTAGATGAAAACGGGAATGAAATCGTACTACAGGATGGTGTGGATGTAACCCCATCGCGTGAGAAAGTTATATGGAACGAGAATACTAAGAGATACATCCAAGGTGCTATTGAGAGGGCAGCTCAAGATGCAGCTGATGTAATAAATGAACAGCTAAATGAAGATGATTTTCTTACCTGGGTGAAGAAGTGCAGTGAAGTTGTTTACAAGAACAACAACAGTAACACTGTGCTGCGACACCTGAGTGAGATGGTAGATAAGGAGAATATTAAACCAAGCTTCCCTGGGAATCGTAGTATAACCTTTGCTTCACCCAATGGGATACTTAAAGGTTACAAGGTTCGTAACGTGAGCTTGGTTTATAAGAATGGGAAAAGAATAATTGAAAGAGAAGAAGTAGGATGGGGACAAGTGAATTGGGATAATCTGTATTTCGTTCAAGGAAACCCTTCAGCCACTAAGGACCGGTACCTTATGACGAAGGGAACACTTACTCTTATCACTGAACATCACCCAACGAATGTCTATGACGACCCAAAGGTGCAAGCAAGGATTGACTCCATCAATCTCTATCGTGTATCTAATTGGGAATTGTTCAAGGATTCACCACTGGTGAAGTTCGACTATGATGAGATAGAAGTACCAGATGGTTTCGAGGAAACCCTGGAGAAGGAAGATGAGAATGCTACATTCAAGGATAGGTATCGCTTCATGACACCAGAGGAAAGACGTACTCTAGCTAATGAGGTAGTTCTCTACACATTGCGACGTCCGCATACTGGTGATCAGAAGTATTGCTCTAACATCTCAGATTGGGTTTGGGATAAGGTAGAAGCACCTCTTGAGTTAATCCAGAACACTGACATAGAAACATTCTATGGTACTGGGGAAGATGAACATCTACTTAAGTTGGCTGCTGTAATCTGTGCCCCTACAGTACCTGAATGGGTGGAGGTTTATCCTCGTTTTGGGGGGTATCATATATTTTCTAACACTGATACTTCAGCGGCTAATCAAAATCCTGTATTCACTGAGTTTAGGCCTATACGTTTTCGCAATGACTATACTGGGAGTTGGGAGAATGCAGTAAACGCAGAACCTGCCATGGTCACAGACATACAACTGTTCAAAGTATCAGGTGCATTGTCTAAGAAACTGGAGGGGAGCAATGCTAAACATATCAGTGAGTTTTTCTCAGTCCTACATGAAAACAAATGGAGTATGCACGATAAAGTTCGACAATGGGTTACCGGATGTATGGTACCTCATATACCTAATTGGTTTGAAAAGTTAGGTGAAATTGATCCGAAGTACACAGCTGTACTGAATAAACTAAAACCGTATAGGAAATACGCTCTTCACAGAAATAGGTACTTTGATAGCAATGAAGAAGAATTTCAAGAGATACTAACGTTGATTAAGAAGATGCATGACATGCAGATATTCTTGTCTACAGAACCCTCTGAAGAATCT
>Ga0070752_1003075_pt1 | contig 10341 bp, 11 predicted proteins | sample VirMetDEL_Aug_30_FD_77440 | JGI IMG/M metagenome (GOLD analysis project Ga0070752, IMG submission 77440) | Aqueous microbial communities from the Delaware River and Bay under freshwater to marine salinity gradient to study organic matter... | ecosystem: Environmental > Aquatic > Marine > Coastal... | reverse complement strand
TTTTTAAAACAAGTTATGAACCAAACTTTCACACCCTTTGAACATATGTATCACCAGTATGATTTTGATACGTTTGATAACATTAGTTCAATGAATAATAGATTATTCTGCACATTTACTCAATTAGACGACCTAGATACACTTATTTATGAGGTGTCTAATAGTTATGATATTTTATATAAAAAGATATTTGTTCTTCAAGTTAAAAGCAATGAAGAATATGTTATCACATATAATGTTGATCAGGGCAACATTTCTTCAATCCCTAAAAATACAATATTAGTTCATAGAAAAAAAGAAACTAATACTCTTTATACAATAAATGCATTAAATACTCTTATTAAAAGCCTCAATGAAGGGATTGTAGACACTAAATTCCCAATTGATTGGCAGCATTATAGAAATTGTATTTTATTAACTCAACATAATGAGTTAAAACAACTAAACACTAAAATTTATAAGATAATAAATCTTTAAAAAAGTTTGGTTAAGAAGATAAAGGTTATTATATTTAGTTATACATTATAAAAAACAAGTTATATTATGGATTTAAGCCTAATTAAAAAGAAGATGGAGGCTCTCCAACCTCAACAAAAGAAAAAGGAGTATGAAAAAATAGATTACACTAAAGTCTATTGGAAACCCAAAACCGAAGGTAAACATCAAGTTCGTATTGTCCCTTCTAAGTTTAACAAAGAATGGCCTATTCAAGAAGTCCAACTTCATTATGGATACGCTAAATTTCCTATCTATGCTTTAACTAACTGGGAAGAAAAAGACCCAATTGTAGAATTTGTTAAAGAATTACGTAAAACTAATGAATCCAAAAATTGGAAATTAGCTAAACAACTTGATCCTAAAATGAGATATTTTGCGCAAGTTGTAGTTCGTGGAGAAGAGGATAAAGGAGTTCGTCTTTGGGAATTTGGTAAAAATGTCTATCAACAATTGTTAAGTGTTGCTGATGATGAGGATTATGGTAATTTTACTGATGTTTCTGAAGGATTTGATTTTACAGTAAATGTAGAACCAGGAGAAATGAATGGTCGTTCTTTTCTTAAGATTGCATCAATCTCACCTAAACGTAAAGAATCCCCACTTAGTAAGGATGCGGATGAGGTGAATGAGTGGTTAGAAAATCAAGATAATGTTTTAGACCTACAAAAACCATTTAAAAAAGATTTTGATTCTTTAAAAAAGATTCTTCAAAATTTCCTTAACCCTGAAGAAGCTGAAGATGAAATTATTTCTGAAACTCCATCTGGGTTTGATGATGATGTTAAGGAAACACCTAAATCAAATTATTCTCTTTCAACTAAAAAAGATTCAAAAGCTCCTGTAGATAAATTTGATGAGTTGTTTGATGATGAGGAAGAGGATGATGGTTTACCCTTTTAATAAATAAAAATAAGTTATGGCTAGAAAGAAAAAATCTTTATCGGAAGCAGTCTCCTCTGAACTTAAAAAAGGATTTGACCTTGATGGATTCAAGGAAAAAAAAGGACTCAATTCAAATGTTAAATTTAAAGACCAAGAATGGATCCCACTATCAGATGCTTTTTCAGATGTATTATCAGTTCCAGGTATTCCATTAGGTCACATTGTATTGTTAAGAGGTCATTCAGATACAGGTAAAACTACCGCGTTACTAGAAGCAGGTGTTGCTGCCCAAAAACGTGGTATTATGCCTGTTTTCATTATTACAGAGATGAAATGGTCTTGGGAACATGCAAAAATGATGGGATTAGAAGTGGAAGAAGTTGTTGATGAAGAAACAGGTGAAATTTTAGATTATAAAGGTAATTTTCTTTATGTAGATAGAGAAACTATTCATACTATTGAAGATGTAGCTGCATTTGTTTTAGATTTAATAGATGAACAAAAGAAAATGAATCTCCCAGTAGATTTAATGTTTTTGTGGGATTCAATTGGTTCAGTACCATGTGAAATGTCTGTTAAATCAAACAAAAATAACAATGAGTGGAACGCTGGTGCGATGTCAACCCAATTTGGAAATAACGTTAACCAACGTATTACTTTATCACGTAAAGAATCTTCACCATTTACTAATACTTTAGTTTGTATTAACAAAGTATGGACACAAAAACCTGCAACTCCAATGGGTCAACCTAAGTTGATGAATAAAGGAGGATTTGCAATGTGGTTTGATGCTACTTTTGTAATTACATTTGGTAATGTTGCTAACGCTGGTACATCTAAGATTAAAGCAATCAAAGATGGTAAACAAGTTGAATTTGCTAAACGTACAAATATTCAAATTGATAAGAACCACATCAATGGTGTTCAAACTAAAGGTAGAATTGTTATGACCCCTCATGGGTTTATTAATGATGATGAAAAAGCTCTTAAACAATATAAAAAAGATCATACTGCTGATTGGAAAAAGATATTAGGAGGAGAAGATTTTAATATTATAGAAGAAGACTCACCAGAAATGGATATCGAGTCTTTTGCTGAAGAACCACAATAAAATATGAGCAATAAAGATTTATTAAAAATTTTGGACAATGTCCAAGAGCAAGGGGATGATACTCCTAAAGAAAGACGAGTACTATTAATAGATGCCTTAAATCTATTCTTTAGAAATTTTACAATAATTAATGCTGTAAATGAAAAAGGAGCACATATAGGAGGATTGGGAGGATTCCTTCGATCTTTAGGAGCTATGATTAGGCAAATTGAACCCACTGAAGTTTATATAGTGTGGGATGGAGTTGGATCTTCAAACAATAGAAAAAATATTATTCCCGAATATAAATCTGATAGAAATGTCTCAAGAGTAACTAATTGGGAGGTTTTTGAATCCCATGAGGATGAAGATGATTCAAAAGTTGATCAACTTGTTAGAATCATCCAATATATCAAAACCCTCCCAGTTAGGTCTTTATCTATTGATAAAGTAGAAGCAGATGATATCATAGCATATCTAAGTAGTACTTTACCACAAGATCCAAATGATAGAATTTTTATCGTATCTAGCGATAAAGATTATCTTCAATTAGTTAATAAGCAAGTTATAGTTTATTCTCCAATAATAAAAAAGTATTTTACAGAAAATTTGGTAAAAGAAAAATTTGGTTTACCACCCCATAATTTTATTTTATATAAAGTTTTAATGGGAGACAATTCTGATAAAATTCCAGGTATTAAGGGATTAGGACCAAAGAAACTATATAAGATGTTTCCTGAATTAAAAGGAGATGAGATAAGTTTAGATGATTTACTTTTAATAAGTGAAAATAAATTAAAAGATCATGTTATATATGCTAGAGTTTTAAGTGATCCTGGAGCATTAGAGAAGAGATATAAAGTAATGGATCTTAAAAAACCAATGATAGATGAAGAGGATAAAAAATACATAGACCAGTACGTAGCAGATTATAAACCTGAATATCATCCTCAACATTTCCTTAAAATGTATGAACAAGATAGGTTGGGGAATTTAATTAGAAATGTTAACGTATGGTTAAAAGATCGTTTTGAAAGTTTAAAATAAGTATTAACATTAAAAAAATAAGTTTTGACATTACAAAGTATAGATCAATATGGACCTCAGTTCCAAATAAAGGTTATTTCATCCCTCCTTACTCATAAAGATTTTCTTGTTAACATACATGATATTCTAGATGAAAATGATTTTGGAAGTGATGCAAATAAATGGATCATTAAAAATATTTTAAAATACTATGCAAAATATCATACTACCCCGAGTATGGATATTTTAAAAGTTGAATTAAAAAAGATAAAAAATGAAGTTTTACAAATCTCAATTAAAGAACAGTTAAGAGCAGCATATCAATCATCTGAAGAAGATTTAGAGTATGTAAAAGAAGAATTCTCTACATTTTGCAAAAACCAGCAACTTAAAAAAGCATTACTTAAATCCGTAGATTTACTCCAAGCAGGTGATTATGATTCTATTAAACTAATGGTTGAAGGCGCGTTAAAAGCAGGACAAGATAAAAATATAGGACATGAATATAATAAAGATGTTGAGTCTAGATACCGTGAAGATAATAGAATTACTATTCCTACTCCTTGGCCTGAAATAAATGAGTTAATACAAGGTGGGTTAGGAAATGGAGACTTTGGTCTAATATTTGGTAACCCAGGTGGAGGTAAATCATGGTCATTAGTTGCATTAGGTGGGTTTGCTGTTAAAATGGGTTATAATGTAGTTCATTATACTTTAGAATTAGGAGAAGATTATGTTGGGAGAAGATATGACTCTTTCTTTACCCATATCCCAGTAAATAAAATTTCAGAGGAAAGAGATAAAGTTGAAAGTACTGTTGAGATGTTAGAAGGTGAATTAGTTATTAAAGAATTTCCAACAGGACGTGCAACTATTACAACTATTGAAGCACATATACAAAAACTCAAATCACTAGGACTTGAACCAGATTTAATAATCATTGATTATGTTGACCTTTTAAAATCAAAACGTAATTCTACAGATCGTAAGTTTGAAATTGATGATATTTATACAAGCACCAAGGGTTTAGCTCGAGAACTTAACACACCAATTTGGAGTGTATCCCAAGTTAATAGAGCTGGCTCAAAGGATGATATAATTGAGGGTGATAAGGCCGCAGGATCATACGATAAAATGATGATTACAGATGTTGCAATCTCACTCTCCAGGAAGAAAGAAGATAAAGTAAATAATACAGGAAGATTCCACATAATGAAGAACCGTTATGGAATGGATGGGATTACCTATCAAATCCAAGCAGATACTTCAACAGGACATTTCCAAATAACCCAGGAGTATGATGAAGATTCATCTCCTCCTTCTTCCTCCTCAAGTTCATCCAGTTCACTTAACATAGACAAATTTGATAAAGAACATTTATCAAGAGCATTTTTTGAACTTAACTCTTAATTAAAAATGAAAAAAGACATTTTAAAAGAACGTATCCCTTATAAACCCTTTGAGTACCAACAAGCAGCAGACTATTGGCTCCAACAAAATCAAGCACATTGGTTACCTACAGAGGTACCACTTGCAAACGATTTAACAGATTGGAATCAAAACTTAAGTAAAGTTGAAAAAAATATTATTGGTTCAATTTTAAAGGGATTTGCACAAACTGAAACTGTAGTAAATGATTATTGGACAGGATTAGTAACAAGTTGGTTTAGAAAACCTGAAATTGTAGCAATGGCAACAACGTTTGGTGCTATGGAAACTATTCACGCTGAAGCATACTCATTACTAAATGAAACATTAGGTTTAGATGATTTTAGTGAATTTATGGAAGATGAAACCACAATGGCTAAAATTGAAAATTTAATGGATGTTAGGGATAGTTTTAAAGGTGAACCTGACTGGCATGAAGCTGCAAAATCTTTAGCTATATTCTCAGCATTTACTGAAGGTGTTAATTTATTTAGTTCATTTGCAGTATTACTTTCATTTAAACTAACAAATAGACTTAAGGGAGTTGGTCAAATAGTTGAATGGTCAATTAGAGATGAATCTTTACATTCAAATGCAGGTTGTTGGCTATTTAGAACAATGATAGAAGAACATCCATCACTTAAAACACCTGAACTAGAGGCAGCAATAAATGAAGCAGCACTTTTATCTTTACAATTAGAGCTTGATTTTATTGAAAAGGTATATGAGATGGGCGATTTGGAAGGATGTTCAAAATATGACTTAACAAACTTTATCAAACATAGAGTAAATACTAAACTAGGTGATTTAGGATATAAAGGAATTATAGATGGAATTGACCCAACATCTTTAGAAAGAATGAAATGGTTTGATGCTTTATCTGCAGGAAAACAACATACAGATTTCTTTGCAAATAGAGTAACAAATTATTCTAAGGGTCATATGGAGTGGAACGCAAATGATATATTTTAAAAAATGGATAACAATTTAATAGCAGATTACAAACAATGGGAACGAGGTAAAGATTATCCTGAACATATGGATGAAGTAGCTTTATCTACAATTTCTAAAGGTTATCTTTTGCCTGGAGAAACTCCTAAAAAAGCATATAAAAGAGTAGCTAATGCAATTGCTGAAAGACAAAACCGACCAGATTTAGCTAACAAATATTTTAAAATTATTTGGAATGGATGGCTTGGACTTGCTTCACCAGTCCTATCAAACACAGGTACTGATCGTGGGCTTCCTATATCATGTTTTGGTATTGATACTCCTGATAGTATTCGGGGAATTGGATTAACAAACGCAGAACTTATGCGTCTTACATCTTACGGAGGAGGAGTTGGAATCTCATTAAGTAGAATTAGACCACGTGGAACTGAAATCACAGGAAATGGTAAATCAGAAGGGGTAGTTCCTTGGGCTAAAATCTATGACTCTACAATCATAGCTACCAACCAAGGCTCAGTTAGAAGAGGAGCAGCCTCAGTTAACTTAGATGTTAATCATCCTGATATTAAAGAATTTTTACAAATTCGTAGACCAAAAGGTGATGTAAATAGACAATGTCTTAATCTACATCAATGTGTTGTTGTTGATGATTCTTTCATGAAAAAATTAAATGATAGAGATCAAGAGGCAATGAATTTATGGTTAGAAATTCTTAAATCAAGAGTTGAAACAGGTGAGCCATATATCATGTTTAAAGATAATGTAAACAAAGTAAACCCAATGGCATATCTAATGAACAATTTAGATGTTACCATGACCAACATATGTTCCGAGATTACATTATTTACAGATGAAGAACATTCATTTATTTGTTGCTTATCATCACTTAACTTAGCAAAATATGATGAATGGAAAGATACAGATACAGTTGAATTAGCAACATATTTTCTAGATGGTGTAATGCAAGAATTCATTGATAAAACAAATGGAAAAGATTCAATGATTCGTACTCATAGACATGCTAAAAAAGGTAGAGCACTTGGTTTAGGTGTAATGGGTTGGCATACATTTTTACAACAGAAAAACTTACCATTTAATTCAATTGCTTCTACTGCTTGGACACATACTATTTTTAATGACATTAAATCTAAAGCAGAAGCAGCATCTCGTAAAATGGCTATTGAGTTTGGAGAACCTTTATGGTGTAAAGGAACAGGAATGAGAAATACTCACCTAATGGCAATTGCCCCTACAGTTTCCAACTCACGTATCAATGGTTGCTCAGCAGGTATTGAACCTCAACCAGCAAATGTTTATGTATTTAACGGTGCTAAAGGAACATTTATTGTTAAAAATCCTGAACTAGAAAAATTACTAAAAAGTAAAGGAAAAAATACCTCTAAAATTTGGGATACAATATTAGCAGATGATGGTTCAGTTCAAAACATCCCTAATGATATTTTAACTGAAGAGGAAAAAGAAGTATATTTAACATTTGCTGAAATAAACCAGTTAGAACTAGTTAGACAATCAGCAATTAGACAAAAATATATTGACCAAACTCAATCACTTAACTTAGCGTTTGCTCCAACAGATTCTCCAAGATGGATTAATCAAGTTCATATGGAAGCATGGAAATTAGGTATTAAAACTTTGTATTACTTAAGAACAGATTCAGTAATTAAAGGAGATTTAGGTTCAAGAATTAGTGATGGTTGTTTGAGTTGTGAAGGATAACAATATGTATTAACATATTAAAATAACTTATTATGAAAAATGTATTAAATTTTATTAAGAAAATCTTTACAATTGTTAAAGGTTGGATCGTAGCTAATGGAATCGAAGGAGTTTTAGGACTTATCGCAGGTTTAATTTTATGGGCCTTTGGCTATAAAATTTATGCTGGATTCGCATTTGGTGTATTTGCTACACGAAATTGGGATTTAGCTAAATCTTGGGTAAAAAACTTATTAAGCAAATAAAAAGAAAAAATATTGTTTTTAGAAAAGGGATGCAATAGCATTCCTTTTTTTTGTATTTATAATAAAACGTTCCACCTAATAGTTTTCCTGATGAATTTTATTAAAAACAAACTTATGGCATTTAGAGATATATTCAAAGACAGTAATGATCTTAACGAAAAGAATATCGTTGGATTCTCTTCATTTGCAGTAATGGTAATATTTGCCGCAGCTGATATTATCACGGGTGCATTAGGTAAAGAATTATTAATTACTGATACTATTTTCAATTCCTTCGTAATTATTACTTTAGGTTCGTTTGGTATTGATGGTATTACTAAAATTTTTACTAAAAAAACTGAAGAATAATGGTTTTAAAATTAGGATCTAAAGGTAAAGAAGTAAAAGAACTTCAAGAATTTTTAAATATTAATGCTGATGGTATCTTTGGTGTAGGAACTAAAGCTGCTGTTCAAAAATGGCAAGCTAATAATAATTTAGTTGCTGATGGTATTGTAGGTCCTGCTACATGGGATGCAATGGGGTTAGCTACTACAGATGCTTCTGAAAAAGTTTATACAACAGATAATGGTTTAGTAATTAACAAACATTTTCTCCCAGTAGGCGAATATAAACAAGGCCCTATTAATGCTGAATGGTTATTTTTACACCATACAGCAGGTTGGCACAACCCATACAAAACAATTGATAGTTGGGGTAGAGATTCAAGAGGTGCAGTAGCTACAGAATTCGTATTAGGAGGCCCCTCCGTAAAAGGAAATGATGATAAGTACAATGGAGAAATGGTACAAGCATTCCCAGAAGGAAATTATGGCTGGCACTTAGGTAAAAACGGTTCTCAAAAAATGCATGTAAACTCAATTGGTATTGAAGTATGTAATTTTGGTTATATAGTAAATGGTAAAACCTATGCAGGTACTACAGTCGCAGATTCACAGATTGTAGAATTAGATAAAGAATTTAGAGGACATAAATTATGGCATCGTTACTCAGATGCTCAAATTGAAGCTTTACATAAATGGATTTTATGGATTGCTGAAAGAGATAATATTGATGTAAGAGCTGGTTTACCTGCCTTAATTAAAGAAAAAGGTGCTGATGCATTCGAATTTAACGAAGATGCTTATTACGGAAGAGTAAAAGGTCTTTGGACTCATACTAATACTAGAAAAGATAAAGTAGATATGTTCCCACAACAAGAGTTGATGGACATGCTGGTAAGTTTGTAATGAAAGAGTTAGAAGATATTTATAAAACAAAAGAATTTAAATCATTATTTTGGATATAAAGATTATGGATTCGTATTAGAATTAATTTTATACAACCTATAACCCTATACTAAAGATGATCAAATCGACATACATGAAAGTAACAATAGCTGGATCAGCATCAATAGGATTTATTTGTTCCTATTTTATGGATTTAACAATGGCTAATGCAGAACAATATCTAGCGGTTGCTGCTGTACTTCTATTAGATGGATTTTTTGGTGTAATAGCCGGCATCAAAAGAGAAGGATTTAAAACCTATAAAGCCCTAAAAGTATTAAAATCATTAGCAACATGGGAAATAATCCTTACAGCAATTCTAATGATTGAAAAAGGTTTTGAGGGTACTAGTTGGTTAAGTGAAACAGTTATTACCCCATTTATAGTTTTTCAATTAATGTCTGCTCTTAAAAATGCTTCTATGGCAGGTTTTATCAAAAATGAGTTATTAAACATTATTTTAGATAAAATCGATAAACATAAAGGCGAAAGATCATGAAAAAATTATTAAATAGTATTACTGATACGCGTATGGTGTATCTTTTAATGTCATTTGTATTGCTCACAGGATATTTTACACAGTCTTGGGGTATAGTAATTTTTGTAACATTTATGTTGAACGTTGGAGTATGGACAGGTTTTTGTCCTTCAAAATGGTTCTTCGGTAAATGTGGATTCAAAAAATCCGAATTGTAAAAAATGAGTGCTTTAGATGGCATATCACTTAATGCCAAAATTTCCTTAGCAATTGCAGGCATTATTATGTTAACCTTCTTTGCAGTACAAACTTGTATTGTATTTGGGTTATGTGAACCCTCTTTAGAATTAGCTAAATTTGGTTGGGGTTGTGTAATATTCTTTATGCCTCCTTTTTTTAAAGTAGTTAGTGAGTTTTTATATAAGAAGAAAAAAGTAACTGAAGAATTGGATAAACAAATACATTCGTTCAAACGATTTGAAGATTTTATACAAGAAGCAACAATTGTTACTAAAGCAGATTCAAAAGCAAAGATAACATATGTAAATGAAAAGTTTGAAGAGGTATCTGGTTGGAAATTTGAAGAAGTTAAAGGAAGAGATCACGTTATAGTTAATTCAGGTACACAACCTAAAAAATATTGGAAGGGTATGTATGATACAGTTCATCAAGGTAAGATTTGGCACGATGTAGTTACTAATAAACGAAAAGATGATGGTTTTTATTATGTAGACACAT
>Ga0070752_1003073_pt1 | contig 10341 bp, 11 predicted proteins | sample VirMetDEL_Aug_30_FD_77440 | JGI IMG/M metagenome (GOLD analysis project Ga0070752, IMG submission 77440) | Aqueous microbial communities from the Delaware River and Bay under freshwater to marine salinity gradient to study organic matter... | ecosystem: Environmental > Aquatic > Marine > Coastal... | reverse complement strand
TGGAGGTCAAGCAGGGAGGCAGCCTCGTCGCGCACAACGGGATTGGGTACGACTACCCCCTGATCAAGAAGCTCTACGGAGTTGATCTGACCGGGCACGAGGGCGAGTGCCTCGACAGTCTTGTTGTCAGCAGGCTCGCATACCCAGACCTGAAGGAACTGGACTTTGCCCGCCTAAACAAGTTCCCGAACTTCCCAAAGCAGCTGATTGGCTCACACTCACTCCGAGCTTGGGGTGAACGACTGGGCCACAGCAAAGGAGACTATGACGACTTCTCTCAGTTCACTCCAGAGATGCTGGAGTATTGCGTAAATGACACCGTCCTACTTAGGCAGCTGTGGACTCACCTTCGCAAGCGGAGTCCTTCGATTGAGGCAGAATGGTTGGAGCATAGGTTTGCCGAGATCATGCTTATGCAGGAACAGCATGGGTTCATGTTCGACAAGCGTGCTGCTGAGAACCTGCACATTGAACTGCTCAAGAAGCAGTACGAGCTAGAAGAGAAAGCCAAGGCGGCGTTCCCTCCTCAGATCGTTCAGCTGAAGACCAAGACCAAGACCATCCCGTTCAACCCCGGATCAAGAAAGCAGATAGCTGAGGGGTTTATCAATAAGTATGGATGGGAGCCGAGAGAGTTTACTCCTGATGGAAAGCCTCGAATTGATGAGGCTGTCCTGAGGGGGATGAGCTACCCCGAAGCGTCTGTGCTGCTTGAGTACCTTCTGGTTCAGAAGCGTATCAGCCAGCTGGCTGTCGGCTCGCAGGCATGGCTGCGCCATGTCAAGGAGGACGGGCGCATGCACGGCAGGGTCAACCCCATCGGCTGCGTGACCGGGAGGTGCAGCCACAGCAAGCCCAATGTGGCTCAGGTGCCTGCAGCTTACTCGCCCTACGGCAAGGAGTGCAGAAGCCTGTTCACTGTGCCGGAAGGATTCAAGCTGGTCGGCGCAGACGCGAGCGGGCTGGAGCTTCGTTGTCTTGCTCACTACCTTCACAGGTATGACGGTGGCAAGTATGTGAAGCAGCTGCTTGAGGGTGACATCCACACCGAGAATGCCAAGGCTGCTGGTTTGGATGTCTTCGAGGACGGAAGGTCCAGGGCCAAGACAATGATCTACTGCTTCCTCTACGGTGGAGGCCCGGAGAAGCTGGGCGCTGTCGTCGGTGGAGGCAGGGAAGATGGAGTCAAACTGCGTAACCGATTCCTGAAGAAGACCCCAGCCCTGAAGCAGCTGCGAGACGCAGTGCAGGCAAAGGTCAAGAAGCAGGGGTTTTTGCTGGGGATCGACGGAAGGGTATTGCCCATCCGCCACTCGCACGCTGCGCTGAACACACTCTTGCAGAGCGCGGGAGCCATCATGGTAAAGCTGGCAACCGTGCTCCTGCATGACATGTGCAAACAACAAGGTCTCAAGTTTGGAGTGGACTACGCGAATGTCGCGCACATCCACGACGAGCTTCAGCTTGAGGTTGTCGATGAAAAAGCAGAACTGGTCGGGAACCTCGCTGTTCATGCAATACGAGAAGCGGGCAAGAGACTTGATTGCCTCTGCCCACTCGATGCGGAGTACCGAGTTGGCACCACCTGGGCAGAAACCCATTAGTGCTAGGTGGCTTTGCTACATCGCTGGGTTTGTTGACGGCGAAGGTTCAGTCAGCTGGAACAGGCTGAAGATCGGTAACACCTACCCACTTACCTTGTTCATCGCCCGAGAGTTTTTTGGCGGGCAGGTGTACAGGGAGAACACCCGCAACGGGCGGACAATGTTTGCTTGGTGCGTCTACGGAGAAGAGTCAACTGCTGCACTAACTGCGTTGGTTCCTTTCCTCATCGAGAAACAGCTGCAGGCTCTTCTGGTTCTGAAGGTCGGCAACTACCCACCCAAGTCCGAGCAGAGAAGGCTGCTCATGAGCTACATTACGGAGTTGAAAAGAATTGACCACGGCTAGTAAACGCACACTGCTGCTCGACGGCGACATCTTCGCCTATCAAATCTGCGCGTCTGTCGAACGCGAGATCGAGTGGGAGGAGGATCTATGGGTCCTCTATTCAAACGCTTCTGAGTGCAAGCAGCATCTGGACTCACAGGTGCTGCGCCTCAAGACTGACCTCGAAGCGCATGACATCGTCATTGCCTTTAGTTCATCTACCAACTTCCGAAAGGACATCTACCCGGAGTACAAGTCCAACCGGAAAGGGTCCCGCAAGCCTCTTGCCTACCGGGCTCTAGTCAACTACGCCAAAGAGACCTACCGCACCATGACCCTTCCATGGGCCGAGGCTGACGATGTGCTTGGCATCCTTGCCACTGGCCACAGGATTCGAGGCGACAGGGTTGTGGTCAGTATCGACAAGGATCTGGAGTCGATCCCTTGCAAGCTGTTCAACCCGAACAAGCTGGCCCTTGGTGTCAGGACTGTCACGAAGGAGGAGGCTGACTACAACCACCTCCTGCAGACCCTGACTGGGGACCGGACTGACGGCTACCCCGGCTGCCCTACCTACGGGGACAAGCGGTCCCGCATCCTGCTGGACGAGGGCGTCAGCTGGAAGGCGGTTGTGGGTGCCTATGAGAAGCAGGGGCTGTCCGAAGAGGTGGCTCTGGCTCAGGCCCAGATTGCCCGGATCTGCCGAGCCAAGGACTACGACATGAAAAACAAGAAGGTGATCCCGTGGACCCCGACCAAGTAAACCATCCGGCTCACTACCGTCAGGGGGACATCGAAGCTATTGATGCGATCAGAGCGTCTATGCCGCCCGTCGAGTTTGAGGGCTACTGCAAGGGCCAAGTCCTCAAGTACCTCTGGCGGTACAGGTATAAGGGTAAACCCCTAGAAGACCTTCGAAAAGCCGAGTGGTATCTCCAACTCCTTATCCGTACACTCCCTGACAATGGCTGAAGAAACACAACAAAGTCTTTTTGGTGAGGACTACCTAGAGTCTGCACCGTTTCCCCCTGTGACCGAAGCCCTAGTGGTTGCGCTTGACAAGCTGTTCCCTGACAAGTGCCCATCCCTGGGCGATCCAGATAGACTGATCTGGGTCAAAGCTGGGCAGCGAGCAGTTGTCCGCTTCCTCGCAGAGAAGCTCCGAGAGCAGCAGGAGACAAACAATGTGCTTCAGTAGCCCCAAGATGCCCGACATGCCGCCGCCCCCGGCACCGCCCCCGCCCGCCCCCACGCCGTCTGCGACTAAGGTCCAGCCCGCTACAACTACCCGATCTGACAGTGCCCGGCGTGCAGCCCAGGGGCTTTCTAAGTATCGGATCAGTAGGAGCATGGGAGGCACTGTGGACAAAGGCGTGCGTCGTGCCGAGCCCGGCAAAACCTCGTCCATGAGCATCTACTGATGGCCTCTTATCAGCCTGAGTTTTCCATTGGGAGCGCCGAGACCAAGACTGGGTCGGCGCTCTACAAGGCCCTTGAAGCAAGGCGTCAACCCTTTCTCGACAGGGCACGGGACTGCTCTAAGCTGACCATCCCGTCTGTACTGCCTGACGAGAGCCACAACAATCACTCCAAGCTCCCGACTCCTTTCCAGAGTCTGGGGGCTCGTGGGGTAAACAACCTGAGCAGTAAGCTGCTGCTGACGCTGCTCCCGCCCAACGCCGCCTTCTTCAGGCTGGCTATTGATCCGTACCAGCTTGAGCAGCTTGCGGGGAATCAGCAGATCCTAGCCGAGATTGATGAGAGCCTCGGCAAGATGGAGCGGGCTGTCATGTCGGAGATCGAGACGACTGGCATCCGCACGGCAGCGTTTGAGGCGCTGAAGCATCTGCTCATTACGGGCAATGCTCTGGTCTACTTCCCTGAAGAGGGCGGGCTTCGGCTGTTCCACATGGACAGCTATGTCGTCGAGCGCGACCCGAAGGGCAACCTCATGAGCATTGTGACCAAAGAGTCCATTGCTCCCAAGGCGCTGCCCGAGGAGGTCCGCGAACTGGTCCAGAGCAAGCTCGACCAGAGCGAAAAGTCTGTTGATGTCTACACCTGTGTCCACCGCTCTGATGAGGGTGACACATTTGAAACCTTCCAAGAGATCATGGGGATTCGCGTCCCCGGTTCTGATGGTGTCTACAAAGAGGAGAGCATGCCGTACATGGCGCTGCGCCTCAGCACCATCGCAAACGAGGACTTTGGCCGGGGTCTGGTTGAGGAGTACATGGGGGACCTGCGTTCCCTGGAGTCTCTGACCAGATCAATCGTTGAGGGTTCGGCAGCTGCAGCCAAGGTGCTGTTTCTTGTCAACCCCAACGGAACCACCCGAGCCCGTGCCCTGGCTGAAAGCCCCAACGGGGCCATCCGTGAGGGCAACGCAGCTGATGTGACCACCCTTCAGGTCAACAAGGCTGGGGACTTCCGTGTCGCACTTGAGGCAATCGGGCAGATCCGAGAGCGCCTCATGCACGCCTTCCTGCTGAACGAAAGCATTCAGCGTCAGGCCGAGCGCGTCACCGCCGAAGAGATTCGGTTTATGGCGCAGGAGCTAGAGCAGTCGCTGGGCGGGATCTTCTCAATCCTGTCCTCCGACTTCCAGCTGCCTCTGGTCAACATCCTTATGGATCGTATGACCAAGCAGCGGCGTTTGCCGAAACTGCCCAAGGGAATTGTCAGGCCTAAGATCGTTACTGGCCTTGAGGCTCTTGGCCGTGGCAACGATCTAAACCGCCTTGATGTTTTTATTAGCGGAGCGATCCAGCAGTTCGGCCCTGAGTTCCTTCAGTACATCAACCTTTCTGATTACCTGACTCGTCGCGCCACGGCAGTTGGTATCGACATCGAAGGGCTAATCAAAACTGAGGAAGAAGTGGCACAGCAGCGCCAGCAGGCGATGATGATGGACATGGCCCAGAAGCTGGGCCCCAACGCAATCAACGCGGCCAATGAGCAGTACATGGCTGCACAACCCCCTTCTGAATAACCAACATGGGTGAAACCCACAGCGTCACGCTACATGACGGCCCGTCCGGCCCCGACCCCGAGCCGCAGGTTCAGGCTCAAGATCCGCAAGAGTCCTCGATCCCCGAGAAGTTCCTGAACAAGGACACCGGGGAGGTGGACACCGACGCGCTGCTTGCGTCCTACCAGCAGCTTGAGCGACGACTCTCCGGAGCGACCGATGAGGATGAGCCCCAAGACGAGGTCTCTGAAGAAGCTCAAGAGGAGCAGGTTGATCAAGAAGGCGAAGGGCAAGAAGCCCCGAGCCTAGAGCAATTTAGCCAAGAGTTCTTCGAGTCCGGTGAACTGTCGGAAGACAGCTACACCCAGCTGGAAGAGATGGGCTACCCGAAGGATCTGGTTGACGCATTCATTGCGGGCCAGAAAGCAATCCTGAACACCGAGCAGAGCCAACTGTTCTCTGTGGTTGGTGGAGAGGATGCCTATCGCGAGATGCAGGCATGGGCGGCTGAGAACATGTCCGACTCTGCCAAGAATGCCTATAACGCAGCGGTCGAAAGCGGGGACATGGAACAGGCCACCCTGGCTATTCGCGGCCTGCGGGATAGCTACATGCGGGCCAATGGCAAGGCCCCCAGCCAGATCCAGGGCCGTAGCTCTGGTAGGCCTACTATCTCTGGGTTCCGTTCGACCCGCGAGCTTACCCAGGCTATGCGGGATCCCCGGTACGCTACAGACCCCGCCTATCGGCAGGATGTTGAGGACCGACTTCGCATGTCGGACGCAATGTAATGATTGAAACCAAACCCGGCTGGCAGACTTCTGAAGCGTGGTTCACGGGGGTCGCCTCGTGGCTTATGCACGATGTGATTGTCGAATCCACTGACTGGCGTGTGCAGGCCGCAGCTGCCCTTGGGGTTGCTGTGGTTGCCTCGTTCTACATCTGGAGTCGAGCGAAAGTGAAGGTGGTGGGTGTCGATGTCTAAACTCGCCCCCTTCATCCTTGTAGCTCTTGGGTCGTGTGCGACTCTTGACGGCTACCTTGAGCGGCCTGTCCCTACCACTGACCCGGCTGCTCCTGTTGTCACTGTTGGCGAGGCCACTGCTGACACGGTTGACGCTGTCGCTCCTCAGGTTGTGGCAGCTGCTTCCAATGTGGCTACGGCCCTGACTGGTAACCCTGTCTTCGGTGGCACCGCCGCCGCTCTGGTTGCCCTCACCCTCGGTGCCCTTTCAAAGCGGCTCCGTAAAAAGAAGCAAGTCGGGGGCGAAGCTCCCGTCTCGTAGAGACACAAGCTGATCAAATCAAGGTCAGGGCCTCTTTCGGGAGACAACCCTTCGAACCAGCGAGAGATCAGAGTCTCATCCACCTGTTTTTGTTTTCCCAACCCTTCCAAATAGGAGAGTAGCCCAATGGCTATGCCCAACCATCTTGGCCAGATCAACGCGACTGGCGAAGACTATGCGCTCTTTCTGAAGAAATGGAGTGGAGAGATTCTGACCACTTTCGAGGAAGCCAATGTGATGGCTCCTCTGCACATGGTCCGGTCTATCGACTCCGGTAAGAGCGCCCAGTTCCCTGTTATCGGTACGGCCTCGACCAAGTACCACACCCCCGGCGATTCGGTCATTGATACTGCCGGGTATCTCAGCACGATCCGTCACGGTGAGCGCCTGATCTTCGTGGACAAAATGCTCACTTCGAGCGTTTTCGTCGCGCGAGTTGACGAGGTCATCAACCACTACGATGTTCGTTCGGTCTACTCGACCGAGCTTGGCCGCGCCATGGCGAAGAAGTACGACGAGCAGCTTCTTCTTCTGGCGGTCAAGGGTTCCTTCACTGCAGCCGATGTGGCCTTCACGGGCGCTAAGGGCGGCAATGTCATCCGGACCTCGGCCTCTGGCGGCACCACTGCTCAGGACATCCTCAACGCTATCCGGGTCTGCATGCAGGAACTGGATGAGAAGGATGTGCCGAAAGAGGATCGTGCCATCGTGGTCAAGCCGGAAACCTTCTACAAGCTGATCGCTCAGAAGGACCTGATTGACCGGGACATCAGCCCCGACAACGGCTCGATTGGCATGGGCACGCTCTACTCCGCTTGGGGTGGTCGTATCTATGTGTCGAACCACCTGCCGGGTGACCTCAACTACACCGATGTCACCAATGTCCACACTGGTGGTACTGCTGGATCGAACGGTAACGACTACACCGTCAACCTGACTTCCAGTAACGCTGGCCTCACCAGCAACGCTGGTCTTCAGGCTGTGGTGTTCCACAAGTCGGCTCTTGGTACTGTCAACCTCATGTCCCTTGGCATGGAGTCGGAGTACCAAGTCGAGCGTCAGGGCAGCCTGTTCGTTTCCAAGTACGCGCTTGGTCACGGCGTCCTTCGCCCCGAGGCTCTCTGCTCCGTGATCACCTCGGCTGGTAGCCTCGTCACGGCAACCGCCTCCTGATCAGGGATCTGATCCCAACTCCGTGGGGGTGGCTCTCGTCACGGGGGTCACCCCCACTTCCTTTATCTAGCCATGGCACTCTCCAATACCACTCAACTTGAAGCGGTCAACACGATGCTCTCTGTAATTGGAGAGGCTCCCGTGGCTGCTGTTTCTCCCGCGCCTACCCAGGATGTGACTATCGCCCTCAATGTTCTTGAGGAGATTCAGCGAGAGGTCCAGACTCGTGGCTGGTCGTGGAATACCGCATACGATGTCGAGCTTACCCCTGACGGGGCGAAAAACATCACGCCCCCTGCAGGCGCTGTTCGGTTCGACAACAACTACAAGACTCAGGTCAAGACAGCGAAATACTCCGTCCGTGGCGGGCTGCTGTACGACCTGACCAACAAGACTGACGAGTTCGACGACCCCATCACCCTGACCATCATCACGATGCTGGACTGGGACGACATGACCGAGGCGGCTCGTCGGTACATCATGATCCGTGCGGCTAGGGTCTTCCAAGACCGCATGAGTGGGTCGCCTAACCACCACTCTTTCAACTTCCGCGACGAGGCTGCGGCCTATGCCGAACTGATGGAAGCGGAACTGGAAGACTGCGACTACACCATCTACGACCACCCCGACACCTTCGACGCGATCAACAGGTCGCGCCCCTCTAACTCTGTTCCTGGGTACTGATCATGGCGCTTATCAGCTTCTCTACCCCGAGTCTTGTATCGGGGGTCAGCCAGCAGCCCGACCCGCTTCGGTTCTCTACGCAGGCCGAGAAGCAGGAAAACGCCTACAGTTCCATCGTTGATGGGCTCTGCAAGCGGCAGCCCACCAACCATCTAGCCCAGATGGTTTCGGGGTCGAACTTTGACTCGTGCAAGGTTCACCCAATCAACCGAGACACATCTGAGCGGTATCTTGTTCTGTATCGGCAGAACGAGATCAAGGTCTGGGACATCGTCAATGGAGTCGAGCGAAATGTCCAAGCGCCTGGGGGAGGCTCTGCTGACTTCAGCTACATCAACCAGCTGGATGTCAGCCGACTGAAATCGCTGACCGTGGCTGACACCACCTTCGTGTGCAATCCAGACACAGAGGTGGCTATGTCAGCCTCGGTCAGCGCCGCTGCCAGCCCCGGTGGCCTGATCTTCGTAAAGGCTGGTAACTACAAAACCGACTATTTCGTCTCGTGGGCATTCAAGAACAGCGGAGGTTCGATCCTTGCTGGGTCCACGCTGGTCACCACCTGGGACGGCAACACCAGCGGGAACAGTAAGAACATCCACCGCATTGGCCCGTTCCCTTTGAGTGGGAACCCGACTGGAACCTATTCAGTTGATGTCCTTGGGGACACGGCCAGCATCACCGGAGTTTCTTCTGGGTCAATTACGGCCTCAGACTTCGCCTCTGCGATCCAAGCCATAAACGGCGTCACCGCCACAACCTTCACGGGAAGTGGTGGCTACTATGTCCGCGTCACTGGAAGTTTCAACGGGCTGGACACTCGCGTCTCAAACTTGACCAAGCCTGCAGCCTCTACCGCCACTATTGCTGAAGAGCAGGCGCACACTGAAACTACGGAAGACTCTATCGAGACTAGCGATATTGCTGCGCGGATCGCCACGGAGATGTTCGCCACCCTCTCCGCTTCTCCTGGGGGTGCGAGTGCCTATATCAACAGCGTCGGCGCATACAACTCATCGACGGTTTTCATCGACGCCAAGTATGAGCTGGTCTACCTCGAAGTGAGTGACGGTCAGGGGGACACCAGCATGTTTGGCGCATGTAAGAAGGTGGCCCGAGTTACCGACCTCCCCGTAAAGTGCGTTGACGGTTTCCGCATCAAGATCGAGGGCGATCCTGAGCAGGGAGAAGATGATTACTACGCAGAGTTCGAAGCCTCTGGCGACCTAATCGCCAGCCCGGCATTCGGATCCGGGGTCTGGAAGGAGTGCATCGGCCCCAACCTGCCCTACGAGTTCGACGCATCCACTATGCCGCACAAGCTGGTGCGGAAGTTCTCAGGCGCTACCCCCTACTTCGAGTTCGGGCCTGTTGACTGGGTAGATAGAGCGGTTGGGGATGACCTAACCAACGCAGAGCCGAGCTTTGTTGGCCTGACCATCAATGACATCTTCCTGTTCCGGGGAAGGATGGGGTTCCTGAGCGATGACAATGTGATCTTGTCAGAGGCGGGGAACTTCGAGAACTTCTGGCGCACTACCACCACGATCCTCGCTGAGAGCGACCGGATTGATATCGGGGTCAGCCACCCTCAGGTGTCCATCCTCCACAGCGCGGTCCAGTGGAACGAGAAGCTGATTGTGTTCTCGGACCAGAACCAATTCCTCCTTGAGGGCGACCCCTACCTGACCCCGCAGACTGCACAAGTCAGCACTATCACAAGCTATGAGAACATCTCGTCAACTCGCCCGGTCGGTAATGGCAGGTCAGTCGCCTTTCCCTATAAGCAGGGCGATTACTCCGGAGTCCGCGAACTCTATCAAGCCGCCCAAGATGTCTACGACGCGGACGACACTACTCAGCCTGTTCCCACCTATCTGGCTGGCAACATTGTTGAGATGGCTTCGTCTACGGTTGACGGCGTTCTGGTCTGCCTGACAGAGGGCGAGCGGTCTTCGCTCTACATCTTCAAGTATTACTATTCTGGACAGGATCGGGCCCAGGCTGCATGGAGCAAGTTCACCTTTGGCTCTGACGCCCAGATCCGCAGCGTTGCGTTCATCGACACTACTCTCTACCTCGTGGTGGTCCGAGATCAGGGCCTGTACCTTGAGAGCCTGGAGTTTGGCCCCAACCTTCAGGACCCCGATTCTGAGTTTGTGGTCCGTCTGGACCGGAGGGTGGCTGACAACTCAACTGGAGTGAGTGCCAGCTACAGCCCTGGCAACGACTGGACCACGATCACCCTCCCCTACAATGTGGCCGCTGGGCGTACCTACAAGGTTGTCCGTCGAGCTACGG
>Ga0070752_1003065_pt1 | contig 10354 bp, 9 predicted proteins | sample VirMetDEL_Aug_30_FD_77440 | JGI IMG/M metagenome (GOLD analysis project Ga0070752, IMG submission 77440) | Aqueous microbial communities from the Delaware River and Bay under freshwater to marine salinity gradient to study organic matter... | ecosystem: Environmental > Aquatic > Marine > Coastal ... | reverse complement strand
GGGTCAACACCTGCACCGTTTGAGGTAAGCACCTGACCTGATGTACCAGCAGATGTTGCTTGTATTGCGCCTGTACTATTTCCGACAAGAACCCCAGCGTCGGTAAACGAAGTTGCTCCAGTACCACCGTTGGCAACAGAAATAGCTGTTGAAGCAGTCACCGATGTAACAGAGATATCTGCATCGAGGTTGACCGTTATCTCGTTAGCAGCAGTACGGTTAGTCGTGACGTTCGTGCCACCCAAGACTTTCAGGTTAGCTGCATCGAGGTCGATAGAGCCTGTAACGGCAGCGTCATCTTCAAATGTAAGAGTAGTTCCACTTACCTGGTTATCTACATAGTCCTTGACAGCAGCAGATGTCGGGATAGTGGTGTCGTTATCGTTGCCTGCAATCGTGTCAGTTTCTGTAACAAGCGTTGCATCCGTGAGGTTGCTAGTGGTCAGCTTGTTATAGCTAGGATTAGTGCCATCGCTGGTTAACACCGTATCGGCAGCACCTGATTCCAAGCGCGTCATAGTGGTTGCGCTATCAGCAACAATCAGGTCGCCTTCAGCCTGGTTGTCTAGCAAGTGACCGCTAGTAGACTCGTAGTCTCCCTGCTGAAGAACGCCATCACTGGTCAGGCTGGTGTTGTGTTTGAAGGCCATTCCAAAACTCCTAAGTGGTCTTTACTTCACTAAGCCCAAGAGTTAGCAAGTAAGACCTTTCTACTGCTGCACCGGACATAGGTGACCTGTTTTTGCCGATAGGGGCAAGAGATTTCTGTGTAATTCTTGCTCGATACTGCGAACCATCTAAGTCAGTAAACAACACAAAAGGTTCTTGGCGCAACGCTTCAAGATTAGAAAGCGTTGATGAGAGAACTTGTGTATCCCTGACCTGCCGTAGCCTACGGGCAGTCATTCGAGCATCAATTAGTTTCGCTTGTAGTTGCCATTCCACAAAGTCCACGTTAGCGAATACAGAGTGGAACACCACCGACTGCAAACGTGGGGGCAAACTATTGAATTCGTTTGACGCCATATTGATTTTGAAACGAATACGCTTGAACGTCACAGGATTACTCAAAGACCCAGTAATAGTCTGTGAGCCTGAACCAGTAACAGCAGACCCGAACTGCGTCCAGCCTGAACTGTCATCGTTACTTGCGCCGTCTATCTTGTAGTACACAGTAATCGGGTGGTCAACGTCTACGTTCAAGCACTCCAGCGTCATCTTCACCGCAGTCTTGCTCCGGTCAGGGAAGTTGAAGTCCATAAAGGAAGTGTAGAAATCACCGGACAGTCTGGTGTTTTTGTTACCTACAAGACCTGGATGTTCGTGCTTCAAAGGAAAAACGATGCGAGTGATACGCGCTTCGTCAGAGTCGTATGGGCCAAACGCAAAAAGACTAGATGTGTTAGTTGTCTCAAACCTAGCAAGTTGTTGTATCCGGTCAATCTTGAGCGACGTTATTGTGTGAGCAACATAGCTTGCTGGCCCACCGTCAACTGACTTCTGGTACTTCAACGCCATAATGAACTGCGTTTCGGATGGAGGGAACGTCATCGGGAACGTATACGGAAACGCTCCTGTAGTGCTGGCAATATCTGCCGGGACTGCCAAGAAGATGTTGCTAACGTCCTGCGCTATTGCAGATACCTGTCCGCTGAATCCCAAGAATGATGCTGATTTGAGAAGATATGAAATATCCTCCCAAGTTCCGCTGACGTTGCTTATAGGTAGGCGGTAAAAGGCTCGGTTACCAGCAGCAGTAAACACCTCGTTCGCCCTAGAGATAGCAACCTGGAAGTTCTCTGGTGCTGTAAACAGGTTTGTTTCTGGTGATATATCTCGGAACTGGTTGCTAACTCTGTCGTATACAAACAGACCATCTTCTTTACCGACAATCAGCGTGTCGTTAGCAGAGAAAGCATTTGTTACAGGGTGGTTAGGTTCACCAACCTTTATCTCCGCCCCCCAAGAAGTGAGACTGCTCGGAGTAACGGAAAGAGAAACTTGGTTGGAACGAACTTTTGCAAGAGCAAAGTCGCCATTAGCATTGCGAACCTTAGAAAAATACTTCGCGTAACTAGAATCACCAGATCCTCCTACAGATGACCAGCTTGTGCCATCACTTGAGTACACGAACGGCGCGCCTGTGTCTAGCCCTGCATATATAGAGTTGCCAAAGACTTCTATATCTGTAATTGCATACGAAGCGTTACAGTAAACCGGATACCAAATCTCGTTTGTGATATCCCATTTCAAGATAGTCCTGCCACATGGCACATAAAGATCACTTGAAAATTCTTGTGGCCTTGCAGGAAAGTTAGCCCCACCAAAAACAACTACAGCAAACTCATCAATGTCGAATACGTCTGCTGCAGTCGTGAACTCCATAATGAAAGACAGTGACGTAGCAGCAGCATCTACGGTTCGAGTTACGCTTAGTGCCTCCCACCCTGCGCCAGAAGCAGAAGTAGTGGAAGTAGAAGTCCCAGCACTATCGGTAATCTTTAGCGACGCAGAACCTGTACCGCTAATTCTTTTGGCGCGAGCTGTGAACGTAATGCTAATGCCCTGAAGCGCAGCAACTGTACCCAGATAGTCTTGTGTAAATGTTCCGTTAGTTTGACTAACGGTTACTCGCCCTGCTTTTCCTTCGTAACCATCGCTAATAGACGTAGCAGACTCAGTACCGTCACCCCACGCAGAAGTATCTTCGTTGAGTCTGCCGTTTTTTAGAATCTGGTCTACAGATATTTCTCGGTAGCCCAGAACTAACTCGTTAGCAAATGTGGCAAGCACCCCGTTAGAGTACCCATACCGACCGGACTGCCCGAATTTTTCTTCTCTACCCTGACCAAATCCATTGACCCAGTTAGATGCATCCCATGTCACGCCAATCTTGGGGTCTACCTGTTGATAGTTAGCATCATCGGTTGGCTGACGAGCAGGAAGGAAAGGGACAACCGCAGATGAATAACCCTGACTGAGAGATGTACTGTCTTTCCAAAGTGTTAGTTCTACTTTGTTAGACGATCCATCAGTGTTTGTAAGTATTACATCTGAGTGCTGAGGCATTATGACGAAGCCGTGTTCCTGAGCATTGACATTGGAACCATCGTTCCAACATTTTCATTTGCACGATTGCGGAAGTGATTGAACCTATTCAATGCTTCCTGCTGCTCCGTAGAGTCCACTGTATCTATTTCACTCTGATACAAGAGCATTGCAGCATGGTTGTACAACATCCTGCGAGCGTTCTCGTTTATTTCCTGAGCGGTAGTAGACAGGTTGCTAAAGTCTAACATTCCCATGCCAACTACTAAAACATTGTGACCTGCTGGGATCTTTTCCAGAACGTAAATCTTGTCGTCCTGCTCATACCAGTTTCGTATTGCAACACGACCTGCTCTAGGCAGTTCTTCTCGTCCAGCAGTAGCAATAGCCTCGTCTACATAGCATGTGAATTGCGCGCCAGACGAGATCTGTATTCCAACCTTGATCGTAGACCCGACATTGTTTGCGTCGGTTACTGCTGTAAGACGCTCCCATCCCTTGCCTGTGTGTGCTGCCCCGGTAACAACTGATTCGGAATCTATCTGCACAAATGGAGAGATTCGGCTGGCAGTCTTGGAATATACCCAGATGGCAAAGTTGATCTCTTGCCCTTCGTAACTTGTAGGGCTTGCAACCGACAGGTAGAACTGCCCGACAGAACTAGCATCAACAGTTACCTTTGCTGATCGCTGGTCTGCCCACACAACAGCGTTGTCAGGGTCGTTAGTATCTTCCTCAACCGCTGCTGTAACGTTGCTGCTAACCCAGTCAGTAATTGTGCTGGCTTCCAGGTCGCAGTTCAGATCGTTGACGATGTTGTCTGCGTAGAGCTTTGAGTAAATCCTGCGCTCTGCATACAACTGCCGAACGTATCCTCTAGGAATAGATGTTGGCCTTGTGATGTCGAACTGATCGTCACTTGCAGTATTTGTTCGGTCGTACACCGGAACATAAATGCGAGGGAAAGAATCCTGAGCTGCGTCTGTCAGCGTTTCAATCAACCGCTGAGGGTCGTACCTGTAAATCTCGAACGACACAGAGCCTGTCTCAGATGTTAGGTCAGTACCAGACACAGTTATCGTGCCTGTAGAGCCTGTGTAGTCGCTTATGCGCCTGATAGAACCGTTGTTGTTGCCTGACGAAATCCTGATATAGAAGTCGTTGAGTATGTCATCGACATCCCAGCCTCTATCGCCAAGAGTTGTGCATACAACTGAGTTGTCAGCAGCAATATTAGTTGTCGTAGAAAAGCCCCCGACATACGCTCCGATTCTACGGGCGTACTCCGGGAGCAAAGTGCTAACAGATGTGGTGGTTGAAATTGTGGCTGGCATTACAGAACCTTTGCAAGTATCTCTACCTTGTCACCGTTAGTAGCAGCATCAACGTAGAAATCCATTAGGTCTAAGGGCGGATCTTCTGCGAACAGCTTGCCCTCAAACTTTATTTCGTCTAGGTGATTTGCAGTTCCTGTAATACGTTGCAACGACAAACCGTTTGTTGATGACACATCAGAGCCACCGACATAAACATTGCCCGAGTTACCAGGAGCATTGTGAAAGATAGCCCACACAAATGGTCTTGGAGTCGAACTTACCTGTACTGCAGTACCTGCAGAAGAAACGGTAATTGTGGTTGCAAAAACAGTTGCCATATCAGCCTATTTTTTCCAACTCATCCATAGAAAAAGTTTTTGTCTTGTACTCAACAAACCCAGTATTTGGGTCTGTCATAGTGTAAAGAACCTCTACGCCAATTATCTGCCCAGTGTTGTCTTTTAGGAAATGCGTCATGGCTTGAGGACGCTTCTTAGAAACACGCTCTACAGCGCGCCTCCTTCGTTCCCTACTCCAGTCGGTAGTTTCGTGTTGCTCTCTGGCTTGCTCGTAAGCTCTCTTGCCAGCAGCATCACTGTTCCCGGAATGTTTAGTTGCAAGTTCTCCTGCTATCTGGGCAACAGACTCGCTATCTCCGTAGGCGTACCTGTTGTCAGGGACGTTGATAACCAAACCGTTATCTGCAATTACAGATACGTCCGTCTGGTCTGGAGTCGATTTATATATGTTTTTTGTATTTGGCATAAAAGTGTGTAGGGCAGGGGAGCGAACCCCCCTGCCCATTGTCAGCTATTAGTTAGCTGATCCTACAACGCAGACCCATGCGCCTTCAGAGAAGACACAGGTTGCTGACTCGTTCTGAGTTGGAGTTCCAACCGTTGCGTTTGCGTTAGCAGCGTCCTGAAGTGTAAGAACTTCAGCAGCATCTGCTGTGTTGTCAACGACAACCTTGCCCTGACCAGTAGAACCAAGGTCAGGAAGAACTACGTTTCGGGCTGATCCGTCTGGATCAATAGCCTGAATCATGTCATCACCAGCAGTAAGGGTGATAGTACCTGCTGCAGTTTGAGCGTTGTAGCCACCGTACTGTGGCGCACCGATACTCATTTTTACTTATCCTTTGAATCGTGCATGACCGTTTTGTGACGCAGCATGCCTGATTTCTTATTGAATCTTTTACGGCAACCAGAAACTGGACAGCCGTAAGGTCGTTCTTTTATTTCTTCGCGCATTTCACGTTGTTCAAGTGCGTTTGCTAATTCTCGTTTAGCAACAGCAGCATCCACCTGCGAGTCGCTCTCACTGAGCGCGCTTGATGCCGGAGTCTCAAACGGAGTCTCAACCTTATCGGGAGCCACCATGAGCCAACCTTTTAGCATCGCAGTGTAGAGTCCTTGTACACCGCAAGGAGCAACAATCCGTTCGTAGTCACCACTGCCTCTACGCCTGTAAAACACAGCCGTATCGGGACTGGCATACTCAGGGGCAATCAGCTTAGAAAGACCTAAGTCTTTCTTGTAAGACTCAACAAGCGAAGGAAAACTCTGGATTGTCATATCAAGCCAGGTCCTTTGTATTGTTGTCTGTCTCATTTACTTCTACCCCTTTTGCCTCGGCGTCGCTTCTTGCGATGCCCTGCGGTTTTCAGAAGATTCTCCGTTGGCCTACTTTGAACTTCCTCAACTGCAGGTGGATGCTCACTGAACATATGTGTAACACCTGCTGCATTTCGCACAACACCTGTTTCTGGATGAATCATCTTTGGCGCAGGTTTTGCAAGGTAATAAGCCTTACGCTCCTGCGTTGTCTTGAATGGCTTACCAGTAACAGTGTTGTACAAAATCACAGGTTGAGCTTCGAGAGGGACATGTAACCCCCGCATGACTCTTGTATTTATCTCAGTAGTCACAGTCCCTCCCTAGAGAATTAAGCTACCAGCGACTCAGCGTCACCCAGCATCTCAACACCCCAAACGTCAACAGTCTCACCCTGACCCCAGACACCTACGGTCACGATCTCAGTACCTCGGAGTGAAGCGTCACGCTCTTCCTCAGCCCTGATTTCCTGTTCCATAGCAAGGTGCAAAGCGCGCTGCGAGAACACAGCACCCTTAGCATCGTCATTTACATCTCGGGAGATGTTTGGAGACTCGATGATTGGGACACCGAACAGCGGGTCACGACCACGCATGTAGTTCTTTACGATGTCTTCCGAAAGACCTGTTGGGATCGGGTTGCCACCAAATGCACTAATGCTGGCAGCCTGACCTGCAACGTCAGTCAGAAGTCGGCGGATCTGCTCTGGGTGGAGCGAAGCGTTGATCGGGTTCGGAGCAGGCCCGTAAGTCGAGTCATCGCTACGCAGGAATCCAACAGCAACCGCAATTGAAGCAAGGTTCAGGTCTGTGTTGGCTGCGCCAATGCTGTTGCTGAACCCGTCGAACAAACCAATGATGTCCTGGTCAAGCAGGCGACCAACGGCTCGTCCGTGCTGCTCACCTACAACAGCGATTGCATCGTCGTTGCCCTGGTAAGCGAGTCGGTCTGATACGAACGTCATCACACCATGCTCGGAAGCAGTCTGGGTAACAACGTTAGCTACTTCAGGCCCCTGTACAGGAGAGATGTCCACACCCTCGGTAAGGGCTGCAGCCGTAGTTCGACCGTAGATAGGGACAGTCACCTGATAGTGACCTGATGGAATCGTAATGTTAGTTACGAGTTCCTTGTTAGGGGCGGCAGGCTCGATGTTGTCGATAGCCTCAGCAAGCAGAATATTAGAAATATCCTGAAAGGTTCCGCCAGCTGCTGACCCGTTTTTGGTCAGCGTGTTTGTTGAAAGCGAAAGTGGCATTTCTATTTACCTAAAACGAAACTGTGCCAGAATTTCGCAGATCTTCTTTGCCTTTTCGATACTGCTCGCGACTAATGCGACCAGCAGAATACATCTCTGCTAACTCTGACCTTGTACTAATTGTCTTATTACTTTTCTGGGGCGCACCCTGTGTAGAAGGTGCTACTTGTGGTGTTGCCGGAGCAGAAGCCTGCTGTGCAGCAGGAGCTACCTGAGTTGGAGCTGCAGTTTTACCTGCCATCCTCTCTATGTTTTGCTTTGCAATCTCAAGAGATTTCGTGACAGACATACCTTGCTGCCAACCTTGCCAAATGTCTGGACTATCTACCGGAACATTTAGATTATTTTCAGTTATCAGTTCCTGCGACGCCGTAGCAAGCGCAGTCAAATAAGGATCTTGTTGCGGAGTTTGTTGCGCCGTAGCATTGCCCCGCTGTTGCTGCTCTAACACCATCTCTGCAAGTTCTTCTTGCCCCATGTTGAGAAGTTGTTCCTTCTTTGCAGCGTTAGCCTGCTCGATCAAAGGTTGAATACTTTGCATCAACGAGTCTAACTTTGCATCGAAAGCCTTTTCGACAGCAGCAATACGCTGACCAGATACTTGCGCTAGACGCCCCTGCTCTCTACCGAGGAAGTCTTGAACCATACCCAATGGGTCTGGAGCCTCTACGGGCGGTACAGGAGCCTCTACAGCCTGTTCTACTTCAACTTCCGTGGAAGGTTGGGCAACAATCTGTGGCTCTGCCTGCTCTGCGGTATTTTCCTGTCGTACTTCTTCAACCATGTCCGTAGACCTTTCTTACTATCCGTGGATAGTTACTCCCTATAACAACTTATTGACTGACATCAAAAGAGTTATAGAAATCTTCATCATGTGCTTGTTTTGTGCGCCAGACAGCTCTGGCACTTACATCTGCGTTTAGTGGATGCACAAGAGTGTTTGTGTATCCAAAGCCAAACAAAAATCCATCGAGGCCTTGATCGTTTTCTCGCATTGATTTTCGTATTGCTGAAATAGAGTTTTTGACAGCTTTAATAATTTGAGCCTTGCCTAGTATTGATTTGGTTTCGACTGTGCCTGTGTTCCATTGTTCGTACAGGCGTTCAACCTCTGCTATAGACACCCCGAATTTCATAGCAGTCTGTTCTATTGCTGCTAACTTAGGAGCTTGCCAGTAGTTATACCCATACTTTTCTCTGGTAATAATTAGCTCTTTTTCGACTGGATGAATATCTTTTCCAGCGTCTAAATACTCTTGGACATAGTTATAAGCGTCTGCGCCATACCTAGACAACCAAGTTCTTTTTGCACCTTCAAATGCTGCGTAATCAAAATACTCAACCCCTTCTTCTGTTACTTTCTCAAACTCAGGGCTGAACAAAATAGTTTCAAAATAACTATTTATCCAAACTTCCTCTTTACGCTCTGTTCCTTTTACATTTTGCAATCTATCTAAAAACTCATGAACATCTGCGAATGTACCGTTTTCAGACTTATCAAAGATTGCTTCATACTCAGAAGAAAAGTCCTGACTAATACGACTTAGACTTAAGCGAACGTCTGCTTTTGTTTGACCTGGTAAGGTTTCTAGCTTACGGGACACGTCTGCTTTTGCAGAATCACTTTTAGCTCTAACAGACTCTAACTCTTCGTAAAAGTCATTTACAGTAACCGAGTCAACATCTGCGCTTTCTCGAACTTCTTCAATGATCTCTTCAATTGCTTGGTAGTCTCGTAGAACACTTGCAGAAATAGATGAACTAGATCCAGAATTTAGTTCCTTGTTTAGTTCTTTTTTGCGAACAGGGTCAAGGCTTTGGTAATTAGTAAAGCCTTCTGCTCCGTATTTTTGTTCAACAGCTTGGTTACGCAAGTCCCTGCTGCGTTCGTAAGGTGTCAAAGGACGAGTGCGTAAACCAGCAAACGCTGCTGCTGTTGCTCCTACCCCGGCTCTGTAAGGGTCTGCTGAAACGGCATCTTGTAACCAAAAAGGCAAGGCCTTTTTAGCTTGAGCCATAGCTATATCTTTAAAACCGTCATACGGAACGCCGTAAAAATCTTCTTCAAGTATAAAATCTGCTATTGCTGAACCAGCAGGGGCGGACAAAGCACGACCTCTTATGAGTTTGAACCACTCGTTATCTTTGTACCCACCATCTTCATTGAAGTCCTGATACACAGATGCTTCATCACCTGCTCCTGCTATAAGTCTGGTTCCTGCCCTGAAAAGAGAAATTATTTGCCCACCTGGCCCAACCCAGTCGTCACCAATTTTTATTTGCATGTAGTGAGGCTTTGTTGGGTCTAGGTTTACATCCTGTCCTAGAACTTGACCTATGCCCCAGGTATAAGCCTGTAATGCAACATGAGCAGTAATGACGCTTTCTCTTGCTAATCGCCCTTCTACTCCGCCCCTAGTTATTCCGTCACTTAGCAACGCAATCATAGAACGTGTCATTCTTGGCGAGAAAAACAAAAATGTCGATTCAATATGTCGTTGAAAATTAGTAAGACCTACTGCTTCGGAACTTAAAGTTCCCGTCCCTTTGTTTATAAAATCTGCTATCCGGCGGATTTGCTCAGCTTCTTCGGCTACTTCCATTTTTAGATGCCCTGTCAAAGCATCAAACGTTGACAGTTTTACTTCATCTATAAATGTTGACCAAGAACCCTGAAATCTATCCAAAGTTGAAGCCAAAGCGTTTTTGCCTCTTGAAGGCCAATTTACATTAGGGGTTGGCTTACTAAGCCAATTTGAAAACGGCCCATTTGAGTTCAAGGCTTCGTACGCTTCAACTTGAACTCGACTTAGATGCAAGTTTGCTACGTTAGCTTTACGAAGAAGTTCTTGGCGTTCTGGGCGATAAGTTCTAGCTAACACTTGGTCTGGACGAGCAAGTGAAATAAAACTATCTACAGTTGCGTTAGCAAGCCCTTTGTAAATATTTTGACCTTGCCGTAAAAGAGTGGAGTCGTTTTTAGCTAAGCCTTTAAGAATATCGCTAGTACCTTTACCCATAATGACAGGGCCGTAGATAGCGAGAAGCCCAATGTCTATACCAGTTCCACCAAGTCGTAAGATTCGAGTGAAATCTGCTGCAGTACGAGATACCTT
>Ga0070752_1003057_pt1 | contig 10373 bp, 8 predicted proteins | sample VirMetDEL_Aug_30_FD_77440 | JGI IMG/M metagenome (GOLD analysis project Ga0070752, IMG submission 77440) | Aqueous microbial communities from the Delaware River and Bay under freshwater to marine salinity gradient to study organic matter... | ecosystem: Environmental > Aquatic > Marine > Coastal ... | reverse complement strand
TCGCCTAAAGGGGCCAGCCCTTTAGTCTCGACTTTTTGTGGTGTGACGTCGCCATGAGCCATCGCCAACCCGGCAAAGCCGAAAAGTCCGACAGCGAAGAGCGCGCGCAATGAGGTTTTGTTATTCATGACTACCACCGTTGTTTTCGAGTACCTGAGCGAAGCAGCCCCGTTCGGAGCGCATGTCGGTCATCTTGGCGGTGGCGCTGTGATGGCAGAATCCTGCTTTGGTTGTCTGCATCTCCTCCCTTGGTAGTAGGGCCTCGTGCGGCTATTACGAGGCACCGAGGTAGCAAGGCGAAAACACAGGCCGACTGGGAAGTTTTCCCAGCATCAGCGGGAGCTTTTCCGTATCGATCACCGCGACGCCCTCCCAATAATCGAATCGCCTGGCCGGCCGCTGGCCGCACGCCGCTGACTGGTGCGCGAGCATAGCGCCCGGCCTCGTTCGAATCGACCAAGGGAAACCAACCATGACAACAAGATCACCCCTGGGCAGCAAACGCCCTCTCGCCATCGCCGTGCTCGCTGGCGGCCTCTCATTAAGCGGCTTTTCAAGCGCTGCGAATGTCACCTGGGATGACATCGCCAACGATCATCTTTCGACCGAAAACGTGTTGCAGTACGGCCTGGGAACCAACGCTCAGCGCTGGAGCCCGTTGGCCCAGGTGAACGATGAAAACGTCTTCAAGCTGACCCCTGCCTGGTCCTTTTCCTTTGGCGACGAGAAACAACGAGGCCAGGAGTCCCAGGCAATCGTCCACGACGGTGTTATCTACGTGACCGGATCCTACTCGCGAGTGTTCGCGCTCGACTCGCGGACCGGCAAACGTCTCTGGAGCTACGCTCACCGTCTGCCGGACGACATCCGCCCTTGCTGCGACGTGGTCAACCGCGGCGCTGCTATCTACGGCGACAAGATCTACTTCGGCACCCTCGACGCCCAGGTGGTGGCGCTGAACAAGGACACCGGCAAAGTCGTCTGGAAAAAGAAGTTCGGCGAACATGGTGCGGGTTACACGATGACCGGCGCGCCCACCCTGATCAAGGATCAGAAGAGCGGCAAGGTCCTGCTGATTCACGGCAGCTCCGGCGACGAGTTCGGCATTGTCGGCAAGTTGTTTGCGCGCGATCCGGAGACGGGTGAAGAAGTCTGGATGCGCCCCTTCGTCGAAGGTCACGTAGGCCGGCTGAATGGCAAGGACAGCACGCCGACCGGCGACATCAACGCGCCGTCCTGGCCGGATGATCCGAACTCACCCACCGGCAAAAAAGAGGCTTGGAGCCAGGGCGGCGGCGCTCCATGGCAGAGCGCGAGTTTCGATGCCGAAACCAACACTATCATCGTCGGCGCAGGCAATCCGGCACCTTGGAACGGCTGGGCGCGCACCGCTGAAGGTGGCGATCCGAAGGATTACGACAGCCTTTACACGTCCGGACAGGTCGGCGTCGATGCCACCACGGGCGAAGTGAAGTGGTTCTATCAGCACACGCCGAACGATGCCTGGGACTTCTCCGGCAACAACGAGCTGGTCCTGTTCGACTACAAGAACAAAGACGGCAAGACCGTCAAAGCCACGGCCCACGCCGACCGCAACGGCTTCTTCTATGTCGTTAATCGGCAAGACGGCAAGCTGCAGAATGCCTTTCCATTCGTCGACAACATCACCTGGGCCAGCCATATCGACCTGAAGACCGGCCGACCGGTGGAAAACGAAGGTCAGCGCCCGCCGAAACCCGAGCCCGGTGAAGCGCACGGCAAGTCGGTGGAAGTCTCGCCGCCCTTCCTCGGCGGCAAGAACTGGAACCCCATGGCTTACAGCCAGGACACCGGCCTGTTCTACGTACCCGCCAACCATTGGAAAGAGGACTACTGGACCGAGGAGGTCAGCTACAAGAAAGGCAACGCCTACCTCGGTCAAGGTTTCCGCATCAAGCGCATGTTCGATGATCACGTCGGGATTTTGCGCGCCATGGACCCAACCACCGGCAAGGTCGCGTGGGAGCACAAGGAACCGCTGCCACTTTGGGCCGGCGTGCTCGCTACCAAGGGCAACCTGGTGTTCACCGGAACCGGTGACGGTTACCTGAAGGCGTTCAACGCCAAAACCGGCGAGGAACTGTGGAAGTTCCAGACCGGCAGCGGAATCATCGCGCCGCCGATCACTTGGGAACAAGACGGCGAGCAGTTCATTGGCGTAACCGTTGGTTATGGCGGCGCCGTGCCGCTGTGGGGCGGCGACATGGCTGTGCTGACCAAGCCGGTTGCTCAAGGCGGCTCGTTCTGGGTCTTCAAAATTCCTGCTTGGGACAAGCAGACCGCCAAACGATGAGACGTCGGCTGTGCTCGATGATCGAGCACAGCCGCACACGGAACAGCTGGCGGGACATGAACTGGATTGGCCTACAGAGTTGGCGCTCTCCTGGCCTGACGGTCCTCGCCTGAGCCGGCTGCTCTTTCTTCACCTATCGAACATGGGAACCGCCATGAACATATCCCGCTATCTGCTGCCCATCGCAGTGATCCTCAGCGCGCCGCTGCACGCTGACGACCAGCCGCCCACCATCAATGGCTGTGTCATCCAGCCAGAAAGCAAATGTGCCAACGCCGATCTTCGCGGCGCCGACCTGAGCAACCAGGACATGCGCAAGATGGATCTGACCGGCGCCGATCTCACCGGGGCCAACCTGAGGCATGCCAATCTCGACCTGGCCAATCTGGAGAAGGCCAACTTGACCGGCGCCACCCTCACCCGCGCCAGTCTTCAACAAGCCAACCTGCGTCTGGCGAACTTCACCGATGCGCAATTGGTGGCCATTCAGGGTTGGGGACTGTTCGCGCAGGCCGCGCGATTCAATGGGGCCAACCTGACTGCGGCCAATCTCGAATTCGCTCGTTTGAGCGGTGCGAAGTTGCATGGTGCCAACCTCACCGCCGCCAACCTGGAAATGACCTGGCTAAGCAAGGCCGACCTCGACCATGCGAATCTGACCGACGCTAATTTGCAGGAAGGCAAGCTCAACGATGCCAATCTCGGCAACGCGACCCTGACTGGCGCACGCCGACACTATGCAACCTTTCAAGGCAGCAATATGGACGGTTGCTTCGATTGCCCAGTGGACTGGGAGAAGTAATACGACGGGTGCATCGAACCAGCGCGCCATGCGCTTTAATGGCAGGTGCGCGCCCGTTCCCAGGGGCGACGATTCAGCGGCTTGAAGTGGAGGCCCTATCGATATCCGCATTCCCCAGTTGACCGACCTCGAGCGCCTGCCCCGCTTCGACGGTCTCGCCCTCGACCGTATCGTCACGCCGTCGACGCCCGAGGAATTCGCCCAGGCCGTCGACGACATCCTGACCTTTGCACAGATCGGGTTCGATACCGAATCCAAACCCACCTTCACAGTAGGCGAGCTGTCCAGCGGGCCTCACCTCATTCAGTTCGCAACGCCAACAAAAGCCTATCTTTTTCAGATCGGAATACCCGGTTGCGTCGAGGCCGCTAAGCGGGTGCTGGAGACGGACCAAGTATTGAAAGTCGGATTCGGTCTGGCGTCCGATCGCAGCCGTCTACGCACCCGGTTGGGGATCGAATTGCGGCACAGCGTCGATCTTGGTTCGGCGCTGAGATATCACGGCAAGAAGGGTCAGGTCGGGCTTCGCGGTGCGGTGGCGGCGGTACTGGGTGCCGGTATAAGCAAGTCACGCAGCGTGTCGACTTCCAACTGGGCTAACAAAAATCTGGCCGAAGCGCAGCAGCGTTATGCCGCCAACGATGCCTATGCCGCGCTGATGGTATTTCTTGCATTGGATGCGCAGTCGCGAGCGTTGCTACTGGATCGAGTGATATGAGGCTCGGCCTGGACGACGGACCGTCCGGCCTGAAATGCATACTCAACGAAGGATTGCCGGGTTCCTTTCGCCATCCCTGCCCCAACGTCTATCCGGCGCTGGATGTCCTTTCGCACGTTGTGTTGCAGCTTGAACCGAGATCTGGCTGACCTCTCCGCGACTGCTGAGAGGTCCGGCCAATGATTTTATCGTCGACACGCACCTCCCTGTGCCGTCGTTTTTTACGCTTACAACGCATCCCAAACGTAACGTACGCCCAACCAGCCAGCACGCGGCGCACCGGGCGCGATGAACTGCTCGTGGCGCCACTCCTCCGGGTCGGTTTCGAAGGCATTGCCAGCGCCTACGAAAGGGTTTTCGGCCAAGGCGCCGCTCGTGGCATAGCGCTTGTCGAACAGGTTGTCGACCCGACCGAACAGAGTCCAGTCACGAGCGAAGCGGTAATCGGCACTCAGATTGACCACCGCATAACCCGGCAGTGTGCCGCTGCCCTCGACCTCGTCGTTGGACTGATGACGATTGTTCTCATTGCCCCGCACATACTGCTCGGAATACGCCAGCACAGTTGTACCGATACGAAGCCGATCGTTCAGATTCCAGTCCAAGCCGAGCTTGAGGTTGTGTTTCGGCAACCCTGGCAGGTAGTCGCCACGGGAGATGTGAATCTCGTCATCCGGGCAGCCGCCCTCGCCCTCGGTGCTGTTGTTCTCGGCCAGGATGCATGCAGAGGACTGGAACGTGGCGTGCAAGTAGGTGTAATCCACCCGCCAATCGACCGGCCCTTGCTCGCCGGCCAGGCCCAGCTCGATACCTTGGCGCCTTGTGCGGCCGAAGTTGGTGAAGTAACCCTTGCTACCACCGGTTCCGACGAACAGCAGATCATCGTGGTTAAGGCTGCGGAAGGCCGTGACGTTCCATTCGGTGCCGCTGGCCAGCTGGCCGCGCACGCCAAATTCCAGGGTGCGAGTGACGACCTGTTCCAGGAATGGATCGGCGGCCATGGCGTTGGGCAGGCTGCAGGGATTTTCCGGATCGGCACAACCCAGTTCGATCGGCGTCGGCGCCCGATTGCCTTGGGAGTAACCTCCGTAGAGGGTCACCGCGGGCTGTAACTGCCAGGCGAACCCCAGCGCCGGGTTCAGCTTGCGATAGGTGAAATCGCCATTGAGGTCATCTCCCATGCGATCGGTGTTGACTACCCGGGTGCGGTTGTAGCGTAGCGAGCCGGTCAGCTGCAGCGCGTCGGTTAGCGACCATGTGTCGGTGGCGTAGAGACTGGAAGTGCGGGTGCGACCCAACAGGCTATTGGCTGGGTCTTCGGCCTCGGTGGCAAGAATGCCGCGCTTATCGGTCAGCTCACCGCCTTGCTCGCTCTGGTGAAAGCTGGCGCGGGTGTTGTCGTGGGACAGGCCAAAGGCGAACTGGTGGGCCCCGGCATGACGGGACCACTGCAGGGCCAGGCCGTAGGCGCGCTGGCTAGTACGGGTGCGGTTCAGCACGCCGGTTTCCGGACCCTCGCCGGCCAGGAAGCCGTCGTCTTCCCACTCTTCATATTCGTCTTCGTACTCATCGTTTCCGTCACCGTTAAGGGTCGCTGTGCGGGTGCGCCGCAAATAGACGGTGCCGGACAGCCGGTCGCTATCGCTCAGCCAGTGACTGCCGGAAAACGCCATTAGGTGGCTACGGTTCTCAGTCTGGTCGGGATAGGTAAAAATCGCGTCGCGGTCCTGCTCATGCATGCTTTCGGGGATCAGTCCGTTACCAATCAGATCGTTGTCAGCATGAGCCAGCGTCAGGGCCAGGTCCGTGCTGTCTGTGGTCCAGGCGAATTTGCCGAACAGCTGGCCTACCTCAGACGGCGAATGGTCGCGCCAGCCGTCTTCATCCATCCCTTCGGCCGCCAAGTACCAGGAAAACTCCTCATGTTGGCCGCCATGCTCCACTGAGCCACCGTAGCGGCCAAAGGAGCCGCCGTAGAGTTGCGCCGCGCCGCCAGGATGAGTGTCGCCCCGCTTGGTTTCCAGCGCCAGGGCGCCGCCGAGTGTGTTGAGGCCGTACAGTGGGTTGGAGCCAGGCACCAGAGCCGCCCCAGCGATGGCGGTCTGGGGAATAAGGTCCCAGTGCACCACGTCGCCGAACGCTTCATTGATGCGCACGCCGTCGAGAAACACCGATAGGCCTTGGGCCGTGCCCAGTAGCGGCGAAGCGGTGAAGCCCCGGTAATTCAGGTCTGCCTGATAGGGGTTGCCCTGGGTCTCGTTGAGGTTGACGCTCGGCAGACCGCGCTGCAGTTTTTCTGCCAGAGACTGCCCTCCCAGCTTGCGCAGGCGCTCGTCGTCCAGGGTTTGAATGTTGGCCGGAACCCGATCCTTCGGCAGATCGATGCCGGGCAGCGGAGTCGTGGCGACAACCTCATCACTCTTGAGCTCGAGTGGCTCCTCAGCCTGGGCGAAACCAGGCAACAAGCCGGCAACGGCGAGCGAAAGCAGCGTGCGACGGGGCGTCCAGCTGCGGCAGATCTGATATTGCATGGGCATTCCTTGTTCTTGTTTGGCGGATCGTGCCGGGGCGGGTTTGCGGGCGACTCTCCATGCTGGCCGATGTCGGCTGGCAAACTGCCAGAACTGATTATCGAGAGCTTCCGCGCACCGCCGACAGGGAAAAATTCCCGGTGCTGCCGGGAATTTTTCCCGACCCCGTGGCGATTGGTCTTACTACCGCCGGAGTAATCCGGAACGAAGGCCTTCGAACCAGATGCTCGATGCAATGCCGGCTCTGGCCTGCTGATCGCCGACCGTCCATACGATTTTTTGGAATACCGGGGCCCTGGTGAGGCTGGCCTTTCTATTGGCTTCAGCTAGTCGACCTGAGGCAGTGCGGATTTTCGAAAAAGGGCGCGTGCGCCTGACGTCGAGCGCTAGAAAAAATTATCAGGAATCGCTACGGACGGGAGCGTGCAGCGCTGACCTGCGTAGCCTCGACCTACCATTTTGCGGGCGCTATCAGAGATATCGGCAAGGCGATTGGCCTTCCGCCTGACCAGGTGGATGCGTTAGCAAAATGCTGCGGTGCCTGGAGCGATCAGATGCCGCCACCGGAAAGGCTTCGAGAAGCGGGCTTTGACCCAGACAATCAGACCATCCGGATGGTGCTCATCCTAACTGACCTCCTTGTTGGGTTTCCTCGTCATCTGTCTCAGCACCCTGGGGGGTTCGTTATTTCGGAGCATCCGTTGTCCACACTGGTACCGGTAGAAAATGCTGCCATGGCGGATCGCACAGTAATCCAGCGCCATCGTTCAGCGCCTGCGAGAAAGCCGGCATGAGCACGTTGGGGATGCCTTCTTCCAGACCTATTCCAGCCATCACGATATGGATGAACGTGTCGGGGGTGGCCGCGGTGAGCGCACTGTTGAGGGCAAGCTCCGGTCGCACGCTGAGAGGCGTCGTTGCGCTTTTGTAGTGGCATGACCCGCAGGCTGCCCAGTACAGGACGGCTCCGGCGTCGGGTTCCAGGCGGCTGCCGAGAGCGGAGGTCGCCAGCGCTTTGGCCAGCGCTTCATCGCTGCCTGTCTTCAGTGCGGAGGAGCCGTTGAGGTCGGCAAAATAGACGGCTATTGCCTGGATATCGGCGTCGGGAAGCCTGCCCAGGTCGTGCACGACGTCCGACATCTTGCCCGCGGCAACGCCGTGCAGGGCAGTCGCTCCGCTGCGCAGGTAGGTGAACAGCTCGTCTTGGGTCCAGGGTAGCGGTGTGGTATTGGCAGCCGTCAGTGCCGGCGCGAACCAGCCTTCGATCATCGCGCCCGCGTAGCTGTCGTCAGCGGCTTTCTCGGCGCCCAGCACGTTGCGTGGCGTGTGGCAGGCGGCGCAATGGCTCAAGCCCTCGGCGAGATAGGCGCCGCGGTTCCATGCTTTGCTCTTGCCGGCGACCGGCCGATAGCGGCCCTGGTCCATAAACAGCAGCTTCCAGCCGGCTTGCAGGACGCGGATGTTGAAGGGGAACGGCAGGGTATTGCGCTGCGCCGGCGCGCTCACCGGCTCACGCGTCATGAGGAAGGCATAGAGTGCCCTCACATCCTCGTCGGCGACCTTGGTGAAGTGGGGGTCGTCTCAGAAAACGGAAAATAAAGCACGCTAAGCCGGTTGCAGAGGCCGTAGCGGCCTGAACTTCCCCGCGCCGATCTTGGCGCTGCTGCGCCATAGGTAATCACCGGTCAGGTTGATGTGCTCCCAGCCGAGTGGCGACAGGTACTGCAATAGCGAGTCATCGACGGCATGACCATTGCCGCGCAACGCATGCGCCGCACGCTCCAGGTAGACCGTGTTCCACAGCACGATGGCCGCCGTCACCAGGTTGAGGCCGCTGGCCCGGTAGCGCTGCTGCTCGAAACTGCGGTCACGGATTTCACCAAGGCGGTTGAAGAACACGGCACGGGCCAGCGCATTGCGCGCCTCGCCCTTGTTCAGCCCGGCATGCACGCGGCGGCGTAGCTCGACGCTTTGCAGCCAGTCGAGGATGAACAGCGTGCGCTCGATGCGGCCCAACTCGCGCAGCGCGACGGCCAAGCCGTTCTGGCGCGGGTAGCTGCCGAGTTTCCTGAGCATCAGCGAGGCCGTCACCGTGCCCTGCTTGATCGAGGTGGCCAGCCGCAGGATTTCGTCCCAATGGGCGCGGACGTGCTTGATGTTGAGCGTGCCGCCGATCATCGGCTTGAGCGCGTCATAGGCGGCATCGCCCTTCGGGATGTAGAGCTTGGTGTCGCCCAGGTCGCGGATGCGCGGCGCGAAGCGGAAGCCCAAGAGGTGCATCAGGGCGAAGACGTGATCGGTGAAGCCCGCCGTGTCGGTGTAGTGCTCCTCGATCCGCAGGTCGGATTCGTGGTACAGCAGGCCGTCGAGCACGTAGGTTGAGTCGCGCAGGCCGACATTGACCACCTTGGTGTGGAATGGCGCGTATTGGTCGGAGATGTGGGTGTAGAAAGTCCGTCCTGGGCTGCTGCCATATTTTGGGTTGATGTGCCCCGTGCTCTTTGCCTTGCTAGCGGTTCGGAAATTCTGTCCGTCCGATGATGATGTGGTGCCATCGCCCCAGTGCCCGGCAAAGGGATGCCGAAACTGAGCGTTGACCAGTTCAGCCAACGCTGTCGAGTACGTTTCGTCGCGGGTATGCCAGGCTTGCAGCCAAGCGAGCTTCGCGTAGGTCGTGCCGGGGCAGGACTCGGCCATCTTGGTCAGGCCCAGGTTGATCGCGTCGGCCAGGATCGTGGTCAACAACAGGTTCTTGTCCTTGGCCAGATCGCCCGATTTCAAGTGCGTGAAGTGCCGGGTGAAGCCCGTCCACTCATCGACTTCGAGCAGCAGTTCGGTGATCTTGACGTGCGGCAGGACCATGGCTGTCTGGTCTATCAGCGCCTGCGCGGTGTCGGGCACCGCCGCATCCAGCGGCGTGATCTTCAAGCCCGACTCGGTGATGATGGCATCCGGCAGGTCGTTGGCTGCCGCCATGCGGTTGACGGTGGCAAGTTGTGCTTCCAGCAGCGTCAGCCGCTCATGCAGATATTGTTCGCAGTCGGTGGCCACGGCCAGCGGCAATTCGCTGGACTGCTTGAGGCTGGTGAACTTCTCGGGCGGTACCAGGTAGTCCTCGAAGTCCTTGAACTGGCGTGAACCCTGCACCCAGATGTCGCCCGAGCGCAGGGAGTTCTTCAACTCGGACAGCGCGCACAGTTCGTAGTAGCGCCGGTCGATGCCCGCGTCGGTCATCACCAGTTTCTGCCAGCGCGGCTTGATGAAGCCGGTCGGTGCATCGGCTGGCAGCTTGCGGGCGTTGTCGGTGTTCATGCCGCGCAGCACCTCAATGGCATCAAGCACGTTTTTGGCGGCGGGCGCGGCCCGCAGCTTGAGCACGGCAAGGAATTCCGGTGCATAGCGGCGCAGGGTGGCGTAGCTCTCGCCGATGCGATGCAGGAAATCGAAGTCATCGGGTTGCGCGAGCTTCTGCGCCTCGGTGACGCTCTCGGCAAAGGAATCCCAGGACATGACGGCCTCGATGGCGGCAAACGCATCGCGGCCTGATTGCTTGGCGTCGATCAGCGCCTGACCGATGCGCCCGTACAGACGTACCTTGGCGTTGATGGCCTTGCCTGACGCCTGGAACTGCTGCTGATGCTTATTCTTGGCAGCGTTAAACAGCTTACCCAGGATGCGGTCGTGCAGGTCGATGATTTCGTCGGTGACGGTGGCCATGCCCTCGGTGGCCAGCGCCACGAGAGTGGCGTAGCGCCGTTGCGGCTCGAATTTGGCCAGGTCGGCGGGTGTCATCTGGCCGCCCTCGCGGGCAATCTTGAGCAGGCGGTTCTGGTGAACCAGCCGCTCGATGCCGGTAGGCAGATCGAGTGCCTGCCATGCCTTGAGGCGTTCGATGTGTTCCAGCATATGCCGCGAATTTGGCTTGGCCGGAGACTGGCGCAACCAAGCCAACCAGGTCGTCTTGCCGTTGTCCCGGCGCCTGAGCAGATC
>Ga0070752_1003052_pt1 | contig 10392 bp, 8 predicted proteins | sample VirMetDEL_Aug_30_FD_77440 | JGI IMG/M metagenome (GOLD analysis project Ga0070752, IMG submission 77440) | Aqueous microbial communities from the Delaware River and Bay under freshwater to marine salinity gradient to study organic matter... | ecosystem: Environmental > Aquatic > Marine > Coastal ... | reverse complement strand
GCAACAGGCTCGTTAGCACGTTCAAGTATAGCGGAAGGGATGTATCCTTTAGGTCGCTCCTTTTCAATTTGCTTTAATCGCCTTCTAGCTTTAGCAGCTTGTGATGCACCGAATATAGATTTAACCCCACCGATAACACCTTGTCCTATTGCGCCAAGGGTTAAAGGGTCTATTACAGGTAATGGCATAAGAGTAGTTATTTTGCAAAGTTAAGAAATACAAAAAGCATTGCAAATTACATTTGGGATATATATATTTGGCTTGGAATTAAAGCAAATAGATGAAATCAAATATAGAACATTGGAAAGACATACCCGAATACGAAGGTGTGTATCGAGTATCTAATCTAGGAAGAGTTAAAAGCCTGAAACAGGGGAAAGATAAAATCCTTAAGACTAGAGATAACGGGCGGGGATATATGCAAGTAAGCTTGCGTAAAGAAGGAGAAAGGAAACGTTTTTTAGTCCATAGACTAGTAATGTTTACGTTTCTTGGTGAATCAGATATGGATGTCAATCACATCAACGGAATTAAGGCTGATAACCACCTTGAGAATCTTGAGTATTGTACGCGTTCAGAAAACATGATACACGCATTTAATACTGGATTAAGTATCCCTGTAAAAGGTGAAAAACACGGTCGGTCAAAACTAACCAGAGCTTGCGCTGAGCGCATTAAGTATGGACACCAAGGAATGACGCAGAAGGAGATTGCAGAAATATACGGGATAGCTCGAGAGCAAGTTTCTGCCATTCGTTCTGGAAAAAACTGGCAGCACATTTAAAGCAAGGGGCTTTCTCACTTACTCGATATTGGAGAATAGTTCACAAAGTTTCTAACAGCGAATATCTCAGAGTAGGAAGAATCATCTTGAGTGAATGTCATCTTAGCATAGTACCCTTTTATAGCATCGCCCTGTATAGCTAAATCTTTTATTAGATAAACGAAGTCGTTAACAGAAAGACCTACAACAGAGCTTAACGTCAACTCACCATCCCCGATTGCTGTAACCGTACCAATAGCAGCACTACTCCCCGACTGATAAAAAACATCTCCTATCATAACGTCAACAGAGCTTTTATTAAAGCCCGATATTGTAACTACATTACCATTGATAGCTGACACAGTTCCTAGTCCCACAAATGGAGCTTCTTTATTCCCTGAGATTCCACCCGTTGTCCTTAGAAACTCAGCGTGATAGAACCCTTCTTTCTCCTCAAAGTTAGCCTCTGGAATACTTGACGAGACTAAATTAGTCTGAACAACAGTACAGTCCCATGCTTTGTTCGACTGCAACTCACAAGCCCTATATGTCTTTATAACTTGAGGGTTTGCATTAGCAGTTATAGAAAAACTAGCATTGTACTGAACACCATAAAAGTTAGAGTGAAGAGAGTTAGCATCATGAAGGTATAGCTTACCCTCATCAAATGTGATGAACTTCATGTTTACACCTGAATAGAACTCAGGCTTAAAGCTCCACCTTGAAATCCATTTCTTAGCTTGCTCAGAGAAGCATATAGTAATAGTGTCAATACCCGTTGGTATGCTCACATAATACTCTTGATTATCCCTATCGAATCCACTAAAAATCTTTGCTGTCGCAATAGAAGGTAGGAAACTGCTAAACACACCATCGAAGTATGATCTCATTCCATACTCGGATATAGGCGTTATGCCATCACCCCCTAGGCGTAATATATTACCTCTCTTTGCAGATACCCAATAGTGCCTACCATCGGCTTCAGCAAAAGACTCTGGATTTAGCCCTATCCCATAATCACCTGAGTAGTAATTTGGCTCAGATACAAAGTTGTTGCTAATAGATACTGTTGAAGAGCCGTCAGGTGTAAAGAGAATGTCTTTATTGACCAATATGTTTGACACCCTATCTTCTTGGTAGCACACCAAATCATTGCCTCTACGCCTTAGAAGCTGTATAGAGCCGTACCCATTTTGAAACTCTTTGAAGTTGACTAGTGCTGTATTGAAAGAGCTAAAGCCGTTGTCATTAGTGTCGGTAAAGAAAGAGTCAGACCAAGTAATAGTTTGGTATCTATTTACTTGTTTAGAGTTTTCAGAGAAAGCATTTGGTCTACCTTTACCCCAAGAGTTTGTTGGTAGGAAATCATTGGCATAGTAATCTTCAGCTACATCAATGTAGTTATCTAGTGTGTTTGCTGTGTTGTTTATCCTAAGCAATCTAGGCTTCATCCACACATCTCCACCACTAATCCTTATGGCTGCCGTTGTCTCGTTCAAAGCTACAACATCACCATTTACAACCCCATCAAAAGATTCAAAATCAAAATATATTCGAGTTGAACTAGATGTCAAAAACTCTGTTTGCCTTATTATTCCTCTTGCTACACTCCCTGTTCCCGATACATTTATTTCATCACCATTGACTAGGTTTACATTGTCTATATTAAGACCAACATCAACGTATGTGGGTGATGTGGAGTCATTGACATTTGTTATGGTATAGCTTATAATAGAGCCTTGATTCCTTATATTTCCTTCATGTGTCCTAGATACTGTTCCTGCATTTAATATGCTATACTCTTGACCAATTTCATAATACACCTCATTTTCAGGTGAGGCATAGGGTCTATATATCTCAAAGTAAGCTCCATTACCTGTATTATCTCCACCAGCCCCATCATACCAATTATTTTGACCTGATAAATCAGAGAAAGACCATCCATCTAAACCGCTATCCTCAACAAGAAGGAATACACCTGTTCTATTATACTCTTCTGCCTCAGAAGCAGTACCTACAATTAAGGGGCTGTTACTTGGGTCGTATGTCTCTAAGCCTAATATCTTAAAGTCTAGGTATCCATTAGCATAAACTCTATCTGCCGCATCTGCATCATAGTAGCTTATTATCCTTAGCCTGTCTCCCTCTTGAAAGTTATAATCTATCTCAGCACCAAGTCTTTCCTTATAGCTATCTGCTTTCCCCTTAAAGCCCCTAAACGATAAATATATCTTTGCATCAGCTACACTCGCTGTATCTGTGTTTGCAGCAGCGTAAGCCCCTAGAGAGGTGTACTGAAGAAACTCTCCAACAGTAGTGTTACCCGCGTAAACTATTTTGTAATGCGTAGCCCATTCGGGAGGTGTAGTACCAATCCTCATATCGAGGCCTGTAACACCAAAACCTTCTATTGGGTCGCCCTCTCTTTCAGAGAAGAACTTCACATAAACACCTTCTTGTAATGGCTTCTGTACAGTTGAGCTTCTATTACCTCTATCGTAGTAGACAATACCTACTGGATGATTAGCACCCGACTTAAAAGAGTTTATAGATAGCCCACCACCACCTTGCGATACAATAGAGTTGTTTAGGAGAGGTGTGCCAACTGCTGTAACATTCTGATCTGGTCGAGGTCTAACGGTCACAAATAAATCTGTACCTGAAGAGTAGGTTAAATAAGGAACAACAGCTATATCTCCAAATGTAGGATTATTACTTAATATCGTATCAAAAGCATCAAGAATATCAGCAATAGTATCACCACCCTGAACCACATACTCAGCTTGAATGATGCCAATGGATGCTTCCCCTACTGGAGGGAAGGTGGATGGTATATACCCCAAAACAGGAGAACAACTTAGTAGTATGTAATCACCCTCATTCACCGTATATGATGAGAAGTCAAAGGTTATTGTGCCTACATTGTTACCAAGTATAGGGCTAACTACGATACTAGCGGGTATGGTTGCGGCATTTGTATAGTCTTTCCTTTGATAATATCTAGGGACAATACTAATATCTGTTGACGTAGCAACCTCCTCTACATTACTATATCCATCAACATAGTTGCCCAACACCAACTTATTACCAATAATATCAATAGCCTTAGCTGTGATAGGTACATTGTCAAACAGCTTATTCGTATCATTGGTATCTGCTACCTGATAGTTTCCATTATTATCAAATGTCAATTCTAAAGTTGATACCCCTGAGTTATTGGCAATTCTCCTTATCCTCTTCCACTCACCTGTATTACCCTCTCTGAATATAACCTCTATATGGGTGCATATACCACTACCCGTATCAAGGGTTAGATTTATGACGTTGTTGTTGCTGTCAATCTGAGAAGAAGTATACACACTATTCTGAAGATAGTAGTCTGATATAGCTACATCTGAATAAGGTGAGTAAGCACTTACCTCCCCATCATCATAAATGTATCTATAAGAGAACTGAAACATCTTCCCCGCTACATTGTTTATAGACTGGTCTGTTACAGTATCAAACTCAAATGTAGGCTTGTTGACGGGCGGGTATTTTAATACCTCAATATATTCCTCTGTCAATGGTGATGGGTAGCCTGAAAGTGCTGTTTGTACGTTAATCTTACGTACAGGATTTAGGTTGTCTGTGAAATATATTAGAGTATCACCATTCTCTAATATCATTCCCCTACCCTGAATTAAATTTGTTGTCTGAAAGTTTAAGACACTATCTCGAATAACCTCTTGTATAGTATTAGCAATACTATCATACTCCAAAATAGAGTGCTCGTCATTTGAGTTTGAAACTGAGTTTGAAACAAAATAGTAAATCTTGTTTGTCTCTTCAACGGGTATAGCACCTATAACAGTATTACCCCCCGTAGGTAGGGTATGGTTAATTAGTTGATTTCCCCTAATCGTTTTAAGGACAAATCCCTTACCCTCTTCCCCCGATATACCGCGAACATTAAGGGCATCAGACATTTCTTCAGGAGACAACAAACGCTCATCAGAATCAGCGTTCAGATACCTTGGTGTGTTCGTTATGCTTGTACTAGCCATAGTCTTTATAAAGAGTCCCGTTGCGCCTCTATCTGCTCTTGAAACTGAGCATAGCCCACCATCTCAGGGTCACGCATATTGATACCCGACATTATAAGTATCTTTTCAGCTAATCTATATTCCAATGCCTTTGGTAGTTCAAAATCTATACTATTTGTTGGATTGTATATCGCCACATTGCTCACCGTTGTAAAGCTCCAACTTGGGTTTGATGTAGATGCTAAGCCCGTAGCAGGTACACTACCTTGAGGATACTTATAGTAAGTCATGGTAACATCATCACCTGAATCTATTGTAGCGGGGTATAATGTCACCTGACTACCTTGCAGTACACATATAGGTGATGTTATCTTAGGTGCAGCTAAAAAGCTATTTATAGATACATTAGCCTTCTCTGGTGGCGTTACACTAGCAGTAACACCCTCTACTTGCGTAGATATGTGATATGAGTAGTCTGAGGGTAGGCTGAACACATTAGCCGATACATTCATTAATGACACATTATACTTCAACAAAGGTCTTAGCATATCCTGTATCTGCTCAAGTGAATTGAACGCTCCTTTGCTGTGGCTAACGCCTCTTTTCCTCTTTATCAACTCAGCATCATAGGATGAAAGAATCTCTTGGAAAACTTGCTGTTGTGCGTTTATAGCAAATTCATTAAACTGAGATGGCGTTATAAAGCCTCTTTGGTTTGCGTTAGCTATATCCTTCACTAAGGAATACACACTATTTACGGATGCTAGTATCATGTATGCAAATTTACGAAATGTGAGCAAAAGCCCACTCATCGCTTTTTAGCGTGGGTGGGTAGTTCACGAAAACAAAAAAGCCCCACTTTTCAGCAGGGCTAAAATTAGTTTAGCTTAATTATCAAGGCATACCAATCAAAGTACCGTGACAATAAGCTACCCACCTCATGTTTTTACTTGCATCACCAGTTACAATAATAGCTAAAGTATCAGTTGTATCATCAGCAGTCAAGCTCACATCATATCCCGCTTGAGTCTCTACATCTGTTCCAATAGTAGATACACTACCAATAAGTGAAGTAGTACCACCCTCATTTTTAATAGCTACCTTGCGTATATAATGAGCAGCATCCGCACCATCTTCAGTAAAACCAGTTACAGCTACCGTAAGAAACATTGCTGTATCTTGCTCCACGAGAAATGAATCTGCAGAAGCATCAATACTTAATTCAGTTGGTGTAGCATCTGTTGTTAATGCTTTTAACGTGACATCAGTATACTGAGCATCACCAATATTCGTAAAAGAGTCAATAGCGTGTGAACGCTGACCACGTAAGAAAGTCCTAGAATCCCTGCCTGTTGCAATAGACCTATGTGAGCCTGATTCAATCCTATTATTTAACCCTACTGCAAGAGCCTCTTGACTACTCTGAACACTATTATCTTTCCCAAAAGCGAAAGAATGAGTGGCAAGATTAAGATTATTTGATCTCCCACCTGCTATTGAATAATCACTGTAAACAATATTCGATGTACCAGATGCAAGTGAAGTATTTCCATTAATATCATTAGATATTCCAGATGCAAGTGAACCTGAGCCACTTACATCATTCTGTGAACCAGATGCAAATGAAGATGCTCCACTTACATCATTCTGTGTACCTACGGCATAGGAGTTTTCTGAAAAAGAATTTGTTGCGCCAGAAAACTTGGACTTTAACTCCGTATATGTTATTTTATTGGTAACATCTTCACTAACATCAACTATCGCAAACGAATCATTTGCCGACACATTAACTGCATCCATAGCAGTTAATTCCGATATTTTTACTTTAGCCATTATGCTTGCTCTGTTATTATTACTACGTTATCTTCTGTCGTTAATAAAACGCCATCTTCCGTTGTTATTGCGCCATCATATAATGAAGCCTTATAAGCTCCATTTAAGTTATATGGATAAGTGCCATTTCTAGTAGAAGCATCTTTAATTAAAGATAGTCCGTTCAAGGCTTTTTCTGAACTAGAAAACTCTAAAGAAACAGAGCCAAGATTGTTTTTATCTGAAATAAAGAACTCAATATTTTCATTTAAAACATCAGTACCAAATAAGTCAACATTAATAGAACACCTATCCTCGGTTTCAAAAGGCGGTGTTATAGTCGCGTTATTTGCGGATATTGTTCTTATTGAAGATACGTTGTTTAAATCAATATACGAACCATTATCCTCAATAAAGCAATTATGAAAATCTCCAATAGCTCTTTTATTAGCTAATATGAAATTATCTATCGTAGTGGAAAGAGTACCCGTCCCCTGAACAGAGTAAGAGATACCATTAATTGTTAATTCAACAGTATCATTTACTGTATAACTCGTTGGAGTAAAACGTATTGTTTTATTCGCATTAAGCTCTACGTATATCTTTCTCATCAATTAAGAATTAAGCCCTCCGAAGAGGGCTATATTACTTAGGAAAGTACGACCAAACAAGGAACTTCAATTTCTCTGTTATTTCCAGTAGCCCGAAGACTAGCGTTAATAACAAATTCATCAAGAGCCTCAAGACCTCGCTTTGCTTCACTTGCAGATGCAAAGGTAAAGGTAGCTACATCATATCCCGCAGGGACATCCTCATTTAAGTCCACCACAACTGTTGCAGACACAAGCCTACGAGTAGAGTCATCTAATGGGATAGAACCCGCATTAGTTATCTCAGCACGAGAACCAATCGTTGCATTAGGTGCAGTAAGCGTTCTAATGACATCTACGTTGTAAAGGTCAAGAGTGGTAGTACCATCAGCAGCGTAAACTGAATGTTTTTTTGATACCGCCTCTGCATGAGCAGCAATCCAGTTATCAATGGTGGTTGCTACATTGGTATCAAAAGCTGTTGAGTAGCTAGACCCGTTAATTACAACTTCAAGTGGCAACGAACCAGAGGGAGTGATTTCTTGCACACCCCCTCTATTAATCGCTAAATTTAACATTTCTTTCTTGTTTTTTTAGTTATTACTTACCAAGAATGTGACGGTTAGCAGCACGAGTAGCCATAGACTGCTCTGCGCGCATATCCCAACGCTTTCCATCGAAACCACTAGAGTCATTGTAGACACCATTAGCAGCACCATTCACCCAAGTCTCAATCTCACGAGAGTATCCATCCAATGTCTTGTAGTTAATCTCAAGCAATGGAGCTTCAACACCCGTCTTAGAATCCTTGATAGTATCCATAGGTACACCTACCCACTTATAGATGTCTTGACCGGGCTTTCCTAATAGCTGCTTGTCATTCAAGAGCTTCCAAGTGTGCCAATGATACTCACGACCACCATGCTTCAACGATGTGAAGTCAAGGTTCATAGCCATTTCAGGACTGTTGTTGAACATTCCGTAGCTCATTCCACCCTGATTCAAGGCAGCAGCCAATCGGCTAATGTAGTTCATCTGCTTAGTACGAGCGTAGCAAGCATATTCAGTTGAACCTCCCTCTTGGTCAAGAACCTCTCCCAAGTCTTCAAGGTCTTCAACAGAAGTCACATAACCCATACGAGTACCGCGATTCTCCAATGCAGAGAAGTAACCCTCTACACCATTAAGATTAGAAGTAGTCAATGTAGAGTTAGAGTAAGACTCACCTGTGATAAGAGCCATCTCAATGAAGTCTAGGAAACGCTTACGAGTATCCATTTCTCCCTTCCAATAGAAAGCATCACCACCACTAGGCAACTTAACCCATGACTTGTTAGTCATCTGAGAGCCAGTAGTAACAAATCTATCTTTTACGATAACGTATGTGTTCTCACGCTTAACTACGTTGCTCTGAATAAATTCAGTTGGCTGCTCTGTACCCTGAGCGTAGTCGTTACCTACAATAGATGCAGAGATAGTTTCTCCTTGAGCAAAGGCAACAGGCCATGTAGATACAGGGTCAAGAGTGAAGCTAGATACCCCAACTGTAAGTGCCTTAGCACGGATGGCGTAATCACCCTTGAAAACAATAAGGTTATCGTTCACACGAACCTTGTGGTTAGCAAGGTTAATGGTAATAGTAGTAGTGCTACCTAATGCAGCAGTAGTATCATTAACACCATCAGCAGTATTGTGAAGACGAGTGTCTTCCCACCATTGCATAGTATCATTCGTTCCACCTTGCTTTACAGCACCCACCATATAGCAGAGTCCGTAAATGGTTGAAATCGCTTGATCACCGTAAGTCATCACTAGACGTTCACGGTTATCAGGCATATCTACCTCATTGATGTATTGACCAAGTGAGATATATTTTGAGGGGGATGCTCCCTCTCTAAACGAGTTTTGTCCCGAAAAATCATTAGGGGCTTGTACAGACATTTTTTAGTCTTTTTAGTTGTTTATCCAGTTTGTATTGACAGACCAGTTCTCTTATGCTGATTCCTTAAGTGATTTATAATCGCCTGTTTGTCGGTATCAACATTAGTATTAGCTTGGGCTGTTTGCTCAGGGATGTTAATGTTCTTACGGTCTTTTACTGTTTCTGCTCTTAGTGCATCTTGGGCAGCGCTCCAAATTCCCTCTGCAATCGCTGAGTAATTTTGAACTATTAGCTCTGTACCTACCGCAGCTTGGTAATCTATATTTCCTTTTTCATCGGAATAGATTGATAGCTGTTCAGGTGTCATGCTTTGTACTGCTTCCATTGCCTCTTTACGAGCATCATCAGTAACACCGTACTTCCACTTTACTTTATCCCCAAATTCAATTTCACCTATCTGTTCAGCAGCATTTGATACACCTTCTCTTAACGCAGCTATTTCCGTTTCGGATGGGCTGTTGTTAGTAGAAGCCTTTTCAATAGGCTTTAAGTAGGTTTCCTTGACGGTATTTATTTCTGACTTAATCTTCTTCAAGTCACGCTTGAGGTTTGCTTTAGCGGCTAACACTTCCCTTTCGGAGTAGCCTTCATACTCACCACCTAGTTTGTAGCGAGTCTGAATGTCAGCATCAATCTCTTCGGACGTTAATTCAGGGTCAGATAATTTCAAGTATTTGCGAACAAGGTCAATATCATCAATACCCTCGAAGTCTAACGACTTCATGGTATAATAATCTTGAACTGTCCGACCAGTTTCCTTTATGAACTTGTCAATAGAGGCTAATTCATCGTTTGCATATACACTCTCTTGCGTAGGTGCAACGGGATTCTTTAGCTCGTCAAGTGATACCTTTCTACCTATCTTACTTTCTAAGTAGCTAAGTACGGAGTCATCATCTAATGTAGGTGCTTGTCCACTATCACTCTCTTGACTTACCTCTTGTTGTTCTGCTTGCTGTGGCTGCTCTTCACCTTGCGTTTGCTGCTCGGATAGTGCAGTTTCAACTTGCTCTTGAACTTCTTGAGTTTGTTCGTTTACTTCTGTTGTCAAAGAACTTTCCTGAGTAGTCTCAGTTGGAGAATTACCCCCTGTTACTATACTTAATCCCATTTGATTTGATTTTTCTCTGCAAAGATAAGAAATGTTAAAGTAAGGTTATTTTCAGTAAAAACACTTGTATATGTCATTTTTACTGCCGAACTTTGCCATATAAAATATACTGACTAAAAGGAAGTATATTACTCAACTGAGCTTAGTTG
>Ga0070752_1003044_pt1 | contig 10427 bp, 15 predicted proteins | sample VirMetDEL_Aug_30_FD_77440 | JGI IMG/M metagenome (GOLD analysis project Ga0070752, IMG submission 77440) | Aqueous microbial communities from the Delaware River and Bay under freshwater to marine salinity gradient to study organic matter... | ecosystem: Environmental > Aquatic > Marine > Coastal... | reverse complement strand
TGTATCCATGATAATATTTGGTCATTCAATACACAGAAAATACAATAGACTTGTCGTAAAGATAGTTGCTATAATATTTATGATTGTTATAGCAATTAGTCTAATGTCTTGTGATAAATTAGATTTTAACCCAACAACAAGTACACTAAAATATATGTTAAAGGAGAAAAAGAATGAGCAACCAATTAAGTGATCAATTATATAAAAAATTAGAAGAAGCATCTAACGAATGGGCAGAGTGGCAAAAGAAAGTAATTATTTTAGATGAGGGTAGAAAAGCAGTATTTTCTGCGTGTGTAATTAAACATAAGAAATTAGTTAAAACTATGTCTGAAGCTGAACATGAAGCTAGAATAGATAAAGACTATAAAATGATTGTTGAACAATATGCAGAAACAGAAAAAGAATTAATTAAAGCTAGATATAAATATGCCAATATAGATAGATATGTCAGTTTAAAACAATCAGAGTTAAAAAGAGATTTAGCTTTGAATAGTAAAGTTTAATGAATTTCACTAACGAGAATTGGATTGCTCCCTTGTTAATCAGTTAGTGAATAAAGTTGTTAGCGAGAGTTAACAGTTTGGTGGGGTGGTTTTGCTCTCTCTTTACCACCCTATTTAATGTTTAGTAATATCAAAATATTTTATGCTAGTTTTAGATGTGATAGGAGTTTCAGTATAGTTATAATCTATTAGATCAACTTCTGGATGCTTCTGTATATCAGAAATCATTTTCAATAATTTAGTTTTATTAGGAGTTACATCTATAAATCTAAAATTAACAAAATGCCCATAAGGATTATGTACTGTTTCTAATTGAAATTCTAAATCTATAATTACTGCGTCTATGTCCATTAGGACATATTACTTCTTTTTGTTTCTATTTAAAACCTTATCTGTCATCTTGGTAGAGAAAGTTGCAGTAAATACTATAATAACTAAATACCAAACACTATCAGGTAAATCGTTTATTATTCTTACCCATTCTTCAAAGTTATCTCTAGTGCTTTCAAAAAATCCAGTACTCAACATTCCAATTAGCCACACGAGTAAAAGTTCATCTTTAAAACTTTTATCTTGGCTTTTAATTCTAGTTATATCTACATCTTTTGCGGCTTCTATTTCTGCGGCTCGTATTGTTTTAACTTTTTCAGCTTTGTGTTTAAAATGGTCAGTTACTTTACCAACTGCTAATTTTGTAAGTGGGTTATTCAATAAACTAAAAATCATAAATATGTGTTACTTGTTAAAAATAATAATGTTATCCAATATAACACAAGAGCAGAGTAAATAAAATGAGTAAAGTTCATTCATTCCTAATATTCCTTATTTTTTATTTTGCAACTCTTTTGCTAATTCGCAGTAATGAATTATCTTATTCCACTTCTCATCAGGGTGTTCTCCATCTTTTTTTCGAAGTGCGTATTTTATAATATTACCTTGTATGAAATCAAGTTTATTTGCGACTATAAACTCAATAGGTTGGATTTTATATTCCTTGTAGTGCTTCCCACCTATTTGCTTGTCAGTAGCCTTTAAAGTCGTTCTCTGTGGCCTTAACCTAGACAATTTTACCTATCCAATCGCCTTTTTTATTAATAACCATAGGAAGTAGTCTAGGTATTCCATTAAGTATAATTCCACAACCTAGAATAAACCTTGTCTTAAAGTTCTTAGCATAGTTAAAAGCCATAGACTTTTGATTAATTAAACAACCAACATTCATACCAAAGAATAGATTGTCAGGATTTGCCCAATAGCTTATTACAAATTTAGTATGATAATGGCCTTGAACTGCTGACATACCCATAGCTTGACTTACCTTTAATACATCTGCACTTCTTCCATGTGTAAAAAAACATCTTTGGCCATTAGACATTGTAAGAGTTAAATCATCTATCCACTTCCATTTTCTAGTACCTAAAAAATCTCCATAAGGTTTTAGGAATTGTTTAGACATTCCATATTTTAATGCTCGTCTATAAACTAGGCTTGAATGGTTACTATCAACTTCTGTAACTTCTGGGAATATTGCTTCTAATTGTTGTATGTATTCTTTGGCCTTATCTAGTTCATGTCCAGCAGAATATAAATCTGGGTTATGTTCGTGCATAGATATAGCATGAAAGTCTAACAGATCGCCAATGTTAATTATTCTATCTGGTTTAAATTCTTTTTTGATTTCTTTTAAAAATGTTATTGAATCCTTATGTTGATAAGGTAGGTGCATATCAGAAATAACAAGTATTTTTTTATTGTTCATACAAGCATAACTTGTACCTTATTTAGATAATAATGTAAATATTACATAGCCCATAGCACTTATAAGTGAGCCAGTAGAAATTAGTAAAATTTTTTCTAATCGTTTTACTCTTTCTTCTATTGAGTGGATTTTATTGTGAGTTAGTTTTTGCATTATACGACAAAGTTTTTCGTGTGATTCTATTTTTTGTAATGCGTTTAACTTAGCCATTATTTTTTTTTCTTTCTTCTTAAATCAAGATCATGTTTTCTACTACCTCGTAAAAAACTATTTACTCTACCCATAGACCAAGAAGCCATAGAAGTCTTTGGTCTGCTTCCACTTCCTAAAAATGCACCCTGACCTCTACGATATACTTTCTTTAATTGTCCAAGTGTGATGTTTTTTCTATTTTTTGCTTTTGCTCTAAGTGTTGAGATAACTTGTGCAGATAGTGGTTTTCTTCTTATAGCCATTATTTATACCTCGCTTTAAACATTGATTTTGGTATTCTTTGACCTTTTTTATAAGCATCTGACATAGCTTTAATAAGACTTGCTCTAGCTGATCTTTTACCACCTTTAAGACCTGATAAATACTTTTTAGGAATTTTAGTTTTTTTATCTTTTGAAACTCTACGTCTTTTCATTTTCCCACACTTTTCATAGCTTTAGTATGTGCAGAAGAAAAAGTAGCACCTTTTTTCATAGCATTAGCCATAGATCGCATATGTTTTAACGAGTGATGTCGAGCATGACTTTTCATAGTCTTTTGCTGTCTAGGTTTTAAACCTTTAATGATTCCTGTGATTGATGCTACTTTTACCATTTACTTCTTCTTATTCTTTTTTTTTTTCTTTTTCTTCTTCTTAGGTTTCATACTATATCCATAAGCCATGTTATTTTCTCACTTTCTTTTTTTTCTTTTGTTTCTTCATAATTGCTTTTTGTAAAGCCATTGGTAGTTTTTTTTGTTTTTTAGTTAGCATATTATCTCCTAGTTTTGTAATTTACCACCAGACCATTTTGCTTCTGGTAATCCATTAGTATATGATTTGCCATCAAATGTTAAGACTTGTTTTCTATTAGAACCATCTTTATACGATACATGAATCCACCCACTATTCGCTTCGCCTGTCCAATACTCTAAAATTAATTGATCAAAGTCACAATGGTTTTCAATCCATAAAGCTACTTCTAAATTACTAACACCAGCTATTTCAAAATCAGCCGCCGCCGAACCATTAGCACAAGTATGTTGTGAATTTTCTGAACTACCAATAGCTAGACAAAGTTTTTTACTACGATAGCCACTTGTTATTGTAACTGGTTTATCAAACTTAACTCTTACTGGCTCTAGTATCTCATAACAAAGATCGCCTAGACTTTTAATCTCTCCACTACCAGCTTTATTAGTTATACCTTTTCTAGTAGCAGTTTGAGATTTCTCAAATTCTTCTAATGTAAAATGTTTTGATAGTTGCATAGTTTTAAACCATAGTTAAGCAAGTGAGTAAATGGTGTGTAAATACCCACTTGCACTTTTTATATATCAGTTTTTTTTTATAATATCAATTCTGTTAAAGAACTATTTGAACCTATTGTGCCTTTATAAAAAGTGTTAAATGCTAAACTTATTCTAGTATTTGTACCATGCTTTGTATCTACTTGATGTTTTGTTGAAGATGGAAACATTATTAATTCTCCGCTTTCAACAGAAAACCACCATGTATCAGAGTTCCATATATTAAAATTTTTTATTTCAGGTTTTATTTGTTCATAACCTTTAGGATTTGTAAATTTAATAGAATCATTTTTTTTATTACAATTAAAATAAAAAACACCAGATACTACTGAATTTGCGTGTTCGTGAGAATGATGAAACTCATCTTTATCAGTATAGTTTAACCAAGATTGAGTTATATAAAGTTTAACATTATTTTTAGGAGATATAATTTTTTTTAAATAATCATCACAACATTGCTGTATAAAGTTTTTTATATTTTTTAATTCTGGTTTGTTTAATATATAATTATTAATAGTATTAACATTGCCAACATTTTTAACACAGTAATTTTTTTCATTTTTTATAAACTCTAATTCTTTTTTGTTAAATATTCTTCCTATGTTATTTTGATAAATTGGTGTTGGAAATAAATTTTGTATTGTTGAATTTTTCATAAATTATTTTATATTTGTATATTTATATAATTATCTCCATCTCCTATTTTACCAATAGGTAAAAAATTAAAAGCTAGTGAATGTCTTACAATGTTAGAATTATTTTTTAATATTTTATGATGTACTTCACTAGGAAATAGAATCATAAGTCCATCTGTAGGTTTAAACTGATACTCTAAACAATTATGTATATTATATTTTTCAACATTTAAGTTAAATCTACGATTACTAAAATCTTCAAAACTTATATTTCCAGAATTGTCATCTGTTTGTAAATATAATATTCCACTAATCATTGAATTATTATGATTATGATAGTTTGAACTTTGACTTGTTTGAGTTTTTGTAAACCAAGATGTTGTTATTTTAAACTCATTGTCATATTTCATTACATTATGAGCAAAATTATAAAATTCTTTCATTATTTGTTTCTTTAAAGAACTAAATTTATTTTGTTCTAACACAGACATTGAGATTGAAGATGAACATATATTCTCAATATCTACTGATGTTTTTGAACCAGCTTTTTCAAAATCATTATTCATCATGGATACAATTTTTTTAGTATCAATATCTAGTTTTTTTATATAAAAAACTTTAGAAAATAAAGGTATAATATCGTAATTCATTCACACCATTTTTATTTAATATTTATTCAATTAAATCCCAGCTTACTGTTGATTCATTCCATGAATATGTTTTATCATCATCTGGTTTTAACAAAGGTGCTTCCCAAACACAAGTCGTTTCATTTAAAATCCAACTATTAAATGGTTTTGGTGCAATAAAAGCATCTTTTGATTCATCATAAGTATAACCAATGCAACCATAATTTTTTCTAAATGGTGTTCCACCTAATTTATGTATCCCAGCTAATGTATTATAAGAAGTCTGTTTCCAAACATCACTTGTTCCATAAAGATTATTTAAAAAATTTACACCAGCTTCTTCATTTGTTGCAATATCATTTGATACTATTTCAATTTTTTCAACTAAATTTTCTGTTCCTATTTTACAAAAATGAGCCATAATTTTTTAAGCAGTATAAGTGCCACTCCCTGTAAATGTTAAAATTGTATTATCTCCAGATGTTGTAACAGTAGGAGAACCACTTTGTGTTCCTGTATAAGATGCTGTTGGCATCTTTAAAATTACAACACCAGAACCACCATTTCCTCCATTTGAATTAGGTTGTCTTTCACTACCACCTCCTCCACCACCAGTATTAGCAGTTCCATTAGCACCTTGACCATTTGAACCAGCACCTCCACCTCCTGAGCCACCTGAACCAGATGGAGTGCCATTAAATAATGAACCACCTCCACCTCCAGCATAATTAACTGAAGAACCTGTTATTGAGTTTGAAGTTCCATTACCTCCATTACCTCCTGAGCCACTACTTCCATTTCCACCTGTAGCACCAGCTCCACCACCACCACCAGCACCATAGTTAGCAGAACCACCACTTCCATTACCACCATTATTACCTTGACTTGGAGATGTACTTGGAGTGTTTCCAGAGCCACCTGAACCAGGAGAATTTCTTCCTTCTCCTCCTCCACCAGAACCTCCATTACCAGCAGTAGCAACATTTTCAAAAGCACCACCACCTCCACCAGCAGAAGTAATAGTTGTTAAATCTGTACCTGATATTTCAGAATTAGAACCATTAACACCTCTTGAAGAATATGCTGTACCCCCAGCACCTCCAGCACCAACTGTTGCTGTAATTTGAACGTCTGGTGCAACTTCTTGCGTAGAAGTTCTGTAACCTCCAGCACCCCCTCCACCACCATGAGGATTCGGGCCGCCTCCAGCACCACCAGCTACAACTAAAAATTCTATATTATAAGGTGCTGGTGGGGCAGAGCCTCCAGAACCAAAACCTAATACTTGATAACCAAATGATTTATTTTTTCGTGTTTGTATATTTTTTGTATTCTTGCTAGAAATGAGTTTATTTTTTAAATCTCTCATAATTACGCATCATTAGCCGCATCAGTAGTGAAAAATATTTTAATACCTAGAACTCTTGCATCAGCACTAAATGTATCTCCACCAGCATTTGCATCTCTAAATAATTGAAAGTAAGTTAATTGATCTACTGCTGGACTACCAGCAATAGTAACTGCACCACTTTCTGCTGTTACTTGTTGATCTTTAACAGTTCCTATACCAGCATCTGTAACATTTATTGCTGTTCCATAAGTAACGTCAATAGTATCACTATCTCCACAAGAAACCCCCTGTAATCCAAAAATACAATTACCTGTGTTTGTAGAAGCTGGTGTCCAATATACTTGATAAGTTACTGTTCCCTCATTCCATGATTTAGGAAATGCTACTGAAAATTGTGCAAATTCATCTGTACCAGCATCAAAGTCTAATACTTTCATATCAGGTCTTGTTGCTGTTGTTTCTACTTGTTGTGCGTCTGCTGGATTAGTTGTAGCACCATACATAGCTGAAGCTGGAACCCACATAGTTTCTTTACCAACTGTTTTAGTTAATCCAGTTGTTGATGTTAATGTTCCAGCTACTGTTACATTTCCAGAATTATCTCCAGAAATCCAAGTTGTAGTTGTTGAACCATCATAACCAGCAATTACTAATTGTCTGTCGTCAGTTGCACTTGGAGCATTAACTTTACCAATAATTACATTACCATCACCACTTGTTACATTTAGTCCAGCATCTTCTCCAAGCATAGTATTATAATTTGCGGCACTATTTAATCCACCACCAGCTAATTTTCCAACAGCAGTATTATTAGTACCACCATTTACAGATTGACCTGCATAAGCACCAATAAAAGTATTACCACCACCAGTACCAACAGATGAACCAGCATTATAGCCAAGTGCTGTATTTTGATTTGCGGAAGTTAAAGCATCTAACGCACCAATACCAACGCCAGTATTATTTTGTGCATCATCTAAAGTTCCATGTGTTGCATGACCAATTAATAAACTGTCTGTAAAATTTGTTCCTTCTTGTTTAAATGTAATTCCACCAGCATCACTATCTTGAAAATCAACTGTGTTAGCTGTAAAATTAACAGTTGCTAAAGTTATATCTCCAGCACCATCATACATTTTTAAAAGTTGAGCAGTTGCAGCACCAGAAGTATCCAACCAGATCGTTCCAGCGACAGCACTACTAGGTCTTGAAGAACCTGAATTAGTTGAATTAATAGCAGATAGAACATTGTTTATATCTGTTCTAACTGTAGGGAATGATGCGTTTGCTATGTTATAATCGTGTTGTGCCATAATGTTTTCTTATATCCCTTTTAGAACCCTTTTGCAATAAAATCAAATGTTTTAGATACTGCTGAACCACTTGCATTTTTAAATGTTACATTAAAACCATTGATTGTTTTAGATTCTACTAAAAAAAAATCTCCAGTTGCCATATCTTCTGCTGTAATTCCAACTGCATAATTAACAGTTTTATAAGGGTTTGTAAATGATACAGTTTTAGTTGCTGCACCTGATGTTATATCATTTCCACTAAATATTCTATCTTCCATATCTATTGTGATTGATACTTCTTGAACTACAGGAGTAGAAGCTAAATCACTAGAAGTTAAAACAACTCTAAATTTAAAATATCTAGCTGTATAATTTCCTATAACAAAATTTTGAAAATCAGTATAAGTAGAGTTGTCATCACTTGTGGCAATTTCTAAATGTGCATTAGAGTTGGCTGGTGTATCTCCATCAAAGCTAGAATTTTGTGAATCAAATAGTCCTGATCTATTATCAAATAAATCATCTGGGTCATCAGAAGTTTGTTTTAAAGTAGCTGTAATTCTAGTTGTATGTTTAGCACCTATATCAACTACATCAGCAAATAAGTAATTACCACTTGCATTAAAGTCTGCATTACTAACACCTGAATCAAAAAATCTAGTTGTTTCTGCATCAAAGTTTCCACTAGCTGAATCAAATAATTCTGAAGAATCTAATCTTAAACTGCCATCTACTATTGTAGTATCTGTCAATGTTCCATTAAAATTAGGGTGTTCTGATACAGAAGTTATTGTATTAAAATTTTGTATTCCAATAACATTAGAAACTATTGCAGTTGCATTAGAACTTGCATTACCTAATTTATCAAATGCTTTTATAAGATAGGTTCCAGCCCTAGCTGGAACTGTAACTGATGTTGCTGGTCTTGATACTTTTTCTACTAAAGATACAGAGTTTGCCCAATCTCCTGTGCCATCTGTTTCTGTTGAATATCTAATTTGATAAAAAGCTAAATCTAAATCAGGTATTTGTGTCCAAGCTAAATGTGCTTCTTGTCCTAAAATATTACAAGAAAAATCTGTTACATCTGCTGGTGGTTCAATAGCACCTACAATAGTTCTAGTTGCTGTTACATAAGCTGATGATACACCAAGAGATGATACAGCTTTAACTCTTACATTATAAATCTTTTGGTCAATTACATTTAAGACTCTGTGATTTAATCCTGAACCTTGTGCATAAATTATAAAATCTGAATCTGTACTTAATTTGTATTCTACTTGGTAATAATCAACAAAACTATCAGCAGAAGCACCAACAGTTACATTTAAAGCTACAATTACAGTTCCATCATTATATTCAATTAACTCATCATCTAAAGTTACACTTGATGGTGCTTGAACAATAAAAGGATTAGGAAGATTAGTAGATGGTGTAGATGCTACTTGTGCTTTACTTGCCCAAGTATAGTGACTAGCTTGATATTCAACAAGAGATAATCCTATTGTGTAATCTTCGTTAAAGGTTAAACCCATAACTCTAAATGCTTTTGCAGAAAAACCTAAAGAACTATGTGTAATATTTACTATATCTCCAATGGCTAAATCATAAGCATCAAAGCTAACATTAATACCAAGTGTTAATGCTTCTCTTGATCTTCTTAAAATAACTTCTGCCATCTCCTCTGCTTGATATGGACTTGTAAGTGTCTTAAATGTAAATCTACCCTCTAACAAAAATCCACCATCAGCAGTTTTCATAGTTGCGTGTCTATCTGCACTTGATAATCCACTATCGTCAATAGGTGGAAACTGAACTTCATTAACTTGAAAATTTCTTGCTGGGTCAACAAAGCCAACTATAACTCTATTGTATCTTTCATTTTTTGTTGGGATAGATAAATTATATCCACCTATAATATCATCTTCTGTTAATGTGATTGATGCACTTCCTGTTGTTTCAATAATTAAACTATACTTACCTTGTGTGTATGGAAGATAACCTCTGCAACCTTTTAACATTTCTCTAACATTATCTATAATTTTTTGTGATGTGTCTAATGCAGTATTTGTATCAAAAATATTTATATCACTTGCACCTGAATATGGTGTTACTTGTGTTTCACAAACAACTGAAGCATCATAAAAACTTTGTAAATTTATTTCTGAAATTGCTACACCTTTTCCATATCTTTCATTTGTTAAATAATCTAATAAACACCAAGCTGGATTTGTTTTATAAGCCGCAGTTTGTGCATCTAAATCAGAATTATAAAATACAACTTTTTTACCTTGTATCTTTGCTTGGACTTTAGGTATTCCAGTAAATGCGTCTTGATTCCATTTAAATCTTAATGCTAAATAACATAAACCAGATAATTTATGGTTACTTCCCCAAGATGATAATGTTGATAATAAAGATGATGCTGATTGACCATCTGTTCCATAATGAGGTTCTACTCTAATTAAACTTTCACTATCTTTAAAAAAATTACTATCTCCACTTCCTACTTCTACTTCTGTTCCATCTGAAAAACTAGATGCAAATGTAACAACTTTATCATCTACTCTAATTTCTTCTATATCGTTTATTTCTCCCTCCGACATAACGATTGCCATATATAAATAAGTATTATCTGTGCCTGAAGTTTCCATAAAGACTCTAGTTCCACCAACAAGTCTTTCTCCAAATATAACAGGAATGTTTGAGTCATTAGATTGTTTATTAACTAATAAACCTCTTTCAAAAT
>Ga0070752_1003040_pt1 | contig 10432 bp, 9 predicted proteins | sample VirMetDEL_Aug_30_FD_77440 | JGI IMG/M metagenome (GOLD analysis project Ga0070752, IMG submission 77440) | Aqueous microbial communities from the Delaware River and Bay under freshwater to marine salinity gradient to study organic matter... | ecosystem: Environmental > Aquatic > Marine > Coastal ... | reverse complement strand
GCCCCGTCGTTCGCTGCCAGCGCGCTGTCGGTCGCGGACGGCCGGGCCAGTCCATTGGGGTGCGAGTGGTAGTAGCCGACAACGCGCGGGCCGCCCGAACGCGCCGCGCGGTGCGCGTCGATCAATACCTGCGGATCGATTTCGAAATGCCGCGCGGGATCGGGATGGACATTGCGCGCCGGCAGCGACCCGGTGACGCCATCCTCCGACCCCAGCAGCACCCCGCAGCATTCCAGAGGGTGCGCACGCTGTGCTTCTGCAAGCATGCAGGCGACGACATCACTTGAGAGTTCGAACGGCATCGCGCATGGCCCTAGCATGGCCGAAGCCGATATCATCACCGGAAAGCTGGCCAGCGGCGGCCGCCTCGACAAGGCGCTGGCTGACGCGACCGAACTGTCGCGCGAACGGATCAAGGGCCTGATCGCTGCAGGGGCCGTCACCATCGGCAAGACGCTGGCCCGCAGCGCATCGGCGAAGGTGCAGGGCGAAGAGCGTTTTGCCATCGCGCTGCCCCCGCCCGAACCGCTGGCCGCACTGCCGCAGGACATACCGCTCGATATCGTCTTCGAGGATGCGCACCTGCTGGTGGTCGACAAGCCCGCGGGGATGGTGGTGCACCCGGCAGCGGGCAATCAGGACGGTACGCTGGTCAATGCGCTGCTCCACCATTGCGCGGGCCGCCTGTCGGGGATCAACGGCATTGCCCGCCCCGGTATCGTCCACCGCATCGACAAGGACACGTCGGGGCTCTTGGTGGTCGCCAAGTCCGACGCCGCGCATGAAGGCCTTGCGCGGCAGTTCGCCGATCATTCGATCACGCGCCGGTATCTGGCGGTCTGCGCCGGACACCCCGCGCCGCCGGCAGGCACCATCGCGGGCCGGATCGGGCGTTCGGTTCACGACCGCAAGAAGATGGCGGTGCTGCCCGACGATACGACGCGCGGGAAGCACGCCGTCACGCATTTCGAAACGCTGCGCCACCTCAATCACGCGGCGCTGCTCGAATGCCGTCTTGAAACCGGGCGCACGCATCAGGTCCGCGTTCACTGCGCGTCAATCGGTCATGCGCTATTGGGGGATCCAGTATACGGTCGGACTCCCAAGCCCTTGCGGCAGGTGCTCGAATCACTCGGGTTCCACCGTCAGGCGCTGCACGCGGCACGGCTGGGCTTCAGCCATCCTATCAGCGCTGAAACCTTGGATTTCCGCGCCGAACTGCCAGCAGATATGCGGGAACTCATCGACGAAACCGCACGTTGAAATCGATGAAACGCGTGTGCAATTTGGGCCGTGTCCGCTATACGTAAACCTAGTGGCCCGAAGGTTGGATGCCCGTCAGGGGTCCGACGAGCGAGGTCGACGCAAGAAAGGTCAGGGTACAAGTGAGCAATACCAAATCTTTGAGTGTCCCGGCACTCGGCGGCGAGCAGAGCCTCAACCGCTATCTTTCCGAAATCAAGAAATTCCCGGTGCTGACGCAGGAGCAGGAATACATGCTCGCGAAGCGCTATGAGGAACATGACGATCCCGAAGCTGCGGCGCAGCTCGTCACCTCGCACCTGCGGCTGGTGTCGAAAATCGCCATGGGCTACCGCGGTTACGGCCTGCCGGTGTCGGATCTCATCTCCGAAGGCAATGTCGGCCTGATGCAGGGCGTCAAGAAGTTCGAGGCCGATCGCGGCTTCCGCCTCGCGACCTATGCCATGTGGTGGATCAAGGCGAGCATTCAGGAATATATCCTGCGCTCGTGGAGCCTTGTCAAAATGGGCACCACCGCCGCGCAGAAGAAGCTGTTCTTCAACCTGCGCCGGATGAAGAAGAATCTCGACGCTTACGAGGACACCGACCTCCATCCCGAGGATGTGAACAAGATCGCTACCGATCTCGGCGTGCCCGAGCAGGAAGTGGTCAATATGAACCGCCGCATGATGATGGGCGGCGACGGGTCGCTCAACGTGCCGATGCGCAATGGCGAAGACGGTTCGGGCGAATGGATGGACTGGCTCAAGGACGATGGTCCGTTGCAGGACGAGCTCGTCGCCAATGCCCAGGAATCGGAAGTGCGCCACGACATGCTGATCGAGGCAATGGACGGGCTGAACGAGCGCGAGAAGCACATTCTCACCGAACGCCGCCTGACTGAAAACCCCCAGACGCTGGAGGAACTCAGCCAGGTCTACGACGTCAGCCGCGAACGCATCCGCCAGATCGAAGTTCGCGCGTTCGAGAAGGTGCAAAAGGCAATGAAGGCCATCGCCGGCGAGAAGCTGCTGGCCGGCGTAGCCTGACCGGACATCGCTTCGTCAAACCCTATGAAAAGGCCGCCGACACCTCCGGGTGTCGGCGGCCTTCTTCATTTCGAACGGTCTAGCTGGCGGGTGCCAATTCCAGCACTGCCGCCACCATCGCCTCGGTGCCCAGCGTTACCGACTCGCGCGGGGCGACCTTGAACAGGGGCGAATGGTGCGAAGGCACCGGGGGGCCGCCGGCTTCAGCTGCATCGAACGCCGCCTGCGGGGTGCCACCGACAGCGAAGTAGTAGCCGGGGACGCCATATTGCTCGGCGACGAAATAGGCGAAATCTTCCGCACCCATCCCGCGCTGCTGCCATGGGATGAGCACTTCCTCACCCAGATCGCGCTGCAGTGCCGCGTTAAGCCGCCGCGCGAGTGCAGGGTGGTTGTTGGTTACGGGGGTTCCTTCCGACACCGCGACCTGCACTGGCATCTCTTCCGGCAGTCCATGCGCCCTGCCCGTATTGACGGCTATGCGCTCGATCGCGGCGAGCAGCTGCGCACGCGTGTCCTCGTCATTGGCGCGCACCGTGAGCTGCAGATCCGCCCGGTCCGAGATAATGTTGTGCTTGGTACCCGAATGGAACGCCCCCACGGTGATCACCGCGGGCGACAACGGCTCGATCTCGCGGCTGACGATCGATTGCAGCGCCGTGACGATCTGCGAGGCAATATAGACCGGATCGCGGCCCATGTGGGGGCTGGCCCCATGCGCGCCGACGCCCGGCACCATGATATCGACCGAATCCGCGCTCGAATACTGGATGCTTTCCGAGGCCGAAATCTTGCCCGCCGGCAGGATCGAGGCGACATGGAAGGCCAGCGCGTAGTCGGGCGTGCCGAACCGGTCGTAGAGGCCGTCTTCAAGCATCGCAGCAGCGCCGCCGACCCGCTCTTCCGCCGGCTGCACCACGAACATGAGCGTTCCCGACCATTGGTCCTTCATGGCCATCAGGCGCCGCGCGGTGCCGACCATCGCGGTGATGTGCACGTCGTGTCCGCAAGCATGCATGACAGGGTATTCCGTGCCGTCCTGACCGACCTGCGTCACCGTCGATGCGTATTCGAGCCCGGTCTTCTCGGGCATCGGCAAGCCGTCCATGTCGGCGCGCACCAGGATCAACGGGCCTTCGCCGTTGCGGGCCATGGCTACGACCCCAGTCCCGCCGACGCCTTCGGTCACGTCCAGCCCGGCAGCCCGCAATTCGGCAGCCATCCGCTTGGCGGTCTCCGTTTCGAGGAAGGACAGTTCGGGATTGGCGTGAAAATGCTTGAACAGATCTTCGAGATGGCTGTCGTAATCCGCGGCCACCGCCTGTTTTACCTGTGCCGGATCGGCGGCGGCGGGTGTGGCACCCAAGGACAGGGCCAAGGCCGAAGCGGCCAATCCGAAAATCGCTTTGCGCATAGATACTCCCTCACGGCTCCCCATGGCCGAGAGGGCAGGTAAGCATGCATGGTCGCCGGTCGCAAGCAGGCTGATTGCACCCGCCCGCCCGGCCAGCTAGATGCCCGGGAATGCGCTGGGTGATCCGCTTCCTTTTCAAGACCCTGATCGGCTTCCTGGGTCTGAGCCTGGCCCTCGTGCTGGTGTTCAAATTCATCCCGGTGCCGGTAACCGCCACCATGCTGATGGATTCCAATGGCATCACCAAGGACTGGACCGCGCTCTCGAATATCGACCGCACCATGGTCCGCGCAGTGATTGCCGCTGAAGACGGGAAGTTCTGCAGCCACGAGGGCTTCGACCGTGAAGCGATCGAGGACGCGCTCGAGAACAACCGCCAGGGTGGCAGGATCCGCGGCGGGTCGACGATCAGCCAGCAAACGGCGAAGAACGTCTTCCTGTGGCAGGGCGGTGGCTATGTCCGCAAAGGCTTCGAAGCCTGGTTTACCGTGCTGATCGAACAGATCTGGGGCAAGCGGCGGATCATGGAAGTCTATCTCAACGTCGCTGAAACGGGCCTGGGCACCTATGGTATGGAGGCCGGGGCGCAGCGCTACTTCGGCAAGTCCGCCGCCTCGCTGACTCCGCTCGAAGCTGCCCGGATGGCCGCCGCATTGCCGCAGCCCAAGCAGCGCGCCGTCAGGAACCCGAGCGGCTGGCTGGCGCGCCATGGCAACACGATTTCTGCGCGCATCGGTTCGGTAGCCCGTGACGGCCTCGATTCCTGCGTCTATCGATAACGGCGATGGGAGCGGGCCACAGCCATTCGCATGATCACGGGCACGGGCACAGCCATGCCCCCGCCGATTTCGGCAACGCCTTCCTGATCGGCATCATTCTCAACACCGCATTCGTCATCGTCGAAGCAGCCTATGGCTGGATTTCCGGATCGATGGCGCTGATCGCCGATGCCGGGCACAATCTGTCCGACGTCCTCGCGCTGCTGCTCGCATGGGGGGCAAGCGTCGCGGCCAGGCGCCCCGCTTGCGAACGTTTCACTTATGGCTTCAAGAGTTCCACGATTCTTGCAGCGCTGGCCAATGCCGGATTGCTGCTGGTCGCGATCGGCGCGATCCTGTTCGAGACGCTGCACCGCATGGCCGAACCGGCACCGGTCCAGGGGGAAACGATGGCGATCGTCGCGGGCATTGGTATCCTCGTGAATGCCGGTACCGCTGCGCTGTTCCTGCGCGGACAGCACGATATCAATATCCGGGGGGCGTTCCTGCACATGGCGGCCGATGCGCTGGTCAGCCTGGGCGTGGTCATCGCGGGGCTGGCAATCATCTGGACCGGTGAACGCTGGATCGATCCCGCGGTCAGCCTCGTTATCGTGGCCGTCATCGGCTGGGGGACCTGGGGCCTGCTGAAGGACAGCGTCGCCATGAGCATGCTTGGCGTGCCCAAGGGTATTTCGGAGAACAAGGTGCGCGCATATCTGTCCGGCCTGCCAGGGGTCGACGCGGTGCACGACCTGCATATCTGGCCGATGAGCACGACCGAGACCGCGCTGACCGCGCATCTGGTCATGCCCGCGGGCCACCCGGGCGACGGGTTCCTCCGGCAACTGGCGGGCGAACTGGATCGCCACCACCGCATCGGACATCCCACCATTCAGATCGAAACCAGCAGCGCGGCGTGCGGGACGGGTTGCTGATGCGCCGGTCCACGCCCCATGCCCGCGAAATGCTGAAGGCGGCGATGCGCCGCCTGGCCGCCGGCGAACGGTCGGCTCTCGAAGAGGTCTACCGCGCCACATCGGCGAAACTATTCGGCATCTGCTACCGTATCTTGGGCGATGAGAAAGAAGCCGAGGACGCATTGCAGGACGTTTACCTGACGCTGTGGCGGCGCGCGGATCGCTACGATCCCGAGCGCGCCAGCCCGATATCGTGGCTGGCCACTTTTGCGCGAAATCGCGCGATCGACCGGTTGCGCGCAGGGAAAGTCCGGCTGGCCGCAGTCCCCGAGGACCAGGCTGCGCCCGTTCCCGACGATCGCCCCCTTGCCGAAGCGATGATGATCGATTCCGAACGCGAAGCGCGCGTCCACACCTGCCTCGAAACTCTGGACGAAACCCCGCGGGAGGCGATCCGCACCGCCTTTTTCGAAGGCCGCACCTATGCCGAGCTGGCCGAGCGGATGGATGTACCTCTGGGGACGATGAAGAGCTGGATCCGCCGCGGACTCGCGAAGCTCAAGGGTTGCATGGAGATGGGCGAGTGACCGCCGACCAACTGCTTGCCGCCGAATATGCGCTTGGCCTGCTGGAGGGGGAGGATCTGCTCGCCGCTCGGGCACGCGAATCCGCCGATCCCGCTTTCGCACGAGATGTCGCAGAGTGGCAGGAGCGCCTCGCTCCGCTGGCCGACGATATCGATCCCCGCATGCCCCGCGAAGAGGTGTGGCAACGCATCGAAGCCGAACTTGGTGCCGATAGCGGCAACGCGCAGGTCGTCGCGCTGCGGCGCAGCCTGCGCCGTTGGCAATGGGCCGGCGGTCTCAGCGCGGCGGCGGCGATTGCGCTCGCTTTCCTCGCGCTGCCGCAATTGATCGGCCCCGCCGGGGAGACCCGCCCGGACCCGGCCACCGAGCGCATGGCCCGGGCACCGATGACGGCAACCATGCCGCTAGGCGGCACCCCGCTCAATCTCGATTTTACCTATCTGCCGGACGACCGCAGCTTGCTGGTCGGCGCGGTCGGCCTCGAAGCAGATGGCGTGCACGATCACGAAATCTGGTTCGTTCCGCCCGAAGGCGAGCTGGTCTCGCTCGGCGTGGTGACTCCGGGCGAGGTCGTCGCGCACAGCGTGCCGGAAAGCGTCGCCCGCACCTTGCACGATGGTTCGCAGCTGCTGCTGACACGCGAACCGCTCGGCGGCAAGCCAGAGGATTCCGCAGCCGGTCCGGTTGTCGCCGAAGCCGAATTCGCCACGATCTGATTTTTTTGACCCGGCATGCATCCGCAAGGACGCAGCCCTCGTAACTCTTCACACAGGCAGGACGGGGCCTGACGCAAAGGAGAGTTACAATATGGCGTTTTCTACCTCACTGAAGGCTTCGGCCCTTGCTTCGATCGCGGCGATGGGCGCTTTCGCACTCGCTACCGGGAGCCCGGCACTGGCCGACCATCACCGCAAGAAAGCCGAAATGAGCCAGGCGAACATCGTCGAGACCGCGATGGGCACGGGAATGCACGAGACACTGGTGGCTGCTGTAAAGGCTGCCGGACTGGTAGACACGCTGGCCGCTCCGGGGCCGTACACTGTCTTTGCGCCGACCGATGATGCCTTTGCTGCACTGCCCGCCGGCACGGTCGACACGCTGCTCCAGCCCGAGAACAAGGGCCAGCTGACCAGCATTCTCACCTATCACGCAGTGGCCGGGCGCGTTCCCGCATCCGCGCTCGCGCAGGCGATCACCGACGCTGGCGGCACTTACGAATTCCAGACCCTGGCCGGCAACACGCTGAGCGCGTCGTTCGACGGTCAGACCATCGTGGTTACCGACGAAGCCGGTCGCACGACGAATGTGGTCAAGGCCGATGTTAACACCAGCAATGGCGTGATCCATGTGACCGACGGGGTCTTCCTCCCCGGCTGATCGATCCCCCCGGATGCCGTGTAACGACCCATCTGGCACGGCATCCTCCTGTCCCCCGTCCGGCGCTCCGCAGAGGCCGGGCGGGGTTTTTTACCCGAAACCAGAAGCGCGCCGCCTGACCCGGTCAGACGGCGCGCTTTGTGTTCGCTACGAAGGACGGCCTGTTCAGGCGGCTTCTTCCTTCTTGTCGTCCTTCTTGCCGCCATGGACCTGGACCGGCTCTTTCTTGCCTTCGACCACATCCTTGTCGATGACGATTTCCGTCACCCCGTCGAGATCGGGAAGGTCGAACATCGTATCGAGCAAGATACCTTCGACGATCGACCGCAGGCCACGGGCCCCGGTCTTGCGCATGATTGCCCGTTCGGCGATCGCGCGCAGCGCTTCGTCGGTGAACGTCAGTTCGACGTCCTCAAGCTCGAACAGCTTGTGATACTGCTTGGCGATGGCGTTCTTGGGCTCCTGCAGGATCGTTACCAGCGCATCGACATCGAGGTCGTGCAGCGTGGCGATGACCGGCAGGCGGCCGACGAATTCGGGGATCAGGCCGAATTTGAGCAGATCTTCCGGCTCGCTCTTCTCGAGCAGTTCACCAACGCGGCGCTTGTCCGGGTCGGCGACATGTGCGCCAAAGCCGATCGAGCGCTTCTGCAGGCGGTCGCCGATGATCTTGTCGAGCCCGGCGAAGGCGCCGCCGCAAATGAACAGGATATTGGTCGTGTCCACCTGCAGGAATTCCTGCTGAGGGTGCTTGCGACCGCCCTGCGGCGGGACCGAAGCGGTGGTCCCTTCCATCAGCTTGAGCAGCGCCTGCTGGACACCCTCGCCCGATACGTCGCGCGTGATCGAGGGGTTTTCCGCCTTGCGCGTGATCTTGTCGATCTCGTCGATGTAGACGATGCCGTGCTGGGCTTTCTCGACATTGTAGTCGCTGGCCTGAAGCAGCTTGAGAATGATGTTCTCGACATCTTCGCCCACGTAACCCGCTTCGGTCAGCGTGGTGGCGTCGGCCATGGTGAACGGCACGTCGAAGGTGCGCGCCAGCGTCTGCGCCAGCAGCGTCTTGCCCGAGCCGGTCGGGCCGACCAGCAGGATGTTCGACTTCGCCAGTTCGACATCGCCGGCCTTCGCGCCGTGCTTCAGGCGCTTGTAGTGATTGTGCACCGCGACCGAGAGCACGCGCTTGGCGCGATCCTGCCCGATCACGTAATCGGCGAGCGTGGCGCAGATTTCGGCGGGCGTGGGAACGTCGCCTTCCTTCTTGCCGGTCAGTCCCGCTTTGGTTTCCTCGCGGATGATGTCATTGCACAGTTCGACGCACTCATCGCAGATGAACACCGTCGGGCCCGCGATGAGCTTCCTCACCTCGTGCTGCGACTTGCCGCAAAAGCTGCAATACAGGGTCGATTTGCTGTCGGTTCCGCTCAACTTGGTCATATCCTAACGTCTTTCCCACGCCCCGCCGGCCGAAGGCCGACTGTAGGGACCATGGGATTTGGGTCAATATCGTAGGTACCACACTGCCCTTGCTACAGGCTGAAGTGTCAGGGTTGCCAAAACCCTACGACATTCTCGCACCATTCCCGCACGCGCATCGTGCTCGTGCGGGGATTTGCCACCCGAATTACTCGGGCGCGCCGCCCGAACCTTCGGCATCGCCGCCGTCGTTTTCGGGCCGGGTTTCGAATACCTTGTCGACGATGCCGAACTTCATCGCTTCATCGGCTTCAAGGAAGGTATCGCGGTCCATCGCCTTCTCGATATCGTCGAGGCTCTGGCCGGTATATTTCACATAGAGATCGTTCATGCGCTTCTTGATGCGCAGGATCTCGCGGGCCTGAATCTCGATGTCCGAGGCCATGCCGCGTGCGCCGCCCGAAGGCTGGTGCACCATGATCCGGGCATTCGGCAGCGCGATGCGCATGCCGGGTTCGCCTGCCGCCAGCAGGAAGCTGCCCATCGAAGCGGCCTGGCCCATGCAGACGGTCGAGACGCGCGGCTTGATGTACTGCATCGTGTCGTGGATCGCCATGCCGGCAGTCACCACGCCGCCGGGCGAGTTGATATACATGCTGATCGGCTTCGAGGGATTTTCGCTTTCGAGGAACAGCAGCTGCGCGGTGATCAGCGAAGCCATGCCGTCTTCGACCTGCCCCGTCACGAACACGATGCGTTCGCGAAGCAGGCGGCTGAAGATGTCGAAGCTGCGCTCGCCGCGGCTGGTCTGTTCCACCACGACCGGCACCAGCGCACCGGTAAGCGGATCGCGGGTGAACTGGCCCTGGGTGCCGTGGGCGTCGCTGCCGAGCAGGTCGATCATGAGTATTCCTCTTGTCGGGTGAATCGGTCGCCTATGTCGCCATGGTGCGAGCGATGTTCAAGGGCCTTAACCCACGAAAGGCACGGATATGTGGCCCTTGCCCAAGAACGGGGCGCTTTCCTCCGCGCTTCCCCCCGCCCCGGCGCAGAGCCGACACGGAAGATTCCGTTTGTCGGCTGCCGAACGACGCCGGTCGAGCGTCCGTTGGCCTTGACGGTTACAAACGTAGACGAAGTGCCGGAAAGCAAGAACAGGACAGTGGGAGGCTGCCGTTTTCAAGTCATCGACATCAGGGCTTCTGGGCGCTTCGCTCGCGGCATTATGCGCTTGGGTCCATGCCCCGGCGCAGGCGCAGGATGCCGCGGCACCCGCAGCCACCCCGCCCGCTGTCACCGCAGGGGCGCAGGTTTTCGAACCGCCCTATTTCGCGCAGTTCGCACCCCGCAACGCGCTCGACATGGTCGACCGGATTCCCGGATTCTCGATCAGCGGTGGAAATAACCAGGGCCAGCGCGGACTGGGACAGGCAACGCAGAATGTGATCGTCAATGGCGAACGCCTGTCGAGCAAGTCGGAAAGCGTCAGCGACCAATTGCGGCGTATCCCGGCCACCGATGTCGTGCGGATCGAAATCCTCGATGGCAATGCGACCAGTATTCCCGGCCTTACCGGCCAGGTTGCGAATGTCGTCTATACCAGCACCGGAGCATCCGGCCAGTTCAGCTGGACCGCCGGGTTTCGCCCGCACAATACTGCGGCACAGCT
>Ga0070752_1003039_pt1 | contig 10437 bp, 12 predicted proteins | sample VirMetDEL_Aug_30_FD_77440 | JGI IMG/M metagenome (GOLD analysis project Ga0070752, IMG submission 77440) | Aqueous microbial communities from the Delaware River and Bay under freshwater to marine salinity gradient to study organic matter... | ecosystem: Environmental > Aquatic > Marine > Coastal... | reverse complement strand
GATGGAATACTGCAACACCTTTGGTATTGACTGGCGAATCTTGCGTGTTGGCAACGTGTACGGAGGACCAGACTCCGGGTCAACCAAACGAAATGCGTTGCATTTCTTGATTAACAAGGTGCGGAAGAATGAGCCGGTCCAGATCCACCGGCAAATTTCCCGTGACTTCATGCACATCTTTGATGTGTGTGGTGCCATCCATACGGTGTGTGAGCACGGGCACTGGAATGAGATCTACAACATCGGCACGGGCATCGAGACTCCACTGGCTGATTGCGTCCAGAAAGCTAAGGAGTACCTGGGATCTAAGTCCAGTATTCACTTAGTTGATGCGCCAGTTGATTATCCGCAAGCGCTGCGATTTAGCCTAGACTGCAGCAAGCTAAATTTCCTGGGGTTTACACCCAGCATTTCATTAGAGGAAGGACTTCAAGACCTATGTTCAAGTCAAAGGTTATGTACTCCGGACCGTACTTTGACGGACAAGAAATTGAAGCAGCAGTTAAAGCACTGAAGGAAGGGAGCTGGTACCCAGCTGGAGAAGAGGTTGACAAATTTGAGAAGCAGTTTTCGAAACGGTTTGGTTTCGATTCTTCGCTGATGGTGAACAGCGGCAGTTCCGCCAACTTGGTGATGATTGCTGCATTGAAAAAATATTTTGATTGGCAGGATGGATCCGAGATTATCGTTAGTGTTGTTGGGTTCCCGACTACGGTCAATCCCATTCTCCAGAACGGTTTAGTTCCCCGTTTTGTTGACATCACATGGGATGACCTGAACTGGAATCTGGATCAAATCAAGGAGTCAATCAATGAAAAGACAGTTGCCGTTTTTAGTAGTCCTGTATTGGGCAATAGTTATGACCTTGACCAGCTCCTTGATTTATGTGAACGGCACTCGCTGAAGTACATCGCAGACAACTGCGACTCCCTTGGTTCTAAGTGGAAGGGCGAGTATCTGACGGAGCATGCCGTTGCGGGATCCTCTTCTTTTTATCCGGCACACCACATCACCACGCTGGAAGGTGGGATGGTGTCCTCCAAGAACGCAGAGATCGTGCGTCTTGCTCGGCAGTTTGCCTGGTGGGGACGTGACTGTTATTGCGTGGGTAGCTGCAACCAGCTGATCAACGGTAGTTGCGGCAAGCGGTTTGATGCTTGGCTACCTGGGTATGACGGGATTGTTGATCACAAATATGTGTTCAGCCAGATTGGTTACAACTTGAAACCGATTGATTTGCAGGGTGCAATCGGCCAGGTGCAGCTGACCAAGATTGATGAGATCCACCAAAAACGACGCGAGAACTATTCACGAACCAAAGAAATTCTTAAGAAATTAGGAAGCGAGTTGCGTGTTGTTGACGAGAAACCAGAGGCTGAAACCTCTTGGTTCGGTGTGCCGATCATCTGTGAACACAAAGAGTACAAGCGTGAACTCCAGTTGTACCTAGAAGCAAACGGTATCCAGACCCGCAATTACTTTGCAGGCAACCTGTTGCTCCATCCTGCGTACCGAGACCTTGGTAATGCAAAGGATTACCCGAACGCCTATGACGTTCTTAGCAAAGTGTTCTTTATGAGTACTGCACCCATACTTACGGAAGAAAATTTTGCGTATATTGACGAGATCGTATCAAACTTCACCGGAGCGTACTGATGAAAGTTACCCCGCTTGCGCTACCAGAAGTCAAGCTAATTGACCTGGATGTATTCGAGGATGACCGTGGTGCTTTCACAGTTCATTGGCATGAGGAGAAGTTGTCGGATGCGGTTGATGGCCATCACTTCCGGCAAGACAGCTATGTGTTGTCCAAGAAACATGTCGTGCGTGGCATGCATTATCAGTTGCCGCCCTACGAGCAAGGCAAGTTGGTGCGTTGCATGAGCGGCGTCATCCAAGATGTGGTGGTTGACATCCGTAAGTCTTCCCCACGTTTTGGTCAGTGGGTTGATGTGTTGCTGTATTCGCAGGACCATCAAGCATTGTGGGTACCGCCTGGCTTTGCCCACGGGTATGCAACCTTGGAACCCAATACGGCAGTCTTCTATAAGTGCACGGATTTACATGCGCCATCTGCTGAGCGCAGCATCTTATGGAACGATAAAGATTTAGATATTGACTGGGAAGTAACAAAGAAAGCTATAGTTTCAGCTAAAGATTCAAAGGGAATTCCTTTCAAGGAAGCAGAGGTATTCGAGTAATGGAAAACTATTTGGTCACGGGTGGCGCTGGGTTTATTGGTCGTCATCTCATCAAGCACCTGCTGGAGACCACGGACGCCAAGATTTATACGCTTGACAAGCTTGGTTACGCCAGTAATTCTGACGCGTTACATGAATTGCCTGGCGCACGGGAACGTCACCGGCTGTTCTGTTGTGACCTGACGGATGAAGGATATGTACAAGATGTTGTACATACTTTGCAACCGACCCGGATTTATCACCTGGCTGCCGAAAGCCATGTCGATAACTCGATCCAGTCACCGCGTGAGTTTATCCAGAGCAACATTGTCGGCACCTACACCCTACTGGAAGCATGCCGCCAGATGCTCCTGGAACCATTTCGGTTCTTGCACGTTAGTACTGATGAGGTTTTTGGGAGTTTGCATCCGGATACCAAGGATGAATTCTTTGTTGAGTCCACGCCTTACAACCCAAGCTCCCCATATTCAGCTAGTAAGGCAGCCAGTGATCACCTGGTGATGGCATGGCATAACACCTACGGATTCCCTGCTGTCATTACAAATTGCAGCAATAACTATGGCCCTGGTCAACATCCCGAGAAGTTGATTCCCATGACCATTACCAATGCCCTGGGCAATCGTCCGATCACTGTACACGGCAAGGGATTAAACATTCGTGACTGGTTGCATGTAGAAGATCATGTCAAGGCACTTGCTTTAGTGATGGACGAGGGAGTCTTGGGTCAGCAGTATTGCATCGGTGGCTTTGGCGAACGTACCAATATGGAAGTAGTGGAGACTATTTGTTATGTACTGGATGAATTGCTGCCACGTCCTACGCCATACTCCGACTTGATTACGCACGTCTTGGATCGTCCGGGCAATGATCTGCGGTATGCGATTGATCCAACAAAGATTCAAGAACTGGGCTGGCGCCCAGACTATGACTTTGAAAGTGGCATCCGAGAAACCATCAAGGAATACGTTAAGTAATTCGGTTACCACAACTGTTAGTATTGGGTATACCACATTTGCAAACAATGAATAAGCTGCAAGAGTATTATGATGTTGTGACGGAAGGGAATGAGTTCCTGGATAATCACAACCAGCTTTTACAAAGTTTGATGCTATCGAGGCAAAATGCTGGTAACCAATCTTCTAATCAGGAACCCCAAGGAATCGGAAATGAGTCTGTCGAACCAAGTCAAGGAGTCGGTCAACCAGGCGGCGGGGACTTTGCGTGAGGCACTAGCCTTTGCAGCACGCACCGAACATCCTGTTGTGATCAGCAGCCTGACCGATGTCTTGGTGAGGCTTGAGTCCCTGGAACACATGGACGAGATCATGGAGAAGTTCGGCAAGAGTAAAGACATCCCTACAAATTTTGGCTGAGCGTTACACGGATGAGCAACGACTCCAGGATTACTTCTGGAAGTTGGAGTCTTTGATTCCAAACCCAGGGCCTAACTGGGCAAAATCTGCAAAGCCATGTAAGTGGAAAAAGATTCTGGATGAAAAGGCTAAGGGTTATACTGAAGATGCTCATATGTAAACAGCTCAACGCGAGCGTTTAGCGGTAGTGAAGTTCTTAAAGATCTCGGCTTGAGCACCCGGGATCTTTTTTATGTAGAGTGGATTATATACAGTTCAATTCAAATCATGGACGAACATACCCGCAAGAATTGGGAAACAGTCCGTAAAGCTTTGTTTGCAGCTGGCAAGACTGATTGCTTTATTTATCAGCAAGCAGTTTCCGTTACGGATGGCCATGGCCTGATTGACAAGCATCCTGGGCTCGTAAATGCGGATGAGATTGCAAAACAACTTCTGGAAGAAAGTTGATATAGTTTATTGATACGCAAAGTTGTAGTGAACCCTGGGCCAAAGAAGCGCCGGATTAACAGCAATCGCGAGAAGATGCGGACATATAAAAGGTCATCCAGTTGCCACTGTTGCGGCTTGGATGACCATCGGGTTCTTGAGTTTCACCACGTTGGACCAAAGAATTATTCGGTCGGCAACATGGTGAATAGCGGTTGTTCTTGGAAGACGATCTTAAAAGAAATCCAGAATTGTATTGTGGTGTGCTCCAACTGCCACCGTATTACCCATTACGAAGCGTTGCCTTGATGAACCAGGCAGCCTTGAATGCTTCTCCGCAAAGTTCAGCCATGTAGTTTTGGATGTCGATGGCTTTGACTTTGGCAGCAGCAGCTTCCAGCTTTTTGGTTTTCATGCCCAGCTCTTCAAGGTTTTTGTAATAGACCGAGAGCATTTCAGTGGGCTTGTAGCTTTTGACGTGCTTGAACTCAGGGCTGGCATCCATCAACCCGTCATGACACATTGGGAGCAAGTAGTCCATTGAACGGATGAACTCACCGATTTTGTCGAACTGCTCGACGTGTGCTTCGTACTGATCCTTAAGGAAGGCATGGATCCCAGTGAAGTTAGGCGCTTCGTAGTTGAAGTGCATCAGGTGAGATTGCACTTGAAGTTGGTGGACGTAAGCAGCCAGCTGGATTAGTTGCTGGATGAAAACACCAACGTCTCCGCCTTTGGACTTGGTAGGTCCTTTAGGTTTTGATTGCCGTTCAGGAGAAGCCTGCTCAACAGCGGCAGGCATTTCCTGGGGCACTTGAGGACCAGGCGTATACATACTTAGTAATTAATCTCTTCCCAGTTTAATGCAGTTAAGACATCGGCACCTGCGCTTTGAGTTGAAACAATAAGGGCAAGGACATTAGAAGTACTGGTAAAGGAATTTCTTTGCAGTTGATACTTAAATAAGTCAACAGTAGAAAGGTCAGTCGTGGTCGAGCCTTGGTTTGAACCAGCTACAAATCCGTGAACAAGGCTTTGGCCACCGCTGATACCAGTTGCTGTGGTATTGATTTCAATCGGTGAATCAGCACCAGCACTGACCCATGTCCCACCGGAGACAGTTGTTGCACCGTTGACTAGTTCCCAACGGTAGTTTGCGTTATTAGTAATGCCTAAAACCGAGATACCGTTTAGGACAACAACAGCATCTGGCGTGGAAGCCTTAAGACGAATAGCGGCTGTTGGATAAAGAGTTCCAGTAACTGTCAAGTCGTATGGTGCGGTGATATCTTGACCTGCAGCACGTCCTTTACCGCGCAAGTCATAACCACCTTCCGATAGGACAGTGGAACAAATCTGTTTAAGCGTGCTGTCTGTTGAAGTGGTATCTAAGTTTTCAATTTCATAGCGACAGGGTAAAGTCGCCGTTGACATGTAGGTAGAAGTAATGTTATTGGCGTGGTGGAAAGAGTGGCAATGAACAAGTTCACCATCAATCAAGAACCCAGCACGTACGGTACCAACACCAAGCCATTCAAAATCAAACCACGAGAGTTGTGACTTTGTCATGTCGATTGTGTAGCCAGATGGACCAGAACCATCTAGCTTGTCGATATTCCAATCGGTTTGGGCGACACGAGTATTAACAACGCTACCGGTATTGCTGGAGCGCTGAACCAGGAAAGGATCTGCAGTTCCGCTTACTTCAACGTAATAACCATTGTCAGAACCGAAGTATCCAACACGTTGACGCAGGTTTGCTTTGCCACTACTCATGACAAAACTATTCATTACCTGCAGAGATTTCCCTGGCTGATAAGGAAAAACTCTTGTCGTTTCACGGTAAACCTGTGAACCAGAAGTTGTGTTGATGGTCAGGTCAACTAAGCCTTCGTCCGAGTTGAAAGTTGCAGTCGAACCAGAGGTGGACCACTTACCGTTATCGGTGTAACGATGAGAAGAATCGAATAGGGTGAAAGGTTCTGATACTCTTAATCGACCAAAAGAATCACCTGCAGTTGTTGCAGGCTTTACATAAGTGAAGGTACCGCTAGTAGTTGTTACTTCTAGCGGTTGCCCACTGCAGGTTTGTACCTTTATCGTTTCAAATAATCCGCTATTGCCTGAGTCCCGATATAGAGGTCTTGCCATTATGTAGTATTAATGTAGATACCTTTATTATCTCATCCCATCACAGCGGAGCATATTCATTAGGTCTTCTGCTTGTTTGTATTCTTTCTTAGCAAATTCGTATTGAGTGCAGGCTGCTGCATAGAAAGCTTTGTAGATTTCCTTGCCGGAAAGAGCGCCGGTGTATTCAGCGATGGTGTCAGCAAAGCAGTTGGTTGCTTCTGTGAGGAGATTTTGATTGGTCATGTGATTAAGGGTGGCCGAAACGTTGGTGGTGTCGTGAAGATTGTGGCGTTGGTCCTTGGCTACCAATGGCTCTTCTGGATCCGCAACTATTTTGTTGTCACGGTACCACTTTTGCCATTGATGGATAGCAGCCATGGCTTGGTTTGTTTCTTCCATGTATTGAAAAAGGGGGCGCTACTGCGTAGCTACCCCCAAAGTTTAGTCAGTAAATAAAAGAAATCAAGCAGTTGCGAATGCTTCTGCAGGATTTGCCTGTTCGAGTAGACCTTTTTCGTACATCTCGACAGCTTTTACCATTTCGAAATAGCGTTCACGCATAGCAGGACCAGCTTCCCGGATGCAGAAGTCTTGCCAAAGACCGGTGTAGCAGCCGTTGGTACGACCAGAGCAGCGGTACATGTGCTCCATGAAATCAGCTTTGCGCTGTTCTTCGGCCACATCCCAGTTCCGAAGTTGTTCTTTCAGCCAGGGAGTATCGAAAGCGCCTGCGGTATTGAGTTTCTTTGCGAGGTCGTCAGTCATTGGAATCAATTGCCGTGATAGAAGTATAGACCCCTTGGACGGAGGAACTGGCTTCAAAGAGGAGGTCATCCAGTTCGTCCTGGAGCGCCTCTGCAATTTGAGTAGGTGTTTTACCACCGAAGGAGTCGTAGTCTAGTTCCAAGTCAACCGCAAAGGATACGGTTAATTTAGGCACGGTAATCGGGTCCATTGATGTAAGTAAGGACCCAATTACATTAGCAGCAATTTATTAGTGAGTAGGACTACTAGGCAATGCCAGCATCAGTTAGACGCTGTTCAAGGGTTTCGATCTTGGCGATTGCCTCCTGCAGCGCAGCAGTCAGCAGCGGCACCAACTTGGACTGGTCGATGCCTTGGTACTTAGGATTTCCTTCGTTATCAACCGCATCCTTAGCGCCAGAGATTGCTTCAGGAACAACATCTTGCACCTCGTGAGCAATAAAACCGTCAACAACTAAAGTGCTTCCAATAAAATTGAAACGATTAACATTGAGTTGCTTCAGGCGATCAATACCATCAGTAAGCGCGACAACGTTTTCCTTAAGTCTGTAATCAGAAGTGGTGTTGTAATTAACTCCGTTACTTGTAGCGTTAATAGTAATTGAGCCGATAGTACTGCCGCCATTAAGACGGAAATCTGCAAAACGGTCGTCGTCGCCAGAGGTGTAAGCAAATTTATTGATATACAGCGCCGAAAAAGTTCGGTCTGCATTGTTAGCTATGGCTAAAGCTCCACCACCACTACCTGTATCTTCAAGCCACGACATAGTGCTATTGCCGCTGGTTCTATTCCACGGCGTAGAGCTAATATCATTGCCAAAATAGACATTACCAGCGTTATTAATCCTCATCCGCTCTACGGCCGTCGCGGTGGTCGAGGGGGTGGTGGAGAAGCTGAGGCGAGTTGGTGCGCTAGCAGGACTCCCCGTGTGATTTGAATCAGCGTAACAACTTATACTTGCATAAGAACTTGCTCCAGTGCCCTCATCATTAGACGCAAAGAAAATATGTCCAAGATCATTACCAGCAGAAACAGTTGTATCGTTCCGCCCAATGGTTATTTCACCGCCGCCACCATCAATAACTTGAAGGCTGCCACGAGTAAAGTTACTATTCGTCCCAACCAACAGCCTGCCGTCGCTGTCGATTCGCGCTCGTTCTGCAGGATCATCAGCCGCAAGAGTTCCATTCGATGTGAAAAACGCTAACCCTTGGACATCAGTGTCTGAGCCCTCCTGAACAGGAGCAATGGCACACTTGAATCTGTTATTTGTACCAGGGCGGCTCCATGCCAAAGCTGAGCCATAGTTCCCATCTGCTTGGGCAGCTGTACTTTCCAAGAAAAGGCCAACACCGTCGAAAACTTCGTTATCAGTAGGGTCAAAACCTCCAGCTCTTGTGGTAAAAATGGCACGAGGATCTACGGTGTTGATACCGACGTTGCCATCGGCTTTGATGGTCATCCGCTCCGTCGGGCTGCTCTCTCCGTCGGCAGTAGTGGAGAACACTAGGCGTGTTGGTTTGTCACCGTCCGCATGATCACCATCTGCAAATGCGCGGATTGTTGCGCACTCTTCAACTGTTGTTCCTGTACTGTCATTCCCGTACCAGCTAATTGCGCCAAGTTCGTTGCCGCTAGATACTGTTAAATCGTTGCGAAGAAGTGCAATACCGCCGCCGCCATTCCGGGCAATCTGCAGCAGTTCAGCATTACCACCAAACGCACTATTCGTACCAACCAACAACCTGCCGTCGCTGTCGATGCGGGCGGCTTCTGCACCACCTGTCGTAAAACCTAGGGTGTTTGCACCAGGGCGATAAATACCAGTATCGGCAGAACCATCTGCCCAGAAAGTTATTCCTGGCGAAGACTGAGTGCCGTCTGCAAAACGAGCAACACCCGATTGGCTAGTACCATCAAAGTTAAAAAGGATGTTTCCATTATTTTCGATACGCATCCGTTCGGTTGGCGATGCTGCGCCGGCGGCCGTAGTCCTGAACTCTAGGCGTGTTGGCTTATCACTATTACCGTGGGTGCCATCGGCTCTTGCGATAATTTGAGCGCATTCTTGCCACGTTCCATTTTCAGCGTTGCCCCAAAAACGAATCCGGCCAATGGTGTTGTTAGTTGACACTGAACTATCATTTCTAGCAAGGTTTAATGCCCCTCCACTAGCGTGAACACCTTGCAAAATGGATGAGACATCTGCAGTAATGTCACTAATCGTGCCAACTAACAGGCGTTGAGCATTGTCAATTCTTGCGGCCTCAGTGAGTGTACCTGCAGCTGTTCTTGTCTTGAATTGGAGATTACCGCCAGTACCTTCTCCATCGGACTCAATTTCAGCAGTAATCTTGTTATCGCCTGTCTGTTCCGAATACCACTGAAGATTCGCACCTTCTCCGCTACCGGCAGTGCTAGTAAGTCTGATGCCTTGATCCTTTGTACCCCGAACTTCAATCAACTCGTTGGGACTCGCAGTGCCAATGCCGATATTGCCAGTTGAAGTTATACGAAGTTTTTCAGAAGTTCCTCCAGATCTAAAAATAATATCACCACTTCCACCATTACCACGATCAGCAGAAATATAAAAACTAGATCCACTATTTAAAAGTTCAGAATATTGTCCAGCATCAGTATCAGTAAAACGAATAACAGGAGTAGTTTTTGCTATATCTAATGATGCTCCTGGTGTTTCGCTACCGATGCCAATATTACCACTGGAGTCCTCAACCATTGAGGAATAAGTTACAATACCAGCTATGGTACTGTTTCTAAAGAACTGATTAGCACTTCCGTTATCACCAGGCAAAGTAATCGTATTATTACCAGCCACTGCTGGTGGATTAATATCGATAGAACCTGATGTACTTCCTCTTAAACTCAGTCCCATGGGATTATACTTTTTTAGTTATTTATTAGACGGTTGATGATGCAGTCAATGTGTGTTGTTGTGCAACGTTTGCGTTGTGCATAATAACTTCATAGGAGAATGTGACTCCATCATCACCCGTTGGATTTGCAATATCAATAGTATAACCAAAACTACCAGAATTAGTGAAAGTGTAATTTGATGTTGAGTATGTATATGCAAATGGAGTAGTAACTGTAGTAGAATCGGCTGAATCACCACTTGAATTTGTAAATACTCTGCACATAAATTGTGCCGCAACATGATTGCTTGCGGTATTCGATGAAGTCCAAGAACCTACCGCATTAATTGTGATCATTGCACAAGTTCTGTCAGTTCCTGAAAAACTAAATCTAGTGCTTTCACCCGAATTAAGATTGTCAGTTATATAATACTTTCTGATCGCACCATTACCAGCACTTTCATAGTTATAAACTGTATTATTTGTTGGGTTACTATCACCTAACAATAAGGTATTACCAGCACCTACTTGAATTTGTCCACCTGAAGTGATTTGAAATCTTTCTGTTGCATTGAGTGCTTGAATTGATGAAGCATCTCCTCCAGTATAAAATCTAAGTCCCCCCTGATCAGATCTAAGACGTGTAGAACCACCAGTATCTG
>Ga0070752_1003034_pt1 | contig 10446 bp, 10 predicted proteins | sample VirMetDEL_Aug_30_FD_77440 | JGI IMG/M metagenome (GOLD analysis project Ga0070752, IMG submission 77440) | Aqueous microbial communities from the Delaware River and Bay under freshwater to marine salinity gradient to study organic matter... | ecosystem: Environmental > Aquatic > Marine > Coastal... | reverse complement strand
GTCTATGTAGTGCACCCCGGTCTCACGAATGAGCAGTTGCGGCATCTTCTGGAAGTAGGGCTGCCGGTCCAGGTAGGCATCTGGACCTTGACCATCTCCCGTGCGCAGCCGGAACGTGATGCCATGCAGGCGCCCGAAATGCCCTGTATTGATCAGCCGCTTGCACTCCCGGAACCAGGGGCTGAAACGGAAGTTCTCGTGGATCACCAAACGCGTCCCCTGACGCTCGGCTTCCTCCGTCAGCGACTGGGCCTGAGCAACATCGACACCAAAGGGCTTCTGGCATACCGTCAGGATGCCCTTGGCGAGTGACGCGCGTACGGTCTGAGCTTGTGCGATGGGTGGCAAGACCACATCCACCACATCGACCAGGGTTTCTTCGATCATGCGCGTGGCATCGCTGAAAACCTGTCTGATCGAAAAGCGCTCGGCCAAGGCACTTGCCTTGTTTGCGTCGGTGTCGCAAAGCGCCACGACCGAGGCACCTGCGGCTTGCCAGCCTTGAACATGAAACTGTGCAAAGTAACCTGCACCGACTACAGCAACGCGGGAAGTCATAGTCGCTCCAGCACCGCGCGCGTGATGTCGGACGTTCCGCTTGTGCCTCCAAATTCCCGGGGTCGCACCGCCTGACAGGCGAACGCCGATTGCACGGCTTGTTCAATGACTCTGGCTCCAGTGGCCAATGCGCCGTCGTCCATTTTTACTGCCAGCCAATCCAGCATCATGGCCGCCGAGAGAATCATGGCAGTCGGGTTGGCAATGCCCTGCCCGGCGATGTCGGGCGCGGTGCCGTGAGCGGGCTGAAACAGGCCATGGTGGTCACCGATATCGCCGGACGGTGCCATGCCCATCCCGCCAACCAATGACGCGATCAGGTCAGACAGGATGTCTCCAAACATGTTTTCGGTGACCAACACGTCGTACTGCCATGGTTTCAGCACAAGGTTGAGCGCCATGGCATCGACATAGGCGTTTTCCGTCTTGATGTCTGGAAATTGCGTCGCCCGGTCTTCAAAGATCCGGCGCCAGAAGGCCATCGACGCAAATACATTGGCCTTGTCGACGTTCGTCACCTTGCCTGGTTTGCCCCTTTGGATTCGGTCTCGCGCCAGGCGGAAGGCGAAGTCCACGATTCGTGTGGTGCCCGTGCGGCTGATTTTCTGGGTGTCGTAGACGGCATCGCCTTCAACGACACCTCTGCCTCTGGCATGGAAGAGCCCCTCTGTGTTCTCCCGAATCAGGACCAGGTCAATGTTCATTGCGCGGGGATCCGACAGCGGCACCGGAAGTCCTGGCCATGTGCGAACAGGCCGCACACCGGCATACAGGTCGAGGGCGAAGCGAATGTCCAGCTGCGGGATGATTTCGGTGCCATCCTTGCCGCGTACATGCGGGAGACCCATCGCACCAAACAGGATGGCGTCGGCTGCGCGGCACGCCGCGAGCGTGGACTCGGGTAGCGATTCGCCGGTGTCCAGGTAGTTCTGTGCACCGGCAGGGTATTGCTGAGCCACGAACTGGCGCTGAATGAGCTGCCCTACCTGCTCCAGCACCTGCAAAGCGCTGTCCATGACTTCCGGTCCGATGCCGTCGCCGGGAAGCACTGCAATTGAGATGTCTTTCATGGAGATCGGATTACATTTGCGCGAGCTTGAACTGCTCAAAAATCTTCAACAGTTCTCGACTGGCGCGCTCCCGGTGTTGTCGGTTGACTTGAGCTGCGCCGATGGCGTCGCCGGCGCGCAGCCGCTCCACCAGTGCCATGTGCTCGTGGGTGGAGTTGACCGGTTTCGGGCGCAGGCGCAGGCTGAACATTCGCGCGCGGTGAGCGCGGTCCCAGTAGTTCCAGACAGTGGCGGCCAGTTGGCGGTTGCCACATAGCTCCACGAGGGAAGCGTGAAAGCGCTCGTCGGCCACTGCCCATGCATCGAGGTCGTCGTTCGCCAAAGCGGTGTCCATGTCGGCCGTGGCCTGGATCAGCGGCTGGAGCTCATCTTCGTTGGGCTTGCGAAGGGCCACGATTTCCGCAGCCATGCATTCGAGCGCGGTCAGGATTTCGTATATCTCTCGCATATCACTCGGCGAAACGGCGAGCACGCGCATACCGTGACGTGGCACAACCTCGACGAGTCCGTCGTTCTGCAGACGTACAAGCGCTTCGCGGACTGGGGTTCGGCTCATGCCCAAGGCCAGTGCGACTTCCTGTTCCAGCGCGCGGTGCCCTGGCGGCCAGACGTTGTCGAGTATTCGTCGACGGATCAGGTCGTATGCGGTGTCAACCAGCGAGCTGGAGGGATTTGCTAGGCTCATGGAAATGTCCAGTGAAAAGGCGCCACACCCGCAACTGGCATGGACAGGGATTCAAGGTGGTTGCCCAGCAGGCAACCGAGCACACCGGTTCGGCGATCAGGGCCAGAAAAGGCAATGCTTGAGATGTTGCGCAGGCGTCGGCTGCGCACGCCGTCCAGGTGCGGGCGCCCCATGCTGTTGCGCAGAAAGGCATCTTCTACCCAGGCCACATGCTCGGGGTCGTTGTCTTCCAGAAAGAGGTGTTGGCTGCCATCCGGTGCGACCCGGATCACGCGATTGCTCACGATGCTCACAATCCACGCACAGCCTTCCTCGTCGAACGCAAGACCGTCGGGGAATGTTCCTGACTCAAACTCCGTCACCGTTTCCCTCGCACCCAGCGCGCCACTGGGCGTTACCTCAAAACGCGAGAGGCGCCGGCCAAAGGTTTCGTTGACGTAAAGCCATTGGCCACTGGGGTGGAGAGCCACTTCGTTGGTGTATCCCAATCCATCGGCCACGATGCTCGCCAGGCCATGGGCGGTTACACAGACGATGAACCCGTCGGCCACATCGACTCGATAGGCTGCGGCACGGGGTGTCTGGCGCGTGCTGACGGTGATCCAGGTGCGGCCCTCAGCGTCCTGCACCACGTAGTTGCTGGGCGGCAAATCCATTCCGTCGGCCTGACGCAGCCAAGGGGTGATCTGTCCGCTGCGGGAAAGTCGATAGACGCCGCCATCGTCCTCGCCCAGCTGGGCCATGAGGAAACTGCCGTCGGCCATCAACGCAATTCCGTTGGGCCGGGCGGTAAGCCCATCCGGCATGGTGCCGGTAAACAGTGTCTCGGTGCCATCGGGCAATATCCGAGTGACGCCGCCACGCCAGTCTGCCGTGTAAAGCGTGCCGGTGCTGGTCGCCAGCACGCACTCCGGCCGATGGAGCTGTGAGCCCACGCGGGTCAGTCGTGCATCCAGTGGGCGTTCCGAGAGGGCATCTAGCGCATTCATTAACGCATACGTTATCGAATGCATGTCGATTGCAGAATCGGTAGATACCCTTGGCCCTGTCGATGGGCTGACTGCAGGCGAAACCTGCCTTGAAGGCTCTGACTGGCGTGAACGTGCGCCAGGCGCAGGCATTGCAGACCCGGCCGCACAGGTGGGGCCGCAGTGGCCTGAACCGCTCAGTAGTCGGTATTGACCGTGGAGCGCGTGAAGGTCTCGTTGTGGTCGATGAGCGCGTCGAGCGCCTTGGCGGCGGCCGTTTCGTCGCCGTCGGCAATCGCCTTGGACAGGCGGCCGTGCAGTGACGCCATGAACTCGGTGTCGTCCGCCTGGCGGTGGTGCATGAACCAGAAGCGGCGCGACAGACCGTGCATCAAGCCCATGGCGCCGGCGGCGAACTCGTTGCGCGCGGCGCGCAGCGACAAGTCGTTGAAGGCTTTGTCGGCTTTCATGAAGCGCGTCTGGTCGTTGCTCCTGGCCGCAGCCTTGAACTCGGCCGCCAGTTCGGCAAACTGCTTGCGTTCGGCATCGGTCGCGCGGCGCGCCGAGCAGCGCGCCACCATGCGTTCGACCTCGCGCCGCACCTCCAGCAAACGCAACTGGCGCTTGATGTCGAGCTCGGACACCAGCACGCCGCGCTGCGGAAGGATCTGGACCAGGTGCTCTCGCGCCAGACGCTGCAGGGCCTCACGCACCGGCGTGCGGCCGATGCCCAGTCGTGCCGACAGCTCGGCTTCGCTGAGCGCCATGCCGGGCTGCAGCTCGAGCTTGACGATCATCTCCTCGATGCGTTCGTAGGCCTGGGCGGTCAGGCTGCGAGGGCGCGCCGCAGGGCTGCTGCGCGACTTGACCGGGGATGCTGGGGTCTCGGGCGCACGCCTGACGGTGCGCACCGCTGTCTTCTTTGCCGCCGGCGCTTTGCTCATCGACTGGTTTCTCCAGAAAGCTGCCCGAGGAAGGCGTTGCGGACGATGCGGGCATACGCCTCGTCAACCGGATCTCCCGGCCAGGCCTTGGCCAGACGCGTCACCGACAGCCCGTCGGCGACCATGACTGGCAATTGATCCTCGGTCACACCGAACGTTACCAGATCGCCGGCCAGTCCCAGACGTCGGACGAGCGCGCGCGTGAGCACAGGCGCCTGGCGCGCCATGGTCTGGGGATCGGCCTCGGGTGCACCGGCCAGTCGGGCGATCTCGGCCAGCTCGTCGCGACGCGAGGCCACCAGCGCGTCCATCACGTAGGGCAGCATCACGGCGTTCGTGCTGCCGTGGCTGGCGTGGGTGAGGCCGGCCAGGGCGTAGGCCAGTCCGTGCACGGCGTTCAGGCCTGCCGTGGCGTAGGACATGGCGGCGTAGAGGCTGGCGCGTGCCATTGCGTTGCGAGCGGCGCGGTCTTGCGGATGCTCGAAGGCGGTGGTGAGGTGCCTGAAGGCGAGCGCCGTGGCCTCGCGCGCAAACAACACGGTCACTTCGTTGCGTCCGCTGTAGCCGGGGTCGGGGTCGCCCCCGTTGTCGAACGCCGAGGCATCCAGCGTCAGCCACGATTCGATGGCATGCGTGAGCGCGTCCAGCCCCGCGTCGGCCGTCACGCGTGGGGGGCAACTCCAGGTGAGTTCGGGGTCGATCACGGCCACGGCGGGACGCAGGGCATTCGCCATCAGCGCCACCTTGGTGGCGCTGCCTGGCTGCACGAGGATGGCGCCGGGCGTGATTTCCGAACCCGTGCCGGCCGTGGTGGGCACCGCCACCAGCGGCAGGGGGGTGGCCGGCCAGTTCGCGTGCCCCACCAGCTCGGCCACCGGGCGGCCGCTGGGCACCGTCACACAAAGCGCCTTGGCCAGGTCGATGTTGCTGCCGCCGCCCCAGGCGATCAGGTGGTCGGGCATTGCACCCTGTGCACTCGCCCACGCCGTGGCGCGGTCGACCAGCGTGGTGGAGGGATCGGGCTCACCGCCGTCAAACACATGGGCTGCAATGCCCTGTTGCTTCAATGCCTGCAGCAATTCGGCGAGCGCCGGGCTGTGGCGGGTGAACCACGGGTCGGTCACCACCAACGCCTGCTGCCAGCCCAGGCTTTTGCAGAGTGGCGCGATGCGATGACGGGCGCCGTCGGCGCAAAGCACGCGCGCAGGCGTGCACAAGGTGATGGGGTTGTCGGCTATCAGGGTCATAACGGATGCACGTGGATTCAATGACTGAGAAACTATTGAAAAATGGTTGATATATTACTTGTATGACAAATACGGACGCAAGCCGATTGGCACAAACCCTCGAGTGGCGCGAGACCGGTGCCGGCGCGCCCTTGCTGCTGGTACACGGCATCCAGGGGACGGCCGATGCGTGGTCGCCCCTGCTGCCCTCTCTCACTGCCTGGCGTTGCGTGGCGCCAAACCTTCCGGGACGCGGGCTCTCACCTCGGTGGCACGAAGGAGCTGCCCTGGCACGCGACCGGTATTACCACGTGGACCATTACGCCGACCTTGTTCAGGCTCTCGTGGTGAAGTTGCGGGAGGCGCACGCACAGCCGGTGGCGCTGGCTGGCTGGAGCATGGGGGTGAGCGTGATCCTGAACCTGCTGGCGCGCCATGGCGACGAGTCCGTGGGGCGGCTTGTTCTGATCTCGGGCACCGCCTGTGCGACGCCCGGCGCGGTCTGGTTCCACGGCGAGACTCCGGAGGCGCTGGCCGAGGAGGCGCGCGCGCGGGCACAGCGCCTCGGCCTCACGGCGGTGGCCGATGCCGATGCGGTGGCCGCCACCTGGGCATCGGTGCGCGGGGCCGATCTGCGCGATGCGGCGCGCGCCATTCGTCGCCCCACCCTGGTGGTGCATGGCGAGCACGACGACCAGTGCCCGCTGGATCACGGACGCTGGCTCGCCCGGAACGTCCCGCAGGCGCAGTGGTTGCCGCTGGCCGGCGTGGGCCATGCGGCACTCGGCGCATGCCCGGCCGACCTAGGGTCTTCCATGAGTACCTTCCTGAAGCATTGACATGCCAAGAGTCGACTTCTATCATTCAACTGATATGTTAGTTGAACTACACAGGAGTGACTGAGCATGATGACGGATAAGCAGCGCCGCTTTCGAGAGCAGTACCAGGGCGGAATCAGCCCCCTCTACAACGGATTTCTTCACACCGGCGTGATGTTCCTGGTCGGTGTCACGGCCATCTGGTATTGCGCCAGCCAGCTTGAGAACGCGCGCTGGGAATGGCTGATCGTGCTGCCGGTGTTCCTGGCGGGCAACTTCGTCGAGTGGTACATGCACAAGTACGTGATGCACCGGCGCATCGATGTGTTTGCCCTGCGCGCCATCTACGAGCGTCATACGCGGGAACACCACCAGTACTTCACCGACAACGACGTCACCATCGACAGCGTGCGCGAGTTCCGCATCGTGTTCTTCCCATGGCGCGTGTTGATCGTGCTGGGCGTGGCGGGTGGTGCTCTCGGATGGACCGCCGCCCAGATCTTCAACCCCAACGCCGGCTACATCCTTTACATGACGATGGTGGCGCACTACCTCATCTACGAGGTGTTCCACCTTTGCTGCCACGTGCACGAGAACTGGTTCGTGCGCAACATGCCCTTCATCAACACGATCCGGCGCCACCACACGGCGCACCACAACCAGGGAATCATGATGCACAAGAACATGAACCTGTCCTTCCCCATCTTCGACTGGATCATGGGGACCAGCGATCTGAACCGTGGCCTGATCGGCACCTTGTTCAACGGCTATGACGAGCGGCACATCAAGCCCGAGTTGAAGCCGATCGTCGCCCGCTTCCGCAACAGCGAGACACAGGAAAAGCGCGTCACGCTGGACGGCCCGCAGCTCACCCCCGAAGAGAACCAGGCCCTCGTCTGAGTTCCCCATCCACCCCGAAGGAGACAAAACCATGAAACGTCGTCAACTCATTGGCACCGGCCTGGCCGGAGCCGGCCTGCTCGCGGCCGCCAGCGCACAGGCGCAGTCCGGACCCACCTACAACTGGAAGATGGCCACCGGCTGGGCAGGTGGTCCCTTGATGGACATTGGTGCCAAGGCGTTTGCCGAACGCATGGGGCAGCTTTCAGGAGGCCGCTTCAAGATCCAGACCTTCCCGGGTGGCGGTCTGGGCAATGCACTGAAAGTGCCGGAAACCGTGAAGAACGGGCTGGCCGAATGCGGTCACACCTGGATCGGTTACGACTGGGGCAAGGACCAGACCACGGCGCTGTTCGGTGGCTACGCCGGCAGTTTCGATGCCGAGCGCATGTTGCACTGGTTGTACGAGGGCGGTGGCGTGGAACTCCAGCGTGAATTCCGCGAAGAGAGCGACGGCGTGATCTCGTTCCCGCTCTTCATGCGAACCGCCGAGGTGTTCGTGCACTCGCGCAAACCCGTGAAGACCCTGGCCGACCTGAAGGGCCTGAAGCTGCGCACCGCAGGTGCCTGGCTCGAAATGTCCAAAGACCTGGGCGCCGCACCGGTGACCACGGCCGGTGGCGACGTCTTCCCCATGCTGGAGCGCGGTGCCATCGATGCGGTTGAATGGGGCACTTTGTGGGAGAACGTGTCCTCGGGTTTCTACAAGGTGGCCCGTTACCTCAGCTACCCCGGCGTGCACCAGCCCTGCGCCCCCTTCGAACTGGTGGTCAACAAGGGCGTGTGGGACAAGATGCCCGAAGCCGACCGCAAGCTCGTTGAGGTGGTGGCCAAGCTGGTGACGTTCGAGAGCTGGGCCAAGATCGGCGTGGAAGATGCCAAGGCCTTCGACTTCTACAAGAAGAACGGCGTGACCATGATCGAGCTCGACGACGAGGTGCAGTACGCCACCCGCAAGATCGGCGTCGACTGGGCCGACAAGACGGCCAGGGAAGGCAAGTCCAAATGGTTCGCCAAGGTGCACAAGAGCCAGCAGGACTTCGACACCGCCTGGCGCGATGCCGACGACTGGCGCAAGGTGAAAGTCAAGCGCGTCTGATGTGCCCGTGAGGCGCGCGCGAACTGGCGCGCGCGCCCGCCCGGCGGGCCTGGCCGACCCGCCTTACCCATGAGGGAATTCCCGTGAATCGACTGATTGACCTCGCCGAACGGTGGGTTGGCGGCGTCGGCGTGTTTGCCGCTTTGCTGCTGGTGCCGCTGGTGCTCGCCACCACCTGGGAGGTGGTGTCCCGCTACGCCTTCAACGCACCCACCATCTGGGCCTACGAGATTGGCTATAACCTGACCGGCGCGCACTTCCTGCTGGCGCTGGCCTACACCTTGCGACAGGGCGAGCACATCCGCATCGACGTGCTCAGCGGGCACCTCTCTCCCCGCGCGCGCCGCACCATCGACATGCTGGTGTATGCGCTGGTGTTGCCGATTCTGTTGTGGATCTCGTTCACGCTGTGGAACTACATGGCCGAGGGATTTGCGCGTGGGGAAACCTCCGGCCAATCTGCATTGAACCTGCCGGTGTGGCCGTTTCGCGCCGTCTTCGTGCTCGCCTTTCTCACCCTGTCCCTGCAGGTCCTGTGCGAGCTGCTCAAGTCCTTCGTTCGCGGCGACTCATCCGCACAGAAGCCATGATCGAATACCTCCCGTTTCTCATGCTGCCCGTCACCTTCGGGCTGATGTTCCTCGGTGTGCAGGTCGCCTTTGCGATGCTGCTCACCGCCACGGCCTTCGGCATGGTCACCTTTGGCCCGGCGGTGGTGCACCAGTTCGTCGAGAAGATCGATGACCTGGCGTCGAACTTCGTCTTGGCTGCCATTCCCCTGTTCGTCTTCATGGGGGCTGTGCTGGAAAAATCGGGCATTGCCGACCGCCTGTTCGAGGCCATCCACATCTGGACCCGCCGCCTGCCGGGTGGCCTGGCGATTGCCACGGTGTTGATGTGCATCGTGTTCGCCGCATCCAGCGGCGTCATCGGTGCCACCGAGTCGGTGGTCGGTCTCCTGACGATTCCCATCATGCTGCGCTACGGCTACGACAAACGCCTGATCAGCGGCGTGATCTGCGCAGGCGGATCGCTGGGCACCATCATTCCGCCGTCAGTGGTGGTGGTGGTGATGGGTCCGCTGGCCGACGTGTCGGTGGGTGACCTGATGTACGGCATGATGCTGCCCGGCTTGCTCATGGCAGGGCTGTACCTGGTCTACATCCTGGTGCTGTGCATCGTGAAGCCTGAGCACGGCCCGCGCATTCCCCGCGAGCCCGACGAGCCGAGCTTCGGTCAGAAGCTGGGCATCACCGCGCGCAACCTCATTCCGCCGCTCGGCATGATCGTCGCGGTGCTGGGCTCCATCCTCGGTGGCCTGGCTTCGCCCACGGAGGCCGCAGCCATCGGTTGCGTCTTTGCCGTGTTGCTCACCGTGATCTACGGTCGTTTCAGCTGGCCGGGCCTGTACGACTCGCTGCTCAAGACGGTGCGGGTGACCGCCATGATCATGGCGGTGCTGCTGGGTGGCACCCTGTTCACCGGTGTGTTCATCGGTTCGGGCGGCATCAACCTCGCCAGCACCCTCATTGACCAGATGCAGCTCGGTCCCTGGGGCTTGCTGGCGCTGTTGCTGATGATCCTGTTCGTTGCCGGCTTCTTCCTCGACTGGATCTCGATCGTGCTGATCTTCCTGCCGATCTTCACGCCGCTGGTGACGGCGGCGGGCTTCGACCCGGTGTGGTTCTGCATCCTGTTTCTCATCATGATCCAGACCAGTTACCTCACGCCACCCCTGGCCCCGGCCATCTTCTACCTGCGTGCCGTGGCGCCGCCCGAGATCACCATGCGCCACATGTACGCCGGCATGATGCCCTTCATCGGTCTGCAGGTCATCGTGCTGGGGGTCACCATTTACTGGCCGCAGCTGGTGACCTGGCTGCCGCAGATCGCCATGCAGATGCGTTGAAGGAGGACCGATCATGGACCAGAGACCTCTTCAGCGTGTCGCCACCGATGTGCTCGTCATTGGCGGCGGGGCCACCGGCGTGGCCGCAGCCTGCACCGCCGCGCGCGCTGGCCTGTCGGTGCTGCTGGTGGAGCGCTACGGCTTCTGCGGTGGCGGGGCGGTGGCCGGTTTGTCGGGAACCATCTGCGGCCTGTACGAAGCCACCGAAAACCCGGTGAAGCCCCGCAAGCTCATTCACGGCTTCGTGGACGATTTCATCGCGCAGATGG
>Ga0070752_1003030_pt1 | contig 10456 bp, 10 predicted proteins | sample VirMetDEL_Aug_30_FD_77440 | JGI IMG/M metagenome (GOLD analysis project Ga0070752, IMG submission 77440) | Aqueous microbial communities from the Delaware River and Bay under freshwater to marine salinity gradient to study organic matter... | ecosystem: Environmental > Aquatic > Marine > Coastal... | reverse complement strand
TACGAGCCCGCACGGGGTGCGGATGCACGAAGCAGGGTGGTATCCACCCAAGACGGCACGCGCGCTGCGCGAAAAAATGACGGGCGCGAGGGGTTTTCGTGCCCGCGCCCTTGGGCTATGCCTTCTGAAAACCTATGTGATTGGCTCTGCCTATGGTAGGGTCGGGGATGGTAAGGAGACGGCGCATGGCAGAGACACGGGCAAAAATGGCGGCATTGGATCCGGTTTGGTCGCGTGTCTGCGAGGAAGCCGTTGAAGCGGTGCGCGAAGAGCCGTTGCTGGGCGGGTTGATCCATTCGGGGATTTTGCACCACAGCTCGATGGAGCGTTCGCTGGCCTATCGGTTCTCGCTCAAGCTGGCCTCGGGCGAGATGAGCGAACAAATCCTGCGCGAGACCGCGGATGAGGCCTACGCGGCCTCGCCGGAGCTGGCGCAATCGGCGCGGGCCGATCTGGTGGCGGTGTTTGACCGTGATCCCGCCTGCCATCGGTATTTGCAGCCCCTGCTGTTCTTCAAAGGCTATCAGGCGCTTCAATCCTACCGGATTGCGCATTGGCTTTGGGGCCAAGGACGGCGCGACATGGCGTATTTCGTGCAGATGCGGACCTCCGAAGTGTTCGGCGTCGATATCCATCCGGCGGCGCGGATCGGCAAAGGCGTGATGATCGACCATGCGCATTCCATCGTGATCGGCGAGACGGCTGTGGTCGGGGACAATGTCTCGATGCTGCATTCCGTCACTCTGGGCGGCACCGGAAAAGAAGAGGAAGATCGCCATCCGAAAATCGGCGACGGGGTGCTGATTGGCGCGGGGGCGAAGGTGCTCGGCAATATCCATGTCGGCGCGAATAGCCGGATCGCGGCGGGGTCGGTTGTGCTGGCAGATGTGCCGCGCTGCAAGACCGTGGCGGGGGTTCCTGCGAAGATTGTCGGCGATGCGGGCTGCGATCAGCCCTCGGTTTCGATGGATCAGCGCCTGAACGGATGCCGTGGCGGGGCGTAAGGGCCTATCTCAAGAACGCCAGCTAAGAATATGGAATAAAAGAAAAAGGCCGGAGCGATATGCTCCGGCCTTTTCGCGTTTTGAAGCCTTTTTGCGTTCAGGCTGGCGGGCTCAGGCGAGCATTGCCATCGGGTTCTCGAGGTTCTCGACGATGGCTGCGAGCAACTCCGCGCCGAGTGCGCCATCAATCACGCGGTGATCGACGGAGAGGGTCATCGACATCATCGTTGCGACCTCGATTTCGCCCGTCGCCGAAACAACCGGCTTTTTCAGGCCTGCCCCAACGGCGAGGATCGCGCCATGCGGCGGGTTGATCACGGCGTCGAAATTCTCCACGCCCATCATCCCGAGGTTGGAAATCGCGAAGCTGCCGCCTTGATATTCATGCGGAGCAAGCTTGCGATTGCGGGCACGGGCAGCGAGATCTTTCATCTGCGCGGAGAGCGCGGAGAGCGATTTTGCCTCCGCATCTTGCAGCACAGGCGTGAACAGACCGCCCTCGATGGCAACAGCGACTGCAACGTCGGAGGCTTTCATCTTCAGCACACGGTCGCCTGCCCAGACGGCATTGGCATCGGGCACGGCTTGCAGCGCGAGCGCGCAGGCCTTGATGATGAAGTCATTGACCGAGAGCTTCACGCCGCGCGATTCGAGCTTTTTGTTCAACTCGCCGCGGAACGCCATGAGCGCGTCGAGACGCACTTCACGCCGCAGGTAGAAATGCGGGATGGTCTGCTTGGCCTCGGTAAGACGCGCCGCGATGGTTTTGCGCATCCCGTCGAGCGGAACTTCCTCATAGCTGCGCCCTTCATACATCTTGGCGACGGTAGAGGCCGAGACCGGAGCAGGGGCCGCGGCGGCGGCGGGTGCCGCTTTGGGGGCAGAGGCGGCGGCGGGTTTCGCGCTGGCCGTCGCAGACTCGACATCGGCTTTCACGATGCGACCGCGCGGGCCGGAACCGGAAATCGCGCTCAGATCCAAACCTTTGTCAGCCGCAATGCGACGGGCAAGGGGGGAGGCGAAGACACGCTCGCCCTCCGCCTTCGGAGCTGGCGCAGAGGCAGTTGCGGGAGCCGCTTTGGGGGCGGCCTCGGACTTGGCCTCGGGCGCTTTGGTCTCAGCTTTAGGTGCGGATGTCGCGGCGGAGGCGTCTTCGCCATCCTCCAGCAACACGGCAATCGCCTCGTTGACCTTCACGCCGGAGGTGCCTTCAGCGATCAGGATCTTGCCGATCACGCCCTCATCGACAGCCTCGAATTCCATCGTCGCCTTATCGGTTTCGATCTCTGCGAGGATATCGCCCGATTGGACGGTATCCCCTTCTTTTACCAGCCATTTTGCCAGTGTGCCCTCTTCCATCGTGGGCGACAGGGCAGGCATCAGAATTTCAATAGCCATGATCTTTCCCCTCAGCGATAGGTGACTTTTTTGACCGCTTCGACAACTTCGTCGGAGGTGATCAAAGCGTGTTTCTCGAGGTTTGCCGCATAGGGCATCGGCACGTCTTTACCGGTGCAGTTGATCACGGGGGCGTCGAGGTAATCGAAGGCGCGTTCCATGATCGTGGCCGAGAGGTGGTTGCCGATGGAGCCGACAGGCCAGCCCTCTTCAACGGTAACGCAGCGGTTGGTTTTCATCACCGAGGCGAGGATGGTGTCGTAATCGATCGGGCGAAGGGTGCGCAGATCGATCACCTCGGCGGAAATGCCCTCCGCAGCGAGCTTATCGGCGGCTTCAAGCGCGTGCACCATGCCGATGCCGAAGGAAACGATGGTGACATCGGTGCCCTCACGCCAGATTTTTGCCTTCCCGAAGGGGATGGTGAAATCGGGCAGATCCGGCACTTCGAAGGATTTGCCATACATGATCTCGTTCTCGAGGAAGATCACCGGGTTCGGATCGCGGATCGCCTGTTTCAGCAGGCCTTTTGCGTCGGCAGCCGAGTAGGGCATGACAACTTTCAGGCCCGGAATCTGCGAATACCATGCGGCGTAGCACTGCGAGTGCTGGGCACCGACGCGAGCCGCGGCGCCGTTCGGGCCACGGAACACAATCGGGCAGCCCATCTGACCGCCAGACATATAGAGTGTCTTGGCAGCGGAGTTGATGATCTGGTCGATCGCCTGCATCGCGAAGTTGAAGGTCATGAATTCAACAATCGGGTTGAGGCCCGCCATTGCCGAACCGACCGCGATACCCGCGAAACCGTGCTCGGTGATCGGGGTGTCGATCACGCGCTTGTCGCCGAACTCGTCCAGAAGACCCTGCGAGATCTTGTAAGCGCCTTGATATTCACCAACTTCTTCGCCCATCAGATAGACGTTCTCGTTGCCGCGCATCTCTTCGGCCATGGCTTCGCGCAAGGCTTCGCGCACGGTCATGGTTTTCATCGGAGTGCCTTCGGGCCAATCCTCAGACGCTTTCGAGACGATCTCGACAGGGGCTTTGGCGGCGGCGGGGGCAGAGGCTTCCGCCTTCGGGGCGGCCTCGGATTTTGCCTCCGTTTTCGGGGCAGGGGTCGCATCTGCGTCCTCGCCCTCTTCGATGAGGATCGCGATCGCCTCATTGACCTTCACGCCGGAGGTGCCTTCGGCGACAAGGATCTTGCCCATCACGCCTTCGTCTACCGCTTCAAATTCCATCGTCGCCTTATCGGTCTCGATTTCCGCAAGGATCATGCCGGAGGTGACGGTGTCGCCCTCTTTCACGAGCCATTTTGCGAGCGTTCCCTCTTCCATCGTCGGCGAGAGGGCGGGCATCAAAATTTCGGTTGCCATTCTTTAGTCTCCCTTACGCGTAGATGTCGGTCCAGAGTTCCTCGAGTGCAGGCTCGGGGCTCTCCTTCGAGAATTCGGCGGCTTCATTGACGATGGATTTGATCTCTTTGTCGATGGCTTTGAGATCGTCATCCGTGGCGTGTTTTCCGGTCAGCAGCAGATCGCGGACCTGTTCGATCGGATCACGCTCGTCGCGCATCTTCTGGACTTCTTCACGGGTGCGGTATTTCGCGGGGTCGGACATCGAGTGGCCGCGGTAGCGATAGGTTTTGATCTCGAGGATATAGGGGCCTTCGCCCGAACGGCAGTGCGCGACAGCCTTTTCGGAGGCGGCTTTCACCGCGAGCACATCCATGCCATCGACCAGTTCCCCTTGGATCCCGAAGGCCGTGCCGCGGGTGTAGAGATCAGGTGTGGAGGTGGAGCGTTTTTGCGAGGTGCCCATGGCGTATTGGTTATTCTCGATGACGAAGATCACCGGAAGTTTCCACAAAGCCGCCATGTTGAACGTCTCGTAGATCTGGCCTTGGTTCGCAGCGCCATCGCCGAAATAGGCGAAGGTGACATTGTCATTGCCGTTGTATTTATCGGCAAAAGCAAGGCCCGCGCCGAGCGGCACCTGCGCGCCGACGATCCCGTGGCCGCCGTAGAAATGTTTCTCTTTCGAGAACATGTGCATCGAGCCGCCCTTGCCTTTCGAGAGACCGCCCTCGCGGCCCGTCAATTCGGCCATGACGCCTTTCGGATCCATGCCGCAGGCGAGCATATGCCCGTGGTCGCGGTAGGAGGTGATGCGCTTGTCGCCCTCTTTCGCGGCGGCCTCCAGGCCAACAACGACGGCCTCTTGGCCGATATAGAGGTGACAGAAGCCCCCAATGAGGCCCATGCCATAGAGCTGGCCCGCTTTTTCCTCGAAGCGCCGGATCAGCAGCATCTCGCGGTAAAAGTTCAGCAATTCATCTTTGGAAACATTGGGCTTCGCAGCGCTTTGCGCCTCTGCCCCTTTGCGTGCCGCCATCTTGGCTCCTCCCATCCCAATGGAATAGTTCAACGTTAAACCAGTTTTTACCCGATCTATTATCAAACTGCAACGCCTGCTTCGCAACCCCGTTTTTCAAGGCGATCGGGAGGTGCAATTTGTCTCTCCGGTCAAGATTCGGGAGGAGGCAGTGCGGGCGTGCGCTCGGGCTGATGCGAGCGTAGCCTGTGCGATGGCGGCTGGCCAGTGCGGAGGTGTTCGGGGAGGGGGCAAAGCCACGGCGACCCGCGCGGATGTGCGCAGGCGCAAGAGCGTAGGCGCTCTTGGTTCAGCATTGGCCTTTGGTTGAACAGGCCCCAAGATTATCAGAGCTTTGGTTTAGCGGATAACGATCTCATCGGCGCGAACGGTGCCAAGCACGTCGCGCGCCCGCTCGTCGAGCAGATCCAGATCAAGGAAATTATCCGAGAGGCGATGGGTCAGGTTTGCCATGCTGGCCAGTTCTTCGCGCAGCGTGGCGCGCTCGGCTTCCAGCGAGACGATTTCAGCCTCGATTTGTGCCCGACGGAAGATCCCGTACGAGCCCTGCACCGCCGCAAGCGTGAAGATCGCTGCCAGTGCCAGCGCGCCTGCGAAAAAGATGAGGGGCCCGATAGGGGTCTTGCCGTGGGTCATTCTACTGCCTCGTTCCGCCTCTTTTGGGCGTTGGGGGAATCATGCCACAAGTGATTCGCGATGTGAATCCCGAAAATCACTATTTTGCACAATTTATTGAGATAAATGCAAAAGCCCCCGCCGCGAGGGGCAGGGGCTTGCAACGTGATTGAGCGCGGGAGTCAAGGCGAAAACGCCGCCGCCAGCGCTTGAGGGGGCTTAGGCCTTGCCCTTGTAGATATCGACGAGCTTTTGCAGCATCGCCAGCGCATCGCCGCGCTCGCGCTGGAACGAGTTCCGGCCAATGATCGAGCCGTTGCCGCCGCCATCGCGGATCGCGCGCGCATCGTCATAAACCGCATCCGCGCCCTTCGCCGCACCGCCCGAGAACACGATCAGGCGACGCCCTGCAAACGAGGCATCCACGCAATGTTTCACGCGGGCGGCCATATCTGCGATCTCGATCTTCTCGTCGTCATAGACTTTTTTGGCTTCCGGCAGCATCAGGTGATCTGTCGAGAGTTTGATCTTGATGATATGCGCGCCGAGCAGGGCGGCGATATGTGCCGCATAGGCCGCAACGTCGATGCCGGTTTCGCCTGCTTTGGTGATCGCCTCACCGCGCGGGTAGGACCAGATCACGGTCGCAACGCCTTTCGCAGCGGCTTCCTTGCGCATCTCGACGATCTCTTCGAACATATCGAGCGCCATATCCGAACCCGGATAGATGGTGAAGCCGATGGCCGAGCACCCAAGGCGCAGGGCGTCATCCACCGAAGCCGTCACCGCTTGGTTCTTGCCCGAGGTCTCCGACATCAGCGAGTTTGCCGAGTTGCACTTCAGGATCGTCGGGATCTGGCCCGCGAAGGTGTCAGCGCCTGCCTCCAGCGACCCGAGCGGCGCGGCATAGGCGTTCAGACCGGCGTCAATCGCGAGTTGGTAGTGGTAATGCGGATCATAGCCGACAGGGTTTTTCGCGAAGGAGCGCGCGGGGCCATGCTCGAAGCCTTGGTCCACCGGAAGGATGATCATTTTGCCCGTCCCGCCGAGCTTACCCTCCATCATGATCCGGCACAGGTTTGCCTTCACGCCGGGCGTTTCGCCCTCATAGTTGGCAAGAATTTTCTGGACAGCTTTGGTCGCGCGCATAGGGGTCTCCTCAAGCGAATGGCGGTTGAGGAGAGGCATAAGTGGGCCAGTGTAAACGCGCAATCCGTGGTTGCGCTAACATATTAGCATTGCGGCAAAATTCTCCGATCAGCGCAGTTTTTCGGTTCAAAAAACGGCAAAATCCCGCCCGAAATCGTGTTTCATATTCGTCTATCAAATTGAGTAATTGGGGCGGCTGAGCCGATCCATTCTCGATGCAGGCGCGGGGCAACGAGATTCGCGGCGCGGGGGCGGGGCAGGCGTGGAAGAAGGGCGTGCAGAAAACAAAACGGGGAGCCCAAGCCCCCCGTTTGCAGTCCTGTCGATCGTGGCGGGTGTTAGCCCATCAGGGCCGCGACACCGGGAAGTTCTTTGCCTTCCATCCACTCCAGGAACGCGCCGCCAGCGGTGGAGATATAGGTGAAGTCCTTCGCCGCATTCGCCTTGTTCAGCGCAGCCACCGTATCGCCGCCCCCCGCGACCGAGATCAGCTTGCCCTCACGGGTCAGCTCTGCAGCGCGCGCCGCAGCCGCATTCGTCGCAATATCAAACGGCTCGATCTCGAACGCGCCGAGCGGGCCATTCCAGATCAGCGTTTTGGAAGCCTCGAAGATCTTCGAGACCTGCGCCACAGACTCAGGGCCTGCGTCCAAAATCATCGCATCCGATGGGCAGGCATCGGCGGCGACGACCTCGGAGGCAGCCCCCGCTTTGAACTCCCGCGCGACAACCACATCGACCGGCAGAATGATATGGCAGCCGCTGTCTTTGGCCTTCGCGAAGATCTCGCGAGCGGTATCCGCCATGTCATGCTCGGCCAGCGATTTGCCGACATCGATGCCCTGCGCGACGAGGAAGGTATTCGCCATCCCGCCGCCGATCACCAGATTGTCGACCTTGGTGACGAGATTGCCCAGCAACTCCAGCTTGGTGGAGACTTTCGCGCCGCCGACCACAGCCGTCACGGGCCGCTCCGGCGCGCCAAGGGCCGCTTCCAGCGCTTTGAGCTCCGCCGCCATCAGGCGACCCGCGCAGGCGGGCAGGATCTCGGCGATACCGACCGTCGAGGCATGGGCGCGGTGCGCCGCCGAGAAGGCATCATTCACATAAACTTCGCCAAGCGCCGCCATGGCAGCGGCCAGTTCGCGATCGTTCTTTTCCTCGCCCGCGTGGAAACGGGTGTTCTCCAGCAGCAGAACCTCGCCCTTTTGCAGCCCTGCTACGGCAGTTTTCGCGGGGCCACCGATGCAATTGCTGGCGAATTTCACCGGAAGCCCCAGCGCGGCTTGGAGTGTCGGCACCAAAGCCTCCAGCGACATCTCCGGGACAACTTGGCCCTTGGGCCGCCCGAAATGCGCCAGCAGAACCGGCTTGCCGCCCGCCGCGACAATATCTTTCACCGTGGGCACGATTTTTTGAATGCGCGTGTCATCCGTCACCCGTCCGCCTTCCAGCGGCACGTTGATATCGACCCGAACCAAAACAACCTTGCCGTCCAGATCCATATCGTCGAGCGTTTTCCAAGCCATGTCGCGAGCCCCCAAAGGTAAATGCGTTCCCCCGCTTTTCTCGCGTCTGCGCGCTGTCGTCAACTGAGCGTGATCGCGAGAGGGGGATCTATGCCATCCTGATCCCCTCCACTTGGTGCAGACACCTTGCCCCGTAAACCGCGCGTGAACACGGCCCGCCACCGCCCCCGCGCACCGCCGTGCATGCGCGGAGTTGAGCGCAGCGTTCCGGCTTTCCTCTTGTCTCGTCGCGCCCCCCCGCATAGGTTCCGTGGGAATTATCGCAGGAGGCGCCAGATGGCCGATATCAAAGATCCCGAAAACACCATTATCATCGAGCTGAAAGACGGCAATGTCGTCATCGAATTGCTCCCCGATGTGGCCCCCAAGCATGTTGAGCGGATGAAAACCCTCGCGCGCGCAGGCGCTTATGACAATGTCGCGTTCCACCGCGTCATCGAGGGCTTCATGGCACAGACGGGCGATGTGAAATTCGCCAATATGGAAAAAGACTATACGCCGGCACGTGCAGGTATGGGCGGCTCGGATCTCGACGATCTTCCGGCTGAATTCTCCAAAGTCCCGCATGCGCGTGGCTCGATCGGGGCCGCACGCTCGGCCAGCCCGAACTCCGCCAACTCACAGTTCTTCATCAACTTCGGCGACAATGCCTTCCTGAACGGCCAATATACCGTTTACGGCCAAGTCATTGAAGGCATGGAACATGTTGACAAAATCGCCCGTGGCGAGCCGCCGCGGAACCCGGATCGGATGATCTCGGTGAAGGTTGCAGCTGATGCGTAAGCTGATCGCAGCAGGCCTGATCGGCGTGTTTGCGGCCACGGGCGCATTTGCCGAAGGCGACGGGATCCCTGACGGCCCCGGCCCGAATCTCGCGCTGGAAGTGGCGGGCACCGTTTCGGGCAAGATCGTGATCGATCTTCTGCCCGATGTGGCGCCCAAACACGTGGCGCAGATCACCGAGCTGGCCGGTGAAGGCGCCTATGACAATGTGGTGTTCCACCGCGTCATCGACGGCTTCATGGCGCAGACGGGCGATGTGCAATTCGGCAAGAAGGGGGGCGACACCTCGATGGCAGGGATGGGCGGCTCCGAGCTGCCGGATCTGCCGGCCGAGTTCTCGAACCGCTCCTTCGCGCGCGGCATGGTGGGCATGGCCCGCTCCGCCTCGCCGAATTCCGCCAACTCGCAATTCTTCATCATGTTCGCCGACGCGCCCCATCTTGACGGGCAATATACCATCGTCGGCCATGTGATCGAGGGGATGGAGATCGTGGATGCGCTGAAAAAAGGCGATCCGCGCGCCAATGGCAGCGTGAGCGACCCTGATTACATCGTCTCGGCCACAGTCGAGTGATGGGCGTCGCGTGATGGAATTGCGCGGCGCGGAGAGATCTCCGCGCCGCGCCCTTGGAGGGATTTTGCATCCCTCCAAACCTCCCTGCAGGATATTTTCAGCAACCGAAATGGGATTATGCGGCGGCCTGACCCCCGCATGTGAGGCTTTATGATCGCGATTTCACCCTATGTAACCTATGTGACGGCACTGGCGATTGCGGCGGTGATTCCGGGGCCGGGGGTGGCCGCGCTGGTCGGGCAGGCGCTGGGGCGCGGGCTGCGCGCGGCGCTGATGTTCCTCATTGGGATCACGCTGGGTGATGTGGCCTATCTGACCATCGCGGTGCTGGGCTTGAGCGCGCTGACGACCCTGTTCGCGGGCGCGCTGGTGGTGATCAAACTCGCAGGCGGCGCCTATCTTTTATATCTGGGCACGGTGTTCTGGCGCAGCAAAGCGGGGCTGACGCGGGTGCAGAGCGCAAAGCCTGCATCGGACGCGAAAACGCTCACAGCGGGCTTTGCCCTGACGCTCGGAAATCCGAAAACTATCGTGTTCTACCTCGCGCTATTGCCCGCTGTGATGGATCTGGGCCAAGTGAGTGCGGGGCAATGGGCGGGGATGGCGGTGCTGACGGTTCTGGTGCTGTTGGTCACGCTTGCGCCCTATGCGATCCTTGCGAACCGTGCGCGCAAAGCGCTGACAGATCCGCGTGCGCTGCACCGTCTCAATCGTGCGGCGGCCTTGGTGATTGGCGGCGCGGGAGGGGTGATCGTCATACAGGCGATCGGCGCTCTGATTGGATAAGCTTCGCGGTGTAAGTCTCTGCCAATTATGTAAAAACGCGGAAGGTTACCCTCCCGCGCTTCACAAGTCTCAGCGTTAATTGGCCTTAGCCGATCACCACCAGCGCATGGCGTTTTTTGCCCGCTGTCAGCTTCACCGGCTCTGCCAGATCGGCCGCGCTGAACATCTGGCCCGCATCGGTGGAGATCTCGTCATTCACCTTCGCGCCGCCCTCGGCAATC
>Ga0070752_1003022_pt1 | contig 10475 bp, 10 predicted proteins | sample VirMetDEL_Aug_30_FD_77440 | JGI IMG/M metagenome (GOLD analysis project Ga0070752, IMG submission 77440) | Aqueous microbial communities from the Delaware River and Bay under freshwater to marine salinity gradient to study organic matter... | ecosystem: Environmental > Aquatic > Marine > Coastal... | reverse complement strand
TGCCACGCGCGGATGACCGTTTGATTATCCGCGCTGCGGCCTGTTAGCTTTCGCCTATCCCTTCGCCTTGGGTCAGTGCGCTCAAATCGGCCAAGACCTCGCGCCAAAGGGCGACAGGCTGCGCGCCGGAAATCGCATGGGCATTGTCGAGAATAAAGGTCGGCACAGCCGAAATCCCGCGCTCGCGCGCATGGGCTTCGCGGGCAGTGAGCGCCTCGATATCGGCATCGGTGGGAAGCAGGCGCTCGGCGACCGCAGGATCAAGCCCCGCGCGCTCGAACAGCTCGATCAGGGTTTTCGGATCGCCAATATCGCGCCCTTCGGCCCAATAGGCAGCCATCAGGATTTCCGACATCTCGGTGCCGCGTTGCTCCAGCGTGGCCCAATGCACGAGGCGATGGGCATCGAGGGTGTTGGGCATCCGCTTGATCGCGGCGAGATCCATCGGCAGGTCGATCTCCGCCGCCATTTTCAGGATCGGGACATGCGCCTCCACCGCGCGTGCTTTCGAGCCGAACAGCCCTTCGAGATAGGCGCGGCGCTCGATCCCGCCCTTCGCCATCTGCGGGTTGAGCTGGAACGGCTGCCAGTGGATCTCGAACGGGCTTTGCGGCACGTCTTTAAGGGCGTGGCGCAGATTGCCCAAGCCGATATAGCAAAACGGGCAGACCGGATCTGAGAAAATATCGAGGGAAATCATATCTGTCCTTTCAAAGCTGCCGCTTGAGGGCGCGCGGGCTGGCTTGTCCTATGTGTCATGTCGGGGTGTGCAACGCGGTTGCAAGCGCGCGGGCCAGGGCGCGGCGATCCAGCTTGCCATTGGCATTGCGGGGCAGGGTGTCTTGCCGCAGATAGGCGCGAGGCTGCTTGTAGCGGGCCAGATCGCGCGCGGCCAAGGCCTCAAATGCCGCGATCTCCGCCGCGCCAGTATAGGCCAGCGCGATCACGCTCACCTCCGGCTTGACCTCCAAGACCAAGGCCGCGACATCGCCCGCCTCCGGCAGAGCGCCCAGCACCGCCTCCACCTCCAAAGGCGAGACGCGGAACCCGCCCGCATTCATCAGATCATCGGCGCGGCCCAGATAGCGCACAGCGCCCGTCTCGGCTCCTGTCTCGGCGCCCGTCTCCGCCTCGCGCGCGATCAGATCACCGGTGCAGAACCAATCGCCGTCATACCGCGCGGCGCTCTCCTCCGCTGCGCCATAATAGCCCAGAAACATCCCCTGATCCGCGCGGTGGATCACCAGCTCGCCCGTGATCGGAGTGGCTGTGGCCTCCAGCGGGGTAATCTCACCGCTCTCGAGTTTAACCCCCAGCTTGCGGCCCGCTTGCGGCCAGCCAATCGTGCCTGTCGGGGCGGGCCGAGCGGGCGCGCCGGAGAGGAAGGTGGAGCATTCCGACATGCCGAGCGCCTGATGCACCAATGTGCCGCTGGCCTCTTGCCATGCGGCGCTCAGGCTCGGCGACATCGCCTCGCCCGCCGAGAGGCCGTGGCGCAGTTTGGGCGCGTCGATCTTCGCGTGATGCTTGAGGATTTGGCGGTAGACCCCCGGTGCGGCGGCAAAGATCGTCGCATCGAACCGCTTGAGCAGCAAGGGGATCATCCGTGGCTCAACGCTGGGATGCGGTATCAGCGCGGTCGCGCCGATGCTCCAAGGATCGAGAAGCCCGGTGCCGAGCGTATAGGTCCAGTTGAACGCGCCCGCGTGCAAAATCCGGTCGCTCTCGCGCAGACCATACCAACCCGCGACCATCATCCGCCGCGCCCAGATCGCGCGATGCGCATGCATCACCGCGCGGGGCGGGCCGGAGGTGCCCGAGGTATAAACCATATAGGCCAAGCGCTCGGGATCGCCCATCGTGTAATCCGCAGGCGGCAGGTCCGCCATAGCGCGCAGATCTGTTAAATTGAGGCTTGGCAGACCCCCTTGCGGCAGCGCGATGCCATCCCCCGCGATCACCAGATCGGGGCCGAGGCCCGCGGCCATTTTGGTAATTTCCGCCTCCGTGAGCTGCGCGGAGGTCGGCACGGGGACATAGCCCGCCGCAATCGCACCAAGGAAGGCCACTGGAAATTCCGGCCCATTGCCGAGCCGCAGCAGGATCTTCGCGCCAGTTGGCAGGCCGAGCTGCAAAAGGCCTGTGGCGGTTCCGCGCACCGCCGCCTCCAGCCGCCCGAAAGACCAGCGCTCCGCACCCGAGGGCCGGACGATTTGCAGCGCCATTTTCTCCGGTGTCCGGGCTGCGGATGCCAGAACATAGGCCGCGAGATTGAACGGCTGCGGGCAGGGGGAGACAAGAGGCGCAGCGGGCGGCACGGGGCCAGACCCAGAGTGGACAGTGTGCATAGCTCCTGCTACCGCTGTGCGGATGAGCTTTCAAGCCTCCTGCGCGCAGGGGGCGTTGTGCACCCATGCAGGATGAGCCGAGAGATGCCCGAGAGTAACCAGCCGAAAATCCTGCGGATCGCCCGCGAGGGGACGCCCGACCACCTGCCGGAACCTGTCGATCTGGCGGCCCGCGTCCGCGAGCTGCGCAAGGCACGCGGCTGGACGCTGGAACAGGCCGCAGGGCAGGCGGGTCTCGCGCGCTCCACCCTGTCCAAAATCGAGAACGGGCAGATGTCGCCGACGTTTGATGCGCTCAAAAAGCTGGCCGAAGGCTTGGGAATTTCGGTGCCGCAGCTCTTCACCCCGCCCTCACGCGGTCAGGTCACGGGCCGGATGGTGGTGACGAAATCCGGCGAGGGGGCAACGCAGATCACCACGACCTACGAGCACGAACTCCTCGCAGGGCCGCTGACGCGCAAAAAGATGCTGCCCTACCGCGCCCGGATCCGTGCCCGCAGCTTCGAGGAATTCGGCGGATGGGTGCGCCATGACGGGGAGGAGTTTCTCTATGTGCTCACCGGCACCGTGCGGCTCTTCACCGAGTTCTACGCGCCGATGGATCTCAAACGCGGCGACAGCGCCTATTACGATGCGAGCCAAGGCCATAACCTGATCTCCACCTCGCAAGAGGATGCGACAGTGCTATGGGTCACGTCCCTCGAATAGAATAGCAAGATGGGGGCTTTGCGCCCCCAGCGGGTTTTGGCGCGGCCAAAACCCTCCCCCCGCAGGATATTTCTAGCAACCGAAGAAACCGCTTGGAGCGAACAAACCTCGGCTTTCGGTTGCCCTAAATATCCCGGGGGTGAATGCGAAGCAGAGGGGGCAGCGCCCCCTTATGCGCCGTGACAGCCGCCTTTAGCTGTCATCCCCAAAGCTGGCATCGTCGTCGAATTCGTCGCCATCTTCGGAGACATATTTCTTCGAGAGCTTGATCGAGTGATTGTCGTGGCGCGGGTCCATCACGACGTCTGAGGGCAATTCGCCCATCAGCCATTCTCGAATATCGTCGCGCGCCTCCATCGGCTCTTGATCGGCGAGCTTGGCGATATAGGCGATGAACTGGCGCTGATCGCCATCAATATCTTCCAGCTCGGCCTCATCCGCCTCGGGCCAACGCTCAATGATCGCATCAAAAAATGCGGGCCAATTCTCTTCGACATGATGCCATTTCATCAGATGTCTCCTCCGTGCACTCAAGAATGCCTGATACGCCATTGTATCAAGACTGCGCCTAAAGCGGCGCTAAGAAAAGGGAAATTTACGTCATCGCCGCACGCGATGCGCGGGATCAGAACCAGTTCTGAACCGTGCGCGCGCCGCCTGTGACATCTTCACCGACGCCAGCCACGGTGTTGCAGCCTGCCAAGGCGAGGGCCATCACCAAAACGAGTTTCTTCATCTCACTGCCTCATCTTTTTGCGTTCTTAACGATGCATTATTTTAGGGTTTTGCTCGAAGATTGGTTCACGAGTTTAGTTCACGGGGTCTTTCCACCAAACCTCCGGCTGGAAGCCTGGCCAGTCCCCGTATAGCGGAACGCGCTCGGGGAAGTGAAGTTCCGCCTTGTAAGCAAGTTGTGAAGATTTCGCATACCAATTGGGGATGACATAGCGCCCTGCGGTCAAGATCCGGTCCAGCGCTTTGACAGAGGCGGTGAACTCTTCTGCCGATTGCGTCTCCAGCATATGCGCGATCATCGCCTCGGCGGCGGGCGAGTTCATCCCCATCCAGTTGCGCGATCCGGGCGTGTTGATCCCTGCGGCCCCCCAATACAGCAGTTGCTCATTTCCCGGCGAGAGCGAGAGCGCGCGTTTGAACCACGCCATGCCGAATTCGAACCTATTGGTGCGCTCGCGGTATTGTGCGGCATCCACCGTTGTCAGTCTGGGCCGGATCCCGAGGCGCTTGAGGCCCTCAACAAAGATATCAACGGCGGGGGCGATCTCGGTATCGCCTTGTTGCAATAAGATCTCGAAGGTGAATTCCTTGCCCTGCGCATCGCGCAGCACCCCCGCATCATCCGCGCGCCAGCCCGCCTCATTGAGGAGCTTCAAAGCGCGGCGCGCATTCTTGCGGTTTTGCTCCGATCCGTCAGATACGGGCAGGCTGTAGCCTTCCAGCGTTCCGGGGATCAGGCTGTCCTTGAACGGGGCCAGCAGCTCGGCCACGCGGCCCTCGGCGGGGCCATGGCCTGCGGCGAGGGTGGAGTTATCGAAATAGGATTGGATGCGCGGATCGGCATCCGAATTCAGCGTTTTGCTGATCAGCTCGAAATTATACGCCAAGGTCAGCGCCTCGCGCACCCGCCAATCAGCAAAGACCGGAAGCCGCGTGTTGAACACCAAGCCAAGCATCCCCGAGGGCCGTTGATGCGGGATTTCCGAGCGGATCACACGGCCATCGCGGGCGGCAGGGAAGGTGTAGCCGTTGTTCCACCGCGCGGCATTGATCTCGCGCCATGTATCAAGTTCGCCCGCTTTGAACGCCTCGAACGCGATATTCTGATCGCTGAAATAGACATGGGTGATCTTGTCGAGATTGTAGAGCCCCTGCGCGATCGGCAGATCTTTTGCCCACCAATCGGGATCGCGCAGATAGCTGATCTTCCGCCCCGGCACCGCCTCGCCAATCACGTAAGGCCCTGATCCAATCGGCTTTTCCATCGTAGGCAGCGCGAAATCCTTGCCCTCATACTGCGCCTTTTTCAGCACCGGCCGCAGCCCCAGCAACAGCACCAATTCGCGCGAGGGTTCCTTAAAGGTGAAGCGCACCTTATTGGGGGCGGTGATCTCGGCCTTGGCGATCTTATCCCATGTATTGGTGTAGCGCGGATGGCCCAGCGTGCCCAAAGTCTCGAATGACCAGAGCACATCCTCCGCCGTCACGGGCGAGCCGTCCGAGAACCGCGCCTGCGGGCGCAGGGTGAATTCCGCATAGCTGCGCTCGGCGTCTGTCTCCACCCCTTCGGCCAGCATCCCGTAGAGCGAGAACGGCTCATCAAGAGAGCGGATCATCAGGGTTTGCGCGACAAAGAGCGAGATTCCTTCGGGGGCGCGGCCTGCGAGGATCCACGGGTTGAGGGAATCGAACCCCTCCTGCGCATTGATGCGGATCTCGCCGCCCTTCGGCGCATCTTTGCGCGCATAGGGCAGGGAGTCCCCGTCTTTGAGGGCAGGCTCGCCATACATTGCAATGCCATGCGACGGGGCTTGGGGCGCGGGGGATGCCGCTACGGGGGCGATTCCCTCCTGCGCCTGCGCAAAACTGGTGATCGGGGCCGAGACCAGCGCGAAAACCGGAAGGGAAAGCGCCGCTGCGCGTAGATATTTGTGGAAAAACTCCGGTGCCATTGGCGCAACAATCCCTAGGTTTATCTGTGTTTTCAGCGGTGAAGCTAACGAAGCTCATGCGAAAGCGCAAACTTTTAGCTTGGAACCGACGCGGGATAGGATTATAAAGACCTTACTGCTCGATAGGTTTCTTGCCTGTATGAAACCTGCCTCATGACTCAACGCCCGCTTCGTGCGGGCGTTTTTTTTGGCCCATTTCGGTGGTATTTCCGCAAAACGCGCTGTTTTTCTGGGCTCAAAGCCCGTTCTTGACGCATCTGCGGCCCTGTATCCAATCGCGCAAGGCAGAGCGCAAAAACGATTCTCCATTGGAGAATCGGTCACTTATGCGAAAGCGCAGCGCCCAATTCCTGACGCTGAACCGATGATCCGTCCCGACTTGAAGTGCCGTCTTGAGGGTGCTTTTGGCGCAGCTGGACTCCGCAGACCAGAGGAAAAACTTCACGTTTCCTTGCGCGATGCTGCAATGCGGAACAAATCGGCAAGAACCGGCTTATATGAGTCCAAGGCACCGGCAAAACGGCACGCCCTGATCACCCTTCCGCCCACAAGATCTCCCGAGACCTTTGCACGGCTGGCATTTCAGGCAGGTTCGGATAGGCTGGGCAAAATTTGGGTATGGAGGCTATGATGACACGCAAAACGACAGACGCACCGCTGCACGGCAAAACCGCCGTGATTACCGGATCGAATTCGGGGATCGGGCTGGGCGTCGCGCATGAGCTGGCCAAGGCTGGCGCAGATATCGTATTGAATTCGTTCACGGATAATGAGGAAGATCACAAGCTCGCCGCGGATATGGCCGCAGAGCATGGCGTCAAGGTGCGGTATATCAAGGCCGATATGTCGAAAGGCGAAGAGTGCCGCGCGCTCATCGAGCAGGCAGGCGGGTGCGATATCCTCGTCAACAATGCGGGGATCCAATTCGTCGCGGGGATCGACGAGTTCCCGACCGCTAAATGGGATCAGATCATCGCGATCAACCTGTCTTCCACCTTCCACACCACCGCCGCTGCACTGCCGCATATGCGCAAACGCGGCTGGGGCCGGATCGTGAATATCGCCTCGGCGCATGGGCTGACGGCCTCGCCGTTCAAATCCGCCTATGTTGCGGCGAAACACGGGGTTGTCGGCTTCACCAAAGTGACGGCATTGGAGACCGCGCAAGAGCCGATCACCTGCAATGCGATCTGTCCCGGCTATGTGCTGACACCGCTCGTCGAGGCGCAGATCCCCGATACGATGAAGAAATACAACATGGACCGCGAAACCGTGATCCGCGATGTGATGCTGGAGCGGCAACCGTCGAAAGAATTCGCGACCGTGGAGGAAATCGGCGGCACGGCGGTGTTCCTGTGTTCGGAGGCTGCGAAACAGATCACGGGGACGACGATTTCCGTCGATGGCGGCTGGACCGCACTGTGATCTGAGTGCTTTGATCTGAGGATAGGGAGAGAGGGCGCGCGTCCTCTTTCCCGATACCTCGCCCCAACATCCCGTCTAAACATGCCGCGCGCGCAAGCCGCAGCGAAGGAAGGACCTTCGATGGACAGCAAAGAGATCAACCTTGCGCTGCAAGGCGGCGGCGCGCATGGCGCCTATACTTGGGGGGTTCTGGATCGGCTTCTTGATGAGGACTGGATTGATATTAAAGCGATTTCCGGAACTTCGGCGGGCGCTCTGAACGGCGCGGCGCTGAAAGCCGGGTTGGCGGGAGGCAAACCCGCAAACGGGCGGCGCAGATCGAACAAGCGCCATAATGCACAGCATATTCTGAGCGATCTCTGGGCCTCGATCCCCGCGCAGACGGATCGACGGCTGACCAATTGGATGGGCGCGCTATTTCCCGTGCCCGAGGGGATGAACCGGATTTTCGAGGCCTTCTCGACCTCCGCCTGGCTCGATCAGATGAGCCGCGTCTATTCGCCCTATGACAGCGGCGTGTTCTATTCCAACCCGCTCGCGCCGATGCTGGAGCAATTCGATTTCGACGCGATTGGCAGCACCGAGGGGCCGGAGCTGTTCGTCGCCGCCACCAATGTGCGCACCGGCAAGATCCGCGTATTTGAGGGGGCAGAGGTTACACCGCAAGCGATCCTCGCCTCCGCCTGCCTGCCGACGGTGTTTCAGGCCGTCGAGATCGACGATCCGGTGAGCGGCGTCACCGAGGCCTATTGGGATGGCGGGTTTACCGGAAACCCGCCGCTGTTCCCGCTCTACGAGCCGCGCCTGCCCAGTGATGTGCTGATCGTGCATATCAACCCGCTGCGCCATGACAGCGTGCCCAAAACCCCTGTCGAGATCGAGAACAGGGTCAACCAGATCTCCTTCAACTCCTCCTTGCTGCGCGAACTCAGGGCGATTGACTTCGTCCACCGTTTGATCGCGGAAGGCAGGATGCCAGCGGGCGCGATGAAGGATGTGCGGGTGCATCTTTTGGGCGATGACAAGGTGATGAACGGGCTCGGGACGGAGACCAAAATCCTGCCCGATGAGGATGTGATGGAGCGGCTGAAAGCGGCAGGGCAAGCCTCGGCTGAGGCGTTTTTGAGCGCCCATGCCGATGATCTCGGGCATCGCTCCACCGTCGATCTGCGCGAGATGTTCTCTTGAGGATCAGGCCTTTACGGCCTGTTCCTTCTGCTTCACCTGTGCCGCCACCTTCGCCAGAGCGGCAGGCGTTTTCTGCCCCGGATAGACAAGACCCGCCGAGATGATCAGCTTGGCCGCATCCTCGACACTCATATCGAGATAGGTCAGTTCTGAATTGGGCACCAAAAGCAAAAAGCCGGAGGTCGGGTTCGGGGTTGTGGGCAGGAAGACGGAGATCAGCGGATCGCCTTCCTCCGAAAATCCGGCGATCTCGCCTTTCGCAGGGGTCGAGACAAAGCCGATCGCCTTGATGCCCTTGCGCGGATATTCCAAAATACAAGCACGGTCGAATTTCGCCTCATCCGAGGTTGAAAGCACCGTCTCCGCGATCTGTTTCAACCCGTTATAGATCGAGCGCACAACCGGCATCCGGTCCACGACCCGCTCGCCCCAGCGCAGCAAAGACCGGCCGATCAAGCCCTTCGCGCCCCAGCCGATGATGACGGTGAAGATCAGGAAGAAGATCACGCCCACGCCGCGCAGGTTGATGCCGATATATTGCTCGGGTTGCCAGCGCGCAGGCACCATCGGCAGCACCCAGCTATCGACCCAGCCCGCGACCGTCCACATCAGCCAGACGGTGAGGCCAATCGGTGCGATCACCACCAGCCCTGTGAGGAACGAGCCCCGCAACTTGGCAAACAGGCCGCGTTTTTTCGGCGGCTGGATCGTATCGTGTTCGGTCATCTGGTGTTCAAGCTCCCTGTTAATCGGAACCTAGGCGCGCGGTTGGGCTGCTGCAATGACCAAGCAGGGATTGCGACGCCTATTTTACGAATTTAGGCCACAATGACACCCGTTTGCGCGCGTTTTGAGCGCGGATCGGGGCAGGGTGCGCGCGGCACCTTGCCCCGTGCCTGTTCTTACAGCGCCCGCGCGATCGCGGCGGCGAGACGTGCGTTGTTCAGCACCAGCTCGATATTGGCGGTGAGCGACCGCCCTTCGGTGGTTTCAAAGATCCGTTGCAGCAAGAACGGGGTCACGTCCTTGGCGGCGATGCCTTGATCCTTGGCGGCGCGCAGCGCCTCCTCGACAACGGGCATGATCTCGGCGCGCGGAATTTCATGCGCCTCGGGGATCGGGTTGACGATCAACTGGCCGCCCTCCAGCCCCATCGCCGCGCGGGCGTTCATCGCGGCGGCGATCTCGGCGGGGCTGTCCATCCGCAACGGGGCCTTCAGGCCAGAGCTGCGCGACCAGAAGGCGGGCACCTCGTCCTGGCCATAGGCAATCACCGGAACGCCGTAAGTTTCAAGAACTTCCATGGTTTTCGGAATATCCAAAATCGCCTTGGCACCCGCCGCAACCACCGTCACCGCCGTCAGCGAGAGTTCGCGCAGATCGGCGGAGATGTCGAATGTCTCCTCCGCGCCGCGATGCACACCGCCGATGCCCCCCGTGGCGAAGACGCGAATGCCCGCGCGCGCCGCCGCGATCATCGTCGCGGCCACGGTCGTCGCCCCCGTGCGCCCCTGCGAGAGGCAGACCGCGAGATCGGCCCGCGAGAGTTTCATCACATCCTTCGCTTGGCCCAGTTGATCAAGCTGCGCCTCGGTCAGCCCGATATGGAGCACGCCGTCCAACACCGCAATCGTCGCCGGAACCGCGCCCTGCGCGCGGATTTCCGCCTCGACCTTGCGCGCGGTCTCGACGTTTTGCGGGAAGGGCATCCCGTGGGTGATGATGGTGGATTCAAGCGCGACAATCGCGGCACCAGAGGCGCGGGCGGCCTCGACTTCGGGGGAAAAGATCATGTGTGAATATCTCCTGAGACATAACGGGCGGCGGCGGTCAGGGCGCGCTCCAGCGCCTCAGCGCGCGGCGCGCCACGGGTTTCGGCCACGAGATGCGCGGCCATGAATGTATCGCCCGCGCCAGTGACACGGGTGACAAGAACGGGCGGCGGCGCGGAGGTGATCACCCCCTCTGCCGCGCCATCGGCAGCGGCTTTGCCACCATCGGTGACCAGAACCCGCCGCGCACCACGCGCGAGCAGGCCCTCGGCGGCGCTGGCGGCATCGGAAAACTCCGATTGGCAGAGGATGCCCGCCTCCTCAAGGTTCACATAAAGCGTGGCGCG
>Ga0070752_1003018_pt1 | contig 10494 bp, 13 predicted proteins | sample VirMetDEL_Aug_30_FD_77440 | JGI IMG/M metagenome (GOLD analysis project Ga0070752, IMG submission 77440) | Aqueous microbial communities from the Delaware River and Bay under freshwater to marine salinity gradient to study organic matter... | ecosystem: Environmental > Aquatic > Marine > Coastal... | reverse complement strand
AGTTTTAGATCACCATCACTGGAACAGCAATATAAAATAATGTTCAAGGGTAAAAAAATAAAGAATTTAGGGTTTTTTAAACAAGATGAATTTGACGTTGGTAGATTGAAATTTGATTTTAGAGATAAAGTTGATACTGTAGTGCTTTTAAATTCCAATATAGATGGTGTTATAATTATACCTTATATGTATGAAGGAGTGAGTAAAATAAATATTAGTAATTCTAATTCTTATTCACAAAACATAAAAATAGAACAATACGATTCTACTTTTGAGAAAAAACACTTTGAATTTGTTCCTTTGAGTTCCAATCAATGGATTGAACTTATTCCAAGACCAGATTCAAGATACATAAAAATATTTTTTGATGATATGGAAAAAACATTTTTTGATTTATCAAATAAGTTTAATTATGGAATTTGTATGACATTTTAGGGGAAAATATGCCAGCATATGATTATTATTGCAAAACGTGTGGTTTAGAATTCGAAGAAATATTACCTATTGATCAGAGAAATAAACCTTGCACAGCACCTTCTACTTACTGTCAAGAAATAGAATCTCAATGTGAAATATTACTTAAAGTTTCCACTCCTTTTGTAGGTGATGCTATGAGACAAGGTTTGAAAAAACCTGACCGAGCATTTAACGATAAACTCAAAGAAATTAAAAAAGCACACTTTGGTAATAATGTGAAGGTTTATGATTAAATGTTTAAACATGAAAATATATTAGAAGATATTGAATTACAAAGCATAACTGTAAATGGTAAGAGATTGTATGTGACACCTGATGGAAAAAAATATCCATCGATAACAACTGTATTATCAAATTATAATAAAAAATCCATTTACGAGTGGAGAAAAAGAGTAGGTGAGCAAGAAGCAAATAAAATATCAACTAAAGCATCTCGCAGAGGAACGAAGGTGCATAAATTATGCGAAGATTACTTAAACAATGAAAAAAATATTTTTGAAGGATATACTCCTGATAATATAGAAATGTTTAAATCTATTCAAAATATTTTAGATGATATTGAAATTGTATATACGCAAGAAACAACATTATTTTCACATCATTTAAAAACAGCAGGTAGAGTTGATTGTGTTGGTAAGTTCAGAGGTAAAAAATGTATCATAGATTTTAAAACATCATCAAAACCTAAAAAGAAAGAATGGATTGACAATTATTTTATGCAAGGATCTGGATATTCGGTGATGTGGGAAGAAATGACAGGGATTCCTATATCCAACATTGCTATTATTATTGCAGTTGATCAAAATGAACCTCAAGTTTTTATGGAAAAAAGAGATAACTGGATTGATAAATTCATTGAACTTAGAAATGAATTTGATTTTGATTTTTGATCATGTACGAAATAATAGATCTTACGAAAAATTTTAATTTTAAGATTCATTCGGAAAAATTTTTTGAAGATTTCAAACATGTGCTAACAACTAATAAGAAAGTACTGATTATTGACTATATAGAAGCTGATGCTTTCTGGCCAATACAAAAATACGGAAGAAACGTAATAGATGTATTAACAGGTTTTTTTAAAAATTTTGATAACGATGTATATTATGTCACCGCTGATTTATCTGCAATAGAATTATACGAAAAATACTTAAAAGAAAATAATTTAAAGAAAAAAATTCACATAGTAATATATCCTTTTTCTACTTTGATTAAAGACATGTCAGGTCATTTATTAGAAAAAGAATTTATGAAAAGATTGAATTTTAGTTACAATAGTTTGATAATTGATAAAACTAAAAAAATAAATTTTAAAATAAATAAAAATTTTATATGTCTAATTTCAAAGCCTAAAAATTATAGATTAATTTTTTTGAATAATTTAATAAATTATAAGTATTTTGAATATTCATTATCTCATACTAATGAAAAAAATAGTATATTAGAAAATGATTTAGATTATCACAGATTATCAAAAAATATTATTTCTGATAAAACAAATCCATTTAAAATATCTTGTGCAAAAAATAAAAATTTATCAGAGTTTAGTCAATTTTATTATGAGGATGATAAATTAATTTTAGAGGATTTAATTCATTACGTTCCAATAGAATTTTTAAAGTCGAATGTAAACATTGTATGCGAATCTTATTGTGAAGATAGTGTAATGTACACTGAGAAAACATGGAAGTCCATTTATTATGGTAAACCTTTTTTGATATTAGGTGCAAAAAACCAAAATGTAAAACTCAAACAATTAGGATTTTTTATATATGATGATGTGTTTAATTACGAGTTTGATCGACAGGATGATATTATTACTAGAATGAATATGTTGATTTTGGAAATAAAAAAATTTATAAATTTAAATCCCGAAGATTTTAAAAAAATTCTAAAAAAAATAGAATACAAAGTTGTGTTAAATAAAAAAACATATGAAAAAATTTTAGTTAGAGAAAAAGATTATATCAATTGTTGTAGAGAAAACAATTCAGAATTAATAGAACAGCTAATAAATAAATTTGGGTAGAAAATGATTAAATGGGGAATTACTTCTGGTTCGCATGATGGTGCGCTTTCTGTGTTTGAAAATGCTAATTTATTATTTGCTTCTGATGCTGAAAGATTTTCAGGTATTAAAAATGATAAAGAAATACCTGAAAAAATGATGAAGTATGCTCTAAATAAATATGGTGAACCAGATCAAATATTTTTTTATGAGGATCCTTACCTAAAGGCACAGAGAAGACATTTTTCAAAACAAGATGAAACTTTGACCGTTAAGCATCCCGAAATTTCTAAAAAATATAAAGTTAAGTACATAAATCATCATTATTCTCATGCATGTTATGGATATTACACAAGTGATTTTGAAGAATCTTTGATTTTAGTGATTGATGCTATAGGAGAATGGGATACATTGACACTATGGAAATCTGATACTCAAAATATCACAAAATTAAAAAATTGGTCTTATCCTAAATCATTGGGTTTAATGTATTCTGCCTGTACACAATCAGCAGGTTGGAAACCGAATGAGGAAGAATATATTATGATGGGCGCCTCTTCAATTTTTAAAGAAAATAAAATTTTAACAGAATATTTAAGAAGTTTATGGAATAATAATTTTAATTTTCACACTGGAATAGATTTAGAAAATTTTGATAAAAATGATATACCTGCCTCTACACAAATTTTATATGAAGAGATTTTTCAGAAAATTTTAAAAGAAGTAATTGAAAATCCTAATTATAACGGTAACTTAATATTTGTAGGAGGGTGTGCTTTAAATGTTAAGGCGAATAGGTTTTTAAATAAATTTGATAGTGTTTACATACCATGTAATCCCGGTGATGGTGGATCTTCTATAGGTTGTGTGCTTTCTTCTACGAAACAGAAAATATCTTCTACTCCTTATTTGGGATATGAGATTGTTGGTAAATATCCAGTTGATGATATTATCTACAATTTGGTCGAAAACACTATTGTTGGTGTAGCAAAAGGTAAATCTGAATTTGGACCTAGGGCACTGGGTAATAGATCTATTTTTGGTGATGTTAGAAGAGAACATCTAAAAGATGAATTGAATGAATTGAAAGGCAGGGAGTTTTTCAGACCTTTTGGGGTTATGATATTAAAGGAGGATGTGGATGAATGGTATTATGATTCGGGTATAAGAAGTCCATATATGAATTGTGTTTTTAAGGCAAAAGAAAAAACTATTACAAAATATCCTTCGGCTATACATATTGATGGTACGACAAGATTACAAATTGTTGATCGTGAAACAAATCTAAGAGAATTATTAGAAAAGTGGAAGGTAAAAACAAACTGTCCCATGATTGTTAATACATCATTAAATATTAAGGGTAAACCAATGGTCAATGATGAGAAAGATTTGATACAATTTAAAAGTTTAAAAATTTTATAGGATACACATGAAAATTTGTATAATAGGAGGAGGACACTCTGGTTGGTGGACTGCTGCATATTTTGAAAAAAATCTAGATGATGTAGAAATTACTTTATATGAAACGGAAAAAATTCCAGTTATAGGAGTAGGAGAATCTTGTATACCGCAAATAAAAAGATTTTTTGATAAACTAGATTTACCAACAGAAGTTTGGATGGGAACTACGGCTGTCATAAAAACCGGAAATAATCATAGAGGTTGGGATTACGAAAAATCTATGGATTATTTAATTACTTTTTGGTATGATAATGATAAAATCTTTGATAAATGGATGAGAGGAGAAATAAGAGATGATATCTATAATGATCATATTAAAAATCCTAATGAATGGATAGAACATGCTTATCACATCGATTCTTATGAAAATGCAAGAATAGTTAGAGAATCCACTAAAAATGTTACGATTATAAATGAGCAATTGAAATCACTTCCTGAAGGGTATGATTTATATATAGATTGTACTGGTTTTAGATCTCAATTTTCAAAAGATTTGACTGAAATGAAAATCAGCAAGCATCATATTATGAATAGATGTTGGGTTAGTAACATAAAAACTAGACCCGGTACCATCACTGAATATACAAATTCAATTGCTAGGGATTATGGTTGGCAATTTGAAATACCTTTAAGAAATCGTATAGGTACTGGTTATGTGTTCTCTGATTTATATTTGAGTGAAGAAAAGGCCCTTGAAGATTTTAAAAATATGCTCAAAGATGATGAGATTCTCCAAGAACCTAGATTAATTAAATGGAAACCAAAAGTTTTAAAAAATCCTTGGACTGACAATGTTGTTTCAATTGGCGCAGCTGCTGGTTTTGTTGATCCTCTGGAATCTACTACATTGTTCATGACACAATGTGGTATTGAACAATTGGTGGAATGTTTAAAGAGAAATAAGTCTCAAAAAATATATAATAAACAAATGAACAATATATGGAATGATGCTTTAGATTTTATAGTATCAGAGTATGTTTTATCTCACAGAAGACATACTCCTTTTTGGAAAAGTTTCGAAGAATCTAAAGATGAATATACTGAAAAACTATGGCATTATTATAGATATAGAACTTCGGAAATGAAATATATTTTTCCATCAGGATTATGGGCAACATTGGCATATTATTATAAAAACCTCAATAATTGGAAAGAGAGAAATGACAACATTGAAAAATTTTGAAATAGATGATTTTGAAGACCAAGTCAAAGATATAATAAAACGTTTTAATTCAAAAGACGAGTTTGTATACAATACGAGCGGTAGTACTGGAAAACCAAAAAAAATAGTTCATAGTTACAATGTGATGAAACAGGTTGCGGAGGAGGTTGCTAGGCAGAATAATTATAATAAAGACTCTTATATTCTTAATAATACATTACCTCCCACATCAATTGGTTTTCCTGCTCTTTCTGTTTTACCGGCATTGATATCTGGGTGTAAAATTAGAATTAAAAAATTTGATCCTAAAACATTTGTTGATACTATGATCAGTGGACCAACTCATATGTTTATATTGCCTTCGGTATATAGAGTAATGAGAAAGACTAGAAAATGGAAAGAAGCAGATTTATCGACTATTAATACAATCGCATGTGGAGCTGATTTAATACCTGAAAATATGGCAACTGAAGTTATTTCAAAAGGTGTAAAACGTTTTAAAATGGACTATGGTTCAACTGAAGCTCCTCCTTCCATAACAGATTCAAGTCATGAGAGAAAAGTTGGCATTAGATTAAGTCCTTTTGTGGATTATTATTTTGGAGATGATGGCGAACTGTTTGTAAAATGGAAATCACAGAGTGAATATTGGCAGAGTGGTGATTTATTCACCGAAGATTTTGAAATAATAGGCAGAAAAAAGAACATTTTAAAATTACAGGGATGTTCAACAATAAATCCTGAAGCTGTTGAGCAACATATTTTAGATAACTTTAATAACATTAATCGTGTAATTTTACAGATAAAAGATGAAAAACCTCATTTATATTATGAGGGTGATGCGGATGAAAATTTAGTTAAATCTACGTTGTCTGATTGGTTTTTTTCTGATAATAAAATTGTAAATGTTGTTAAAAAAGTTGATAAAATAGAAGTTAATCATATGAATAAATTGGTAAGAACTGCATCTTATGATTGAAGATTTTGATACGCAAATATATAATAAATTAAAACATGAGAAACATTTAATAAAGTGGCTCGATTTTTGGAAACGCAAAGGATATAGAAATAATTCAGATTTAGAATCTTTCAAAATAGAAAGATTAGACCTTGCTCTGGTTACTTTTTACAAAGGAGAATTATATTGTTTTTCTGGTTTAGAGGATACATCAAATTGGATTGACAATACATATAGAATTAAAACAAGATCTGTAGTAACAAATTCTTGCAATATTAGACAAAAAGGTATAGGATTAGAAAATTTATCTTGGTTGCCAAAATTACATGGTTCAATACAGACTCTTTATGCCAATAGAATTAGACCCGACTACAATGTAATTATGTCTTGCAATATTTCAGTCGATGATAAGAGCGGTACTAATGCTAGCGTTAGGTTGGCAAAATTTTTAAATAATCCTAAAAATTTTTCACCTTATTTTAATAATCTCACTATTAGAACTGGTACTATTTGGTACACTGAGCAATATATATATGATATAGATGTAGATTATGCGATATTTTTAGGAGAAAAATTTTATGGAAAAGAAAGGTTTTATAATTTTTTATGATTATTGTTAATATTATAATTCAATGTCCATGGAGAACATTTGAAAATAAAGAAGAGATTAAATCTTGGATAACTAAAAATTATTTACCGGATGAAGGACCTGATATTAATAAATTTAGAGAATATAATTTTAATATCGCAAAAAAACATGGTGAAGAGTATTTTTCCATGACTTTTATAAAACCAAATATAATTGTTTTAACACAAAGATATTATGATTGGACTGAATATAACAATATGTTGATTTTAAGAAAAAAAACATTAGATTTTTTAAATGAACATGGTTTTTTAATTCAAGTAAGTGAACCAATGGAGGCATTTTATGATGAAATTTGAAACAGAAAGTTTTTACTTGACTAGTAATGTGAAAAATATAATGGTAGGTTTATCTTATGGAGCTACCATTATATCAACATCTGCTATAATTGGATTTGGAGGGTTGGCAGGTTGGCTTGGATACTCTGCATTTTTATTACCTTTTTTTATGTTAATGACAATTTATTTATCAACAATTTATATCGGTCCTAAAGTCTATAAATTGAACAAAGAAATGAATGCTAAAACTTTCATAGAATTGATTTCTAGATACTATGATTCTGCTTTGATGAGAAAATTACTGGCATTTATGACAGTAATTTTAATACCTTTTTATTGTACAGCAGTTATCATTGGGGTTGGTAAATTCATAGAATCAACAACTGGATTAAATTATTTAATGTCTTTAACCGTTTTTTCATTATTAGTTTTCTCAACTATATTTTATGGAGGGATGAAAACTGTAGTAAAAAATGATACCATTTTAGGTCTTATAACAATTGCCGGATCGATAATTGTGTTGGTGTATACTATTTTTAATCATATCATTCCAATAGATTACTTGGATTTTCTTAGAATGGCATTTGATAATTCTGAAAATAAATTGATAGGTTTTACCAAGAGTATAGGATTCACAGGATTCACTGATTTTCCTGATTTCTTATCAAAAGGTTGGTTGTTTGAATTTTCTTTATTATGTGTTACTATCCCAGTTGGTTTAATTGCTCTTCCACAAATGCAAACTAGATTTATGCTTTCTAAAAGTGAAGAATCATTTAAAAAAATTGCTCCTTATGGTGTAGTCATACCTTTTGTTGTTATTGGATCTTTTTTTATTGCTGGAATTTCTTCAAATGCATATTATTATGCAAATTATTCACAAACGGCAGTTCAGTATGCAGGATCAATAGACAATATAATTCCTCAATGGATTAATGATGGTTATTCTTTTTGGATGAGTATGATCATATTTGTCACAGTTTTGGCAGCAGCATTTACTACACTAAATTCATTAATGCATTTATTATCTACCACAGTATCTAATGATTTGTTAAAAAAAGAAAATAAAAATATGGGAATTATATCGATGCTACTGGTAATATTTTTTGCTATATTGATGAGTATAATTAACGAAAATCAACCGGCCTTCATTTCAAGATCAACAGCAGTATATTTCTCACTTCTTGGAGGTAGTATGTTGCCTAGTCTTATTGCAATGGTAAGAGGACAACATAACAAAAATGCGGCTATTTGGTCGATAATTTTAGGCTCATTAACATCTTTATTTTGGTTATTTTTTGTTCATTTTAAAGAATCAAAATTATTTACTGGAATCACAATTGATCTAGGTAAAATTAATTTTGTTGAAACAATTGTTCCTACTTTGTTGGTATCCTTTTTAACATATTTTATTTTTTCAAAAATATAACAAAATGTTTGATTTTTCGTTAGGTTTTAATATTGATTATCCTTTTGTCTATGAAAAATGTAAGAAATCTCTCAATAGATATGATATTAAAACAAACAAAATTTTACTTTATGTGGAAGATAGCACTACTAATAATTTTAGCAGAACTAGATTTTTAACACCTCTTTTGGATAGTTCTGATAATAAGTGGGTTGCATTTTGTGACGATGACTTTTTATTCTTAAAAAATCCTAAAAAATTAATGAGTAATTTAAGCGATGATAAAATAGTTTATTTGTGTAAACACGATTATGTTTCCAATACTGATATAAAAATGAATAACAAAATCAATAACAATTATCATTGTAAAAATTGGTCTAGTTTGATGATTTTCAATAAAGATAAATTTAATTTATCTATGCATCAAATTTTGAATATGAATTTAATGGATTTACATCAGTTTAAATGGATAAATAATGATGATATAGGTAGTATACCTTTAACATGGAATTGGTTAGTTGGTGAATATGAATATAATAGTGATTCTTCTGCATTACATTATACTCTTGGCGGACCTTGGTATGAAAATTACATAAAAACTGACTACGATAAGATTTGGTTAGACTTTTGATGACATATATTACTTTTTTAATTATAAAAAATCAAGATTATGAAAAATTTGGTTTTTTATTAGATAAGAGTGTGTTGATAGGTGATATTACATCGTTAGAATATAAGCACTTTGAAAAGAACGGAAAAACATATGTCAGGGTATTATCAAACTTATATTTAGAACCTAATTTTTTTTTAAAATTAAACAAGCCATTTATGATGATTCATTTTTATAATGAACACATGAAATTTTTCAATAATTTTGTATCATGAAAAGTAGAATTTTAATTGGAGGATGTAGTTTCACCGAAACTCAAAATTCATCAATAAAAAAATGGCCCGACTTTTTTGGTGAAAATAACTACTTGAAAAATGTTGCCTTACAAGGTTCTAGCAACGAAAAAATTGTTAACAGTTTAATATCTGAAATATTTAGGAATGATTATGATCTTATTATTGTAATGTGGACCGAATGGAGTAGATTTAACTTTTTAGATTCAACATTTAATGGTGGTGTTTATATAAGATATTTGAATGAGTTTAACAATAATTATAAATATAGATTACCTTATGATTACTTAAATATTGACGACATGATTGAGAGCAATTTAAGAAGTATATTTTTATTACAGGAAATCTGTAAAAATCGAAAAATAAAATATTTTGGAATCAGTGGTCCAAAACCATGGAACGATGATTTAATAGAAATGGTAGATTCTTTTGAAAAATTAAATTCTGATATTAAGCAAAAATTTCATGTAAAATCATCTCCTCCTCCATTAATTTATGAAAAAGATATATATTTAAAAATGCAAAAACATAAATTTAATGATAAAATAGAAATGTTTGGTTATCCATTTGGTTTTTGCGGATTAGGGTACAATGTGGCGAGTGACAAAAAAGTATACAATAGATTGTCAAAATTTGATAATCATCCTAATGAGGAATCTCATTATAAAATTTTTAAAAAAATTAATAAATTAATAGGACTATAATGGCAAAAGAAATAATAATAATTTTATCAAAATCAGAACAATATGATGGTCTATCGATTGCTGATGCGGAAAATGTATTTATTGCAAATTCTGGGCAAAAATTATATGAAGATTTTTACAATTCTGGTACTGCAGATCATCAAGATTTTTCAACATACGATGAAAGTGTGCATGGCGGATTTACATTTATAAATTATTATTATTGTTTGGCGAAATATTTAAGTGAAGAAATATATTATTCTGATATGAAAAACAATGCATCTTATACAACCGAGGGTAATATTAAATTAAAATACTATTTTCATCATTTAGAGCATTATGACGTGGCATTACAATATTTGCAATCTTTTACTACGAGAATTTCGGAAAGTGGATTAACTGTTATTTCAAGTGAAACCGTAGATGTGGCAGACATTGCATGATATATGTATGACATAAAAAAAATTTTATATGATTTAGAAAATATTCCAGAATATGATGATCAAATTT